>Ga0105101_10000371_pt1 | contig 18297 bp, 12 predicted proteins | sample PPLLak21cMay2015_2_FD_87037 | JGI IMG/M metagenome (GOLD analysis project Ga0105101, IMG submission 87037) | Freshwater sediment microbial communities from Prairie Pothole Lake near Jamestown, North Dakota, USA - PPLs Lake P8 Core (1) Depth... | ecosystem: Environmental > Aquatic > Freshwater >... | reverse complement strand
GAGACTTCGCCCGCGCCGCTGCAGCGCCCCGCCGTCACAGGCAGCGGCGCGCGGCCGGGTTCGGCGATGGATCAGTTCACGCGTGGCAACGGGGCAAGCGCGCCGTGGGGAATTCCGGCGGGGTTCGACACGAAGGCGTTTCTGGCGGCCGCGAAGGATAACTACGCGCGTCTGCAGCAGGCGTGGGACCGCGGCGACCTCGACGACCTCGCCGAGTTCACGACCAACCAGATGTTCGTCACTCTGACTCATGACCTGCATGACCGCGCCGGCAAGACCCGCACCGAGGTGGTCGCGCTGGACGCTGAGCTGCTCGGAATCGAGTCGACTGCCGACGAGCACGTCGCGAGCGTGAAATTCGACGGCACCCTGAAGGTGGACGGCGAGATCGAGCGCGTGTCCGAGGTCTGGAACCTGACGAAGCCGCTGCACGGCGGCGGCTGGGTGCTGGCGGGGATTCAGCAGCTGGCTTGAGCGGGCAAAGTGTACGCAGCGCTGCGCGCTGCACGTGCACTTTGCCGGGCTGACTGGCGCATCGGGCTTGGGGCGGCCCGGCGCCCGCTGCGAGCACAACGGCACGAGAAAGGGGCGTCATTCGACGCCCCTTTCGTTACGTAGACTACGAGCATGCTTCAGGAACTCGCCAATTCCGCGGCCATCGCGGCGCTGAACCGGATGCTCGCGCGCGAGGCCTGGGCGCGCGAAAAGCTGGCGCCGTTCACTGGGCGAAGCGCGCGCTTCGACGCGGCGCCGTTTTCGATCACTCTGAACATCAGCGAGGACGGCACCTTCAGCGCTGCGGGCGAGGAGGAACCGGCGGTGACGGTCGCCGTCGCGCTATCGACACTGCCGCTCGCGCTGACCGACCCTGCAGCGGCGATGAAGGATGTGCGGCTCGCGGGCGATGCCGAGTTTGCGCAGGCGCTCGCCTTCGTCCTGCAGAACCTGCGGCCCGAACCCGAGGAAGAGCTGTCGCGCTTCGTCGGCGACATCGCCGCGCAGCGCATCGTCGGCCTGCTGCGCCTGAGCGCGTCGCACTGGCGGGACCTCGCAGAACGCATGCTCGACAACACCGCGAATTACTTCGTCACCGAGGACCCAATGCTGGTTCCGCGCGCGGAGGTCGAGGCTTTCAACCAGGATGTCGACCGCCTCCGCGACGACGTCGCGCGGCTGGAAAAACGCATCGAACTCGCCGCGCGCCGCTGAGGAGTGCGGTCGCGGAGGCGGCCCTACAATCGCCGCCATGCGCGTTTTCAGGCTGCTTCGCATCCTCTCGGTCGTCTGGCGCTACCGGCTCGACGAGATCGTCGTTTCCAGCCTGCGCAATCCGGCTCTGGTGCGGCTGGTCGCGTGGACGACTTTCGGCGCACCGCGCGAGCCGCGCGGCATCCGGCTGCGGCGCGCGCTCGAGGATCTCGGTCCGATCTTCGTCAAGTTCGGCCAGGTGCTGTCGACGCGACGCGACCTGCTGCCGCCCGACGTCGCTGACGAACTGGCGAAGCTGCAGGACCGTGTACCGCCCTTTCCGTCCGATGTCGCAATCCGCGAGATCGAGCGTGGCCTCGGCCGACCGCTCGATGAAGTGTTCGCGAGCTTCGAGCGCGAGCCGGTGGCGTCGGCGTCGATCGCGCAGGTGCATTTCGCGGTGGTGAAGGACGCCCCGCACGCCGGCAAGGAAGTCGCGGTCAAGGTGCTGCGGCCGAACATGATGCAGGCGATCGAAAAGGACCTGTCGCTGATGCAGATCGGCGCCACGCTGGTCGAGCGCCTGTGGCGCGACGGCAAGCGGCTGCGCCCGCGCGATGTCGTCGCCGAGTTCGACATGATCCTGCACGACGAGCTCGATCTGATGCGGGAGGCGGCCAACGCATCGCAGCTGCGGCGCAATTTCGCCGGCTCCAAGCTGCTGGTCGTGCCCGAGATGTATTTCGACTACTGCAGTGAGAACGTGCTCGTGATGGAGCGCATGCACGGCATCCCGATCAGCCAGGTCGAGCGGCTGAAGGAGGCCGGCATCGACATCAAGAAGCTTTCGCGCGACGGGGTGACGCTGTTCTTCACGCAGGTCTTCGACCACGCGTTCTTCCACGCCGACATGCATCCGGGCAACATCCTGGTCGGCATCAACGGCGACCAGTTCAACAAGTACATCGGCCTCGACTACGGCATCGTCGGCACGCTGACCGAGAGCGACAAGAACTATCTCGCGCAGAACTTCCTCGCGTTCTTCCGGCGCGACTACAAGCGCGTCGCCGAGCTGCACCTCGAATCGGGCTGGGTGCCGGAGGACACGCGGGTCGAGGCGCTGGAGGGTGCGGTGCGCGCCTGCTGCGAGCCGGTCTTCGACAAGCCGCTGAAGGACATTTCGCTCGGCATCGTGCTGCTGCGCCTGTTCCAGGCATCGCGCCGCTTCAATGTCGAGATCCAGCCGCAGCTCGTATTGCTGCAGAAGACGCTACTCAATGTCGAGGGCCTGGGTCGCCAGCTCGATCCCGACCTCGACCTGTGGAAGACCGCCAAGCCCTTTCTCGAGCGCTGGATGGAGGAGCAGGTCGGGCTGCGCGGCATGGAAGCCAAGCTGAGGCAGGAAGCGCTGCAATGGAGCTTCCTGCTGCCGCAGCTGCCGCGGCTGATGCATGGCGCGCTAACACGCCATCGCGATGCCGATCGGCTGATCGACGAGGTACGCCTGCTGCGGCGCGAGCAGCAGCTGACGAACCGCTGGTATTCGGTCGCCACCGCCCTGCTCCTGGCGGTCGTCGCACTGGCCGCCTGGGCGATCTGGCGCGCCGGATGAACGCCATCGGCCCGCGCATTAGGACGAACGTGTCATTGACCCTGAAGCAACCACCGCTATCGTTGACCACCGCTCGCGGTCGCCCTTTTCGGCGGCCGCGCGGCACGACCTGACCTCGAGCCCACGATGAACTTCCGCACTCCGTCCCGCCGTTTCGCGACCGCCCTGCTGCTCTCCTTGCTTGCCGCCTGTGGCGGAAGTGATGACAGTTCGACGCCGCCGCCGGTGGTTGCGCCATCGACAGGCCCATCGCCGACCTGCACTGGCGCCGAGGCGTTCTCCGCGGTGGCTGATGCCGCGGTCGCGGTCGGCAAGATCGCCGGGGCGGTGATCGCCGGCTGCACCGGCCCGCTGACGGAAGTCGTGTGGACCCAGACCGGCGGGCCGGCCGTGACGCTGCTGTCGGCGAAGGGCCAGGCGATCAGCTTCGAGCCGCCCACAGCGGGCACATATACGTTCGCGATTGCATTCCGCGACGCAGGCGGCGCGCTGCGCGCTTCCGCGGTCAGCGTGAACGCGATCGCACCGGTGACGCCGGTCGCGGTGCTGGCGCGCGTCGACCACGCGGTGCGCAAGGGCGGCAACGGGTCACTGCGCGCATGGCCGGCGCTCGCAGCCGGCGAGACTCAGACCTGGACGCAGACCGCGGGCCCGGCGGTCACGCTCGACGCCACCGACCCGAACCGGGTGCTCTTCGTCGCGCCTGACGTCACGCGTGACACCGCGCTCGTGTTCCGCGTGACGCGGCGGCTGGCGACGGGGGCGATCGACACCGACGATGTCTACGTGCTGGTCGAGAACTACGCGCAGGCGCCGGCCGATCCCGCCTTCGTGTTCAGCGACGTGCATGTGTCGCGCGTTCACCCGTATCGGCCCACCGGCCCGTTCGCGCTGAACCTCGTGCGCTGCACCTACGAGGCGAACCTGCAGTACCTGGGCACCGGCATGAACACCTGTCCGCTGCTGACGCTGCCCTACCTGCACACGACAACTACGGCCGCGGGTGCGGAAATACCGACCGTCGACCAGATCATGGACCGCGTCGTCGTCTCGCACGACTGGATGGGGTATGTGTTCGAACAGCTGCTGCGCACGCAGGCCAACGAGGATCTGCTGCGGTTGTTCAACGGCGTCACTGCGATCGTCATCGGCGCGCAGGTGCGGCCGAGTTTCTACTACGCGCTGACGGGGGCGATCTACCTCGACGCCGACAACTTCTGGCTGACGGCAGCCCAGCGCGATGTCATCAATGAGACGCCGGATTTTCGTTCCGACTTCGATCGCGATCTGCAGTATTCCGGCGTCTGGCGTTACACGTTCAACAATCTGAACATCTTCCTCCCGTTCCCGGCGGACTCGAGGATTCCGCGCGACATCACGTATCTGTTGTCCGAGGCCGGCTGGCTGCTCTATCACGAGCTGGCGCACGCTTCGGACTTCCTGCCGCCCGCGGTCCGGCCCGGGCTGGACCTGACGCAGACGGCATGGGGAAACGTCGCTCCGCGCTACGTGAACGGGCAATTGCCGTCGGATCTGCTGACCGCAACCTATCCGCTGATGTCGGCGGAGATGAAGGGCCTGGCGCAAGTCAAGTTCTGGGGCGCCACCGCCGACGCCGCTCAGCGCGCTTACACGCCGACGCAGGTTGGGACCTTCTTCTCTGGCGATCAAGCGACCGACGAATACAACTACTCGTCCCAGGATGGGACGAAATTCCGTGAAGACCTCGCAATGGTGTTCGAGGAGTTCTTGATGTTTCGCAATCACACGTTCCGGCGCGACGTTGCGATCACCGACAAGATCACGCCGACGACGACGAGTTCGACCCTGAACGTGCGCTGGGGCCAGCGCGGCCGCATCGGCGAGGCCTCGATCAAGCCGCGCGCGACACTCGTGCTGCAGAACCTCGCGCCCTGGGTGCTGCAGGCGGATGCGAATGCGGTGACGAACCTGCCTCCGCCGATCGCGATGCGGGTCGGCGACAGTTGGGCAAGTAACCTCCTGGTGCCGGCGCCGCCGGGCGGCCTCGCCTCGATACAGCGCATCCAGCTTGAACCTGAAGAAGACCGGCGCCTGCTGATGCGCGCGCTCACCGGCTCGTACGGCCACGGGCACCGGACGCCGAACGAGCGCTTCCTGCGTCGCGTCGGCCGCTAGTCGCGCCGGGTTCGTCCGCATCGACCGCCGGCGGTCGATCCCGGGTGCCCGATTCGGGTGTTGGCCGGGCATGAACAGAGGATCGTTAGGCAGCGCTGCGACGCGCCCGTGTAGTGCTGAAGTGCGCGCCTTGGCTTGCTTCATAATCCGCGCCAGTTTTCGCCGGCCGCTGCGCGCGGACTCGCCATGACGCTGATCGGATTCATCGTTCTCTACCTGCTGGTCTCGATCGGCATCGGGCTGTACGCCGCGACCCGCGTGCGGAACACGACCGACTACGCGCTGGCGAGCCGAGCGCTGCCGCTCTACATCATCGTCGCGACGACGTTCGCCACCTGGTTCGGCTCCGAAACGGTGCTCGGCATTCCGTCCAAGTTTGTCGAGGGCGGATTCCAGAAGACTGTCGAGGACCCGATCGGCGCCGGCCTGTGCCTGGTGCTGGTCGGCATGTTCTTCGCGCGCAAGCTCTACAACATGGACCTGCTGACGATCGGCGATTTCTATCGCAAGCGGTTCGGACGCGGCGTGGAAATCTTCAGCTCGATCGTGATCCTGATTTCTTATCTCGGCTGGGTCGCCGCGCAGATCACGGCGCTCGGGCTCGTGTTCAACCTGCTCTCTGCCGGCGCGATCACAGTCGCGACCGGCATGACGATCGGCACCGTCGTCGTGCTCGTCTACACGCTGTTTGGCGGCATGTGGTCGGTGGCGCTCACCGACTTCTTCCAGATGATCATCATCGTCATCGGCCTGACGCTGATCGCTGTCTTTGCCGCTGACCACGCGGGCGGCGCCGCGCGCGTGATCGAATACGCGGAATCGCGCGACATGTTCAACTTCTTCCCGGACGGCGGGCTGCACGACTGGCTGTTCTGGATCGCTGCCGCGATCACGATCATGATCGGCTCGATCCCGCAGCAGGACGTGTTCCAGCGCGTGATGTCGGCCAGGAGCGCGGATATCGCGGTCCAGGGCCCGATCATCGGCGGCTTGTCTTACATGGCGTTTGCGCTGGTGCCGATCTTCATCGGTGCATCAGCGTTCCTGATCATGCCGGAGGTCGCGGGCGAGCTTCTGAAGGAGGACTCGCAGAAGATCCTGCCGACGCTGGTGCTCGAGAAGATGCCGGTCTGGCTGCAGGTCGCCTTCTTCGGCGCGCTGCTGTCGGCGATCATGTCGACCGCGTCGGCGACGCTGCTGGCACCGTCGACGACTTTCGTCGAGAACGTGCTGAAGAATTTCGTGCGCATGGGCGACAAGCAGGCGCTGCGCTACATGCGAGTGACCGTCGTCGTCTTCACCGCCTGCGTGCTCGCATACAGCATCCGGATGGAAGGCACGCCGATCTATGAGCTTGTGTCCAAGGCCTACCAGTTTCCGGTCGTGGGCGCGTTCTGGCCGCTGGTCTGCGGCCTGTACTGGAAACGCTCGACGACACAGGGAGCGGTGTGGTCGATCGTGCTCGGCATGTCGACCTGGGCGCTGCTCGATTTCACGCCGCTGGGCGAGGTGTTTCCGTCGGTGCTCGGCGGCTTCATCATGGCCGCGCTCGGCATGGTCACGGGATCGGTCGCGCCGACGCGTGGCAACGTCGCGCACCGCGCCCGCATCGTGTCGCACGGCGTGCACTCGCACGGTGAGCGCCCCGCGGCCCGTCATTGACCGCGCGCGGGCCCAGCCGCCCTGCCCCAGACGATTTCAGCCGCTGCCGGGCGCCTGCGCCGCGAGCGCGACGAAATCCTGCGCGAATCCGCCGAGCTTGCGGCTCAGCGCGGTGCGCTGCTCCGGCGTCGAGCGATTCACGAGCTGCGCTATCAGCTCCGCGTTGCCTCGCCTGAAGGCATCGATCTGTGCGCGCCGTTCCGGCTCGGGCGGCAGCGCGATCTGCGCGAAGTAGCCGCGGATCCAGCGCGCAGCGACCGCTTCGCTCGGCCGTTCGGTCTGGATCCGACGCAGCAACGTGACGAGGTCGCGCTGGCGTCGTTCACGCTCCTCGAGCCGCCAGTGGTCATTCGCCGGCCGGCTTGCGAGCGAGGCGCGCACTGCATCCATCTGCGGCCGGGTCAACGCGCCGAACCAGTATTCGGCGCGCTCGGCGGTCTTCTGAACGCGCTCGTCGAGGTTCTCGCGCGGGTTCGCGCGCACCAGTTCGCGCCGCGCCTTGCTCGCGCTGTCGCCGAAGCGCTTCGCGAGCCGGTCGATCTGTTCGGGTTTCAGGCTCAGCGCCAGCTGCGCGAAGTCGGGAGAAAGTCGGTCACCGAGCGCGATCAACCGTGCGTTGAGCTCCGAGTTGAACTCGAGCACGTCGTCTGCGGAGACCGGCCCTTCGAGCCGTGAACGCGCGGTCTCGATGAATGCCGCGTAGTCGCGCAGCTGCGTCGATCGATGCCAGGTCAGGAGGGAGCTGACGCGCTGGCGCGCCAGTTCCTGCTGTTCGTCGCTGAGGTCGAGGTAGTCGTTCAGCGAATACAGCACATAGGTGTCGGCGTGGTTGTAGCCGAGACGTACCGTGCTGCAGGCGGCGAGCGCGAGCGCGAAGGCTGCCAGCGCCAGCAGGCGCCAACCGCGGGAAACAAGGTTCGGTGAACTAGAATCCGAGCGCAATCGAGGACCTCCGCGCGCCATGAACATCGTGATACTCGCCGCCGGGCAGGGCAAGCGCATGCGCTCGTCGTTGCCGAAGGTGCTGCACCCGGTAGCCGGCAGGCCTATGTTAGCGCACGTGATCGCCGCGGCGCGCGCCGCGGCCACCGGCCCGCGGGCGCGCATCGTCGTCGTGGTCGGGCACGGCGCGACGGAAGTGCAGCAGGCCTTCGCCGCGGACCCCGATCTGCGCTTCGTGCGGCAGGAGCCGCAGCTCGGCACGGGTCATGCGGTCTTGCAGGCGGTGCCGCAGCTCGATGAGTCGGCGACGACGCTGGTGCTTTACGGTGATGTGCCGCTGATCATGCCCGCGACGCTGAGGCGGCTGCTGACCGAAGCGGCCGACGGCGTCGCGCTGCTGACCGTCCGCCTGCCGGATCCGGCAGGCTACGGGCGCATCGTGCGCGACTGGCACGGCAACGTGCTGAAAATCGTGGAAGAGCGTGATGCCAGCGACGAGGAGCGCGCGCTGGTCGAGGTGAACACCGGCATCCTCGCGGCGCCGACCGCCAAGCTGAAGGCCTGGCTTGCGACGCTGGCAAACGACAACGCGCAGGGCGAGTACTACCTGACCGACGTGATCGCGCGCGCGGTCGGCGAGCGCATGCGCGTTGTCGCTGTCGACAGTCCGGACGCCGACGAGGCGCTTGGCGTCAACAGCAAGGAGCAACTCGCCGTGGTCGAACGCAGCGCGCAGCGCCGCACCGCGCAAGCCCTGATGGAACAGGGTGTGACGCTCGCAGACCCGGCGCGCATCGACGTCCGCGGCGAACTCGAGGTCGGCGCCGAAGTGTCGATCGACGTCGGTTGCGTGTTCGAAGGCCGCGTCGTGCTGGGCGATGGCGCGCGCATCGGGCCGAACAACGTGCTGCGGAACTGCGAAATCGGAGCCGGCACCGAAGTGTTCGGTTTCTGCTACCTGGAAGGGGCGGCGATCGGCGCGCACGCGCGCATCGGCCCCTTCGCGCGCATGCGGCCGCAGGTCGTGCTGGCCGGCGAAGTGCATATCGGCAACTTCGTCGAGGTGAAGAATTCAACGATGGGGCGTGCGTCGAAGGCCAACCACCTGGCCTATGTCGGCGATGCGGCCGTCGGCGAACGCGTGAACATCGGCGCCGGGACGATCATTGCGAACTACGACGGCGCCAACAAGCACACGACGACGATCGGCGACGATGTGCACACCGGCTCGAACTCGGTGCTGGTCGCGCCGCTGAAGATCGGCGCGGGTGCGACGATCGGCGCCGGCTCGACGATCAGCAAGGAAGCGCCGGCCGGCAGGCTCACGGTCGCGCGCGCGAAACAGGTGACGGTCGACCACTGGCAGCGTCCGGTGAAAAAGAAGAAGTAGCGGGAAGAAACAGCGCCGGGATCTAGACCGGCAGCGTCGGCGCGAACTTGCTGCGCTTGACCGCGAAGAAGCTGCGCACATTGCGCACGTTCGCCGCCGCAGTCAGCGTCGCATGCACGAAGTCGTGGTACGCAGCCATGTCGGGCACAAAGACGACCAGTACGAAGTCCGGCCCGGTCGAAACGCGATAGCACTGCTGCACGGCGGTGACCGGGGCGACGTGGTCCTCGAATGCGGCGAGCGCCTCGGCGCTTTGCACATCTAGGGTGACCTCGAGAATGGCCGTCAGTCCGGGCAGCACGTCGGGCGAGAGGATCGCGACCTGCCGCTCGATCACACCGACTTCGACCAGGCGCCGCACGCGCCGCAGGCAGGTCGCCGGCGAGACGTGCGCCTGGCGCGCGAGTTCCTGATTCGTCAGTGAACTGTCAGTCTGCAACAGGCCGAGCAGCCGACGATCGGTCGAATCCAGCCTCGTGAGCGTGTGCTCACTCATTGAAACGTTATGCCTAATTTTAATGGCCGTTGAAAGAAAATTGCGGCTGTCACTGACATCGACCAATTATTTCATATGACAGCGTTCTTTGAAAGCCCACTTCTTCACTTTCTTCCTACGATGCGCTCCAGCTCAACCAGAGGAGAGTGTTCATGTGCGGCATCGTCGGCGCCGTCGCCCAACGCAACATCGTTCCCGTCCTGATCGAGGGCCTGCGGCGGCTCGAATACCGTGGCTATGACTCCTGCGGCGTTGCGGTCCACGCAGAGGGCGCGCTGAAGCGAGCGCGTTCGGTCTCTCGCGTGGCCGAACTCGACGCACAGGCGGCGGAACTGGCCGCGTTCACGGGAATTGCGCACACGCGCTGGGCCACGCACGGCGCACCCTCGACGGCGAATGCACACCCGCACTTTTCGTCCGGCCCGACGAAGACCGCGCGCAGCGCTCGCGTCGCGCTCGTTCACAACGGGATCATTGAAAACCACGAAGAGCTGCGCGCGAAGCTCGTCAAGGCCGGCTACTTCTTCGAGAGTCAGACCGACACGGAAGTCATCGCGCACCTGATCGACAGCCTGTACGACGGCGATCTCTTCGAGTCCGTGCAGCAGGCGGTGCGCCAGCTGCGTGGCGCGTATGCGATTGCCACGTTCTGCCGCGACGAGCCGCACCGCGTCGTCGGTGCGCGTGAAGGTTCGCCGCTGGTCGTCGGCATCGGCGACGATGAGAACTTTCTCGCATCAGACGCAATGGCGCTCGCCGGCACGACCGACCAGATCATCTATCTGGAAGACGGCGATGTCGTCGATCTGCAGCTGGCGCGCGTGTGGATCGTCGACCGCGCGGGACGCACGGCCACCCGCGAGGTGCGCACCGTCCAGGCAGGGCTCGGCACCGTCGAGCTCGGCCCCTACCGCCACTTCATGCAGAAGGAAATCTTCGAGCAGCCGCGCGCGATCGGCGACACGCTCGGGCAGATCGAGGCGATCGAGCCGGCGCTGTTCGGCGCGGGGGCCGAAGAAGTGCTGCCGCGCATCGACAGCGTGCTGATCCTCGCCTGCGGCACCAGCTATTACGCCGGCTGCGTCGCGCGCTACTGGATCGAGGCGATCGCGCAAGTTCCCGCGAGCGTCGAGATCGCGAGCGAATATCGCTATCGGCAGAGCGTTCCGAGCCCGAGCACGCTCGTTGTCGTGGTCTCGCAGTCCGGCGAGACCGCAGACACGCTGGCCGCGCTCAAGCACGCGAAGTCGCTCGGCATGTTGCGCACGCTCGCGGTGTGCAACATGCCGACCAGCGCGATGGTGCGCGAGACCACGCTCAACTTCCTGACGCGCGCCGGCGCCGAAATCGGCGTCGCGTCGACCAAGGCGTTCACGACGCAGCTGGTCGCGCTCTACCTGCTCGCCAACGCGATCGCGAAAGCCCGTGGGCGCCTTGCTCCGGAACGCGAGCATCTGGCGCTCAAACGCCTGCGCCACCTGCCGGCGGCTGTCGCCAGCGTCCTTGCACTCGAGCCGGCGATCATCGCGTGGAGCGAGACCTTCGCGCGCAAGGAAGACGCGCTCTTTCTCGGCCGCGGACTGCACTACCCGATCGCGCTCGAGGGCGCGTTGAAGCTGAAGGAGATCAGCTATATCCACGCCGAGGCCTACCCGGCGGGCGAGCTCAAGCACGGCCCGCTCGCCCTCGTGACCGAAGCGATGCCGGTGGTCACAGTGGCGCCGAACGACCAGCTGCTGGAGAAGCTGAAGAGCAACATGCAGGAAGTGCGGGCGCGCGGCGGACAGCTCTACGTTTTCGCCGACGCCGACACGCAGATCGAGTCAGGCGAAGGACTGCACGTAATCCGCCTGCCTGAGCACTACGGCGACCTGTCGCCAATCCTGCATGTCGTGCCGCTGCAGCTGCTTGCGTATCACACGGCCGTCGCGCGCGGCACTGATGTGGACAAGCCGAGGAACCTTGCGAAATCCGTCACGGTCGAGTGAATTACTTCGGAAGAAAGAATTCTCTTGTCGGCCCACAATTCTTTCGGACAGCAAACAATTCTTTCGGACAAGGATCTTTTTCTTCTACAAGAAATCTATCTATTGTCCGGTAGGTCGTGCTGAAGAAATTTGCTCTTAGCAGACAAACTTGCACCGGACCCGGGCTTCGCCGAGTCGCGCCTGTAGAGACTCCGGGATCAGACTTGCTTGCTGTTCCGGCCGCTGGCTATCGAATGTCTGCAGTCGGCAGTCGTTCTTGGCAGAACGCGACCCAAAGCGGAAGTCAACAGTTGCGGAAAGCGGTCACGAAAGTCTGCCCGACAGCAGCCGTCGCGCCGATCGGCGCAACACGACCCCTTGCGGATGCCACGATTTCTCAGTAGCAGACGCTGCCAGACAACCCAGAAACAGACGCTCAACGGCGCGTCGACGGCAAGTTGACGTTGACCTCAACTTGAGACGGCCGTCATCGAACCTCCACCGGAGTTGCCCATTGAGTAGCCGTCCGGACGCGCCTATCGTGGACGCTTGGAGATTCTGAGTCGGGACGGCCGACATGGGCGACGCAGCGCGGATTGCCACCGCGTACGACGCGGCCGAGCGCGGCGACCCGGCCGCGATCGAACAGCTCTTCAGCAGCCTTTATAGTGAACTGCACAGCCTGGCGCAGCGGCAGCTGTACCGGGGTGCCTACGGCGCAACGCTGAGCGCAACCACGCTGCTGCACGAGGCCTACATGGACCTCGCCGACAGCGGCGTCGCCTTCCCCGATCGTGCGCGCTTCTTCGCCTATGCGGCGCGCGCAATGCGCGGACTGATTATCGATTACGTCCGGCAACGGCACGCACTGAAACGCGGCGGCGAATTTCACTTGACCACCCTCGACACGCAGGTCGGCGAATCCGTGCCCTGTCTGGACGAAATGAGCAAGCTCAACGATGCGCTGGCCGTGCTCGAGCGGACCGACGTGCCGCTTGCCGGGCTGGTCGATCTCAAATTTTTCTGTGGCTTCTCTTTCGCCGAGATCGCGGCACTGCGAGGCGTATCGGAACGCACCGTGCAACGCGATTGGAGCAAGGCGCGGCTGCTGCTGCACGACATGCTGCGCGACGAATAGACCGAGAGCATGTCGTCTTCGGTGTCCCGAATCCGATTTAAGTCACGCTGAGATCTGCCGGAGGCGGGCGATGGCTGGCATCAAAGAGGGGCAGTGGGAGGCGATCAGTCCGCTGCTCGACGAATTGTTGGAGCTTGACGCAGGGCAGCAGTCTTTACGCCTCGCCGAGTTGCGCCGCCATGATCCGCAACTCGCCGAAACGGTGGCCCGGCTGCTTGCGCAGCAGACCGAGGTCGAGCGCGAGGCTTTCCTGCACGGAGCGATCGATGTGCACGGCCTCGAGAGGGTCGACGCCTCCGAGCTCGCCGGCCACGTGATCGGCAGCTACACGCTCGAACGTCTGCTCGGACAGGGCGGCATGGGCAGCGTCTGGCTGGCGCGCCGCAATGACGGGCGCTACGAAGGAAAGGCCGCGTTGAAACTGCTCAACCTCGCCCTGATCAACCGGGGCGGTGCCCAACGCTTCCAGCGCGAGGGCAGCATCCTGGCCCGCCTGACCCACCCGAACATCGCGCGCCTGATCGATGCCGGCGTCGCCGAGGGTCAGCCCTACTTGGTGCTCGAGTATGTCGAAGGGGAGGCGATCGATCACTGGTGTGACGCGCAGGCGCTCGGCGTCGACGCGCGCATCCGCCTGTTCATGGACGTGCTGGCAGCGGTCGCGCATGCACACAACAATCTGACACTGCACCGCGACCTCAAGCCATCGAACATCCTCGTCGATAGCGACGGCCGCGTGAAGCTGCTCGATTTCGGCATTGCCAAGCTGATCGAGGATCCCGGGCGCCCGACCGCCGCGACCGAACTGACGCAACTCGCGGGGCGGGCTTTCACGCCAGAGTACGCGGCGCCAGAGCAGGTGGAGGGAAGGGACGTCACGACGGCCACCGATGTGTACTCGCTCGGCGTGCTGCTTTACGTGTTGCTCGGCGGGCAGCATCCGACGGCCAGAGCTAACACGGCCGCAGTCGACCAGTTGCGTTCTGTGCTCGAGACCGAGCCGCAGCGACTCTCCGAAGTCGCGCGGCGAACCTCTGTCGATGCTGCCGGGGCGCGCGCGACGACTCCGCCCCGGCTCGCGCGTGACCTGCGCGGTGATCTGGACAACATCGTCGCCAAGGCGCTGAAAAAGGCACCGGCCGAGCGCTATCCGAACGCAGCCGCACTCGCAGAGGACCTGCGCCGCTATCTGAACGACCAGCCGGTTGAAGCGCGGCCGGACACCGTGGGCTATCGGATTAGCAAGTTCGTGCGCCGCTATCGGCTGACGGTTGGCGCGGCTTCGGCGACGCTATTGGCGTTGACTGCCGGCGTGGTCGGGACAACTTGGCAAGCCATCGAGGCACGGCACGAGCGAGACGAGGCGCGGTTTCAAGCGGAGCGTGCGCTCGCCAAAGGCGAGCTTGTAAGCCTGATGCTTAGCGCGATGGGTGACACCAATCGACCGCTGACTCAGCGCGAGATTCTGGATCGCAGCGTCATTCTGGTCGAGAAGCAATTCACACGGAACCCTCGGATTGCCGTTGACCTGTTGCTGCCCATCGCCGGCCAGTACCACACTTTGGGCGAAGTAGAAAAGGAACTCGCCATTATGCAGCGTGCCAGCGTGATTGCGGCAGCCACCGGTGATCCGCTGCTGATTGCGGATGTCGCTTGCAATACCGTTGAGACGCGAATGCGCCGCGGCGAGATGGCGCTTGCGGAGGAACAATTGCGCATTGGCTTGGCGGCGCTCGACCAGATCACGCGTCCCGACGTGGGAACAACGAGCGCTTGCCTGCAGGCCGACGCCGAGATTGCTCAGGGGCAGGGCGACTTGGACCGCGCGCTTAAGAGCGTCACGGATGCCATAGCTCGTGTTGAACGAGTTGGAGAGACCCGTGGCAACGATTCTCCAAGGCTGCTCTCGTTCCTTAGCGCGCTGCATCTTCGACGCGGCGAACTGGCGGCCAGTTACGACGTTTCGAGGCGGCTTCAGCGCCTGGATGAGGAATCCGGGCGAACCGAAACGGTGGACTTCCTGCTCGAGCGCCGCAACGACGCAGTGCTGCTGGCAGCCATGGGGGAGTATCGCGGTGCGCGCGCGATCCTCGACTCACTCGCCCCCCGTTGGCGTGAAGTCACTGGCGACGATGCCGCACCGCCTTGGTTGGGACAGTCGCGTGGACGGTTGATGCTGACCTTCGGCGAACTCGACGAAGCACGACGCCTGCTGGAGGAGACCGTTCGCCGATATCAATCTCAGGGCAACGCCGACCGCGCAGCCGTCGCAGAGTTCTCGTTGGCGCAGGTTTACGTGCAGCAGGGACAATTCAAAGATGCGGAACGCTTGCTTGCCAGCGTCGAATCGCAGCGAACTTCCGCAACGCGCCGCTACACGTTCAATACTCCGGCAACGGTGCGGGCGACTCTGCATCTAGCGCAGGGCAATGCACCGGAAGCCGCCCACCTGATCGAAGAGGAACTTGAGCGGATACGCCAAACGCCCGGTGAAAACGCGATCGTTCGGGCCGCCGCGCTTCGAGTGGCGGCAAGAGTCTACTTGGCAGCCAACGATGCGAATCGCGCGCTCGTATTCGCTGCCGCCGCACGCGCCGCTTCCGAGCTTGCTGCACGCGATCCGACATTCAGCGCTGATGTGGGCGAAGCTCTGCTGTTGCTCGCGCAGGCGCAACGCGCGCTCGGCAAAACAGGCGAGGCGGCCCAGACCGCCCAGAGTGCGGCGCGCAGTCTGACGTACGGGCTGGGAGAAGAGCACAAGCTGACCCGGGCAGCACGGGCGCTGGCCGCAAGCTGAGGAGGACGCGGGATCTTCATCGGCCGCCGTGTCGTGTTTAAGCCATGAACTGCGATCTAGTCATCAGGAGAGTATTCATCGTGAGTGCTCCCGAAATTAGGAGATGACGATGAGAGCGCTTACGTTCGTATCGATGATGCTGGTGGCAATCTCCGGCGCAACCGCGCACTCCCCTGACCGCTGAATCGAAAGAGCCTGCTGCCGCAGTAAGTAACCAGGTTGGGCAGGCCAATCTCGCGACGGAGCGCATTTGCATGCGCTGTCGGTTCGGCGGGTGAGCAATGTGTTGCTCACGCGAGTGCGGGCGGAAAGCCCCGTCGTTCGATGGTCTCTGACGTCACCGAAGAAACGACGCCATGGCCGGCGGGACTTTGCCGGCCCTTGAATCAGACGAGCAGTACCACCGCAAAGAGTGCAACAACGCTGACGAGAATCGCGAGTCGTAGCCTCACAGGTCAATCGTGCCCGACTTCCAAATGTCTTCAATGAGGCGAATCGGACGGCAGTTAGAGATGACCGGAGTTGGCCGTCATTGACCGAGGAGGTTCCAGCTAGAAGCGCGCTTAAGGTCATATTCCCCGCCACTGCCGCTGGGCGTGGTCGCAATTGCGACGACTTCTTTTGTGTCGCTCAACGCTGTCGTCGAGCGGCGCCGTCTCACAGCGAGCTCAATCAGGCGTGAATGAGTCCGCCTAGCGCTACAGTGTGGGCGTATTGGGATGAGAGTGGAAGCGACTCTGGATGCAAGTTTTCGGCCGAAATGCGAGGAAGGCGCTTCGCCATCCAGCCGCGTTTGCCCTCGCAGTCATCAAGCAATTTCGCGCCAATCAGGGCCTGCTGCTGGCGGGCGCGGTTGCGTATTACGCGCTGCTATCGCTCGTGCCCTTGTTGATCCTGGTCGTACTCGCGCTGACTCAGATATTCGACGAAGCCCAAGTCCTTGGCACGATTGGAGCCGGCCTGGAATTCGTCGTACCCGGCCAATCAGAGGCGCTGGTCGGAGAGTTGCGCACTTTCCTGGCGCACCGGGAAGTCGTCGGCTGGCTACTGCTGGCCTTGATGCTGTTTTTCAGCTCTCTCGCGTTCGCTGTGCTGGAGAGCGCGATGTCGGTCATTTTCTTTCATCGAGTGCCCGTGCGCCGGCGCCGCTTTCTGATCTCGGCGGTAATGCCGTACTTATTCATGCTGTCATTGGCCGCTGGCCTGCTGATCGTCACCATCGTCTCGGGTGCGATTAACCAGTTGGGCACGCGCTCCCTGGTAATACTCGGCCACCCCTATTTGCTCGACTTGTTTTCGTCCAGATTGTTGTACGTACTCGGCGTCGCGGGCGAGGTCTTTCTTCTAACGGCCATATATCTGGTGATGCCAGTCGGGCGCCTGTCGCTTCGTCACGCCCTGATCGGCGGCACGGCCGCGACGATTCTGTGGGAAATCACGCGGCACTTGCTCGTTTGGTACTACTCGACCATTTCGCAAATTCAGCTTGTTTACGGATCGCTGACGACGTCGATCGCCGTGTTACTAAGTGTCGAGATCGGCGCAATTGTCTTGTTGCTCGGCGCGCAGGTCATTGCCGAATACGAACGCATCGGCTACGAACCAATCGACGCCAAGCCCAAGCTGATGGAATCTGAACAGGCGTGAGAAACCCAGGGTCCGTTGTCGATGTCACCTTCGCAGACCCGTTTCAGTACTTACCGAATGTCCGCTTACAAGCGATTTAGTTGCTTGATCCTAGCGACCGATCTTGGCCGGCCCTGTGAGTGCAAGGCCGCGCCAGGAAGCTGTCGTGGCGAGCGCGGTTTCGCGTGGCGCGTTCACGGCAGCGGCGCGCGGCGTGCGGCGCAGCCTGCGGGATTAGTTACCGCGTGCGCCGTGCGTGCGCCGCAGCGGAGCGTCGCTGATCGAGCACAATGCGGGGTCCGAACGACGTGATCCGGGAGCTGCCACATGATCTTCGATGCCATCCGCGAGAGCCACGACCTGCAACGCGACCTGTGCCGCAAGCTCACGGCATCGCGCCACGATATGGCTGCGCGTCAGGTGCTCTTCCTGCAGTTGAAGGTTGAGTTGATGGCACACGCGGCGGCCGAGGAACGCCACCTGTACGTACCGCTGCTGATGGAGGACGGCGGCCTCGACGCGTCGCGCCATGCGCTGCACGAGCACCACGAGGTTGACGAGTTGCTGGACGAGTTGTCGGTGCGCAACAAGAAGCAGGCCGGCTGGATCGCAACCGCGAAGAAGCTGAGCTTCAAGGTGCGCCACCACCTGAAGGAGGAGGAGTCGAAGTTCTTCCAGGTCGCCGGGCGCCTGCTGTCGGCGACCAAGAAGAAGCAGCTTGCCCGCAAGTACACGCGCGAGATCGTGCGCATGCGCAGGCACTACGCTGCCGAGTACGAAACGGTGGCCGTCGCGGCGGCGAGCGGCCGCGTCAAGCCTGCGAAGCGCGCGGCCGACAAGCCCGCGACGCGTGGCAACGCGCGCACGGGCGCCCAACTGCGAGGAAAGAGCGAACCGCGCCGCACGCGCTGATCAGGCGCTAACGATGGCGCGCCACGTCCGGCGATGCCGTCAGCCCGCCGGTGCGAGGTGTTGCGCACGAATCCATGCTCCTTCATGATTTTCACGTCCACCAGTGCCGGCTTATGGCCGGCGGCGAGCAGACCGTTGGCTAAGTGCGCTCTAGTTGACGATGTCCGCGATCGGGCGATACACCCAACTGACGGAACGTCTGCAATTGGCCGAGAGTGTGTGAAAACGCTCTGATCTCTCGTAGAGTACGGCAACGCGTTGCGATGCGAGTGCCGCATGAAGCGATGCATTGAAGGGGAAGATCGAAGCCAGGCGACGTTGCTTCCGGCGTGCCTCGATGACTACATCGCCGAGGACAATCCGGTGCGGGCCGTCGATGCCTTCGTCGAAGAACTGGATCTGCAGGCACT
>Ga0105101_10000367_pt1 | contig 18364 bp, 14 predicted proteins | sample PPLLak21cMay2015_2_FD_87037 | JGI IMG/M metagenome (GOLD analysis project Ga0105101, IMG submission 87037) | Freshwater sediment microbial communities from Prairie Pothole Lake near Jamestown, North Dakota, USA - PPLs Lake P8 Core (1) Depth... | ecosystem: Environmental > Aquatic > Freshwater >... | reverse complement strand
GAAAGCAGGGACCTGAAAAAGATCACCGAAACCCTCAATGCCGAAATAGATCCCAATGACCTGGTTCCGGCAGAAGTCGTACGTTACAAATCGTTTGACGATCTTGAGATACCGGCAATATTTTACAAGCCGTTGAATGCGTCGGAAAAGAATAAGGTCCCTGCGCTGGTTTATGTACATGGCGGCCCTGGCGGCCAGACTCGTACCGGATTCAATTCAATGATACAGTACCTTGTAAATCATGGATATGCAGTTCTGGGAGTAAACAACAGGGGAAGCAGCGGATATGGAAAGACCTTTTACAAGATGGATGATCTGAACCACGGCGACAAGGATCTGAAGGATTGTGTCTGGGGCAAAAAGTGGCTCCAGCAGCAGGAATATATTGATCCCGACAAAATCGGCATCATTGGCGGAAGCTATGGCGGTTATATGACCATGGCAGCAATGTCATTCGCCCCAGAGGAATTCAACGTGGGTGTGGACCTCTTTGGTGTTACCAACTGGATACGCACTCTCCGGTCAATTCCACCCGACTGGGAATCAGGCAAGAAAGCGCTTTACGCAGAACTTGGGGACCCTTATTCAGCCGATTCCGTGCGCCTGTACAGTATTTCACCATTGTTCCATGCCGACCAGATCAAACGCCCGGTACTTGTTCTGCAGGGCGCCAACGACCCCAGGGTACTGCAGGTGGAATCGGATGAGATTGTCGCAGGCGTGAAAAAAAATAATGTCCCCGTTGAATACATAATATTCCCTGATGAGGGTCATGGTTTTGTCAAGAAAGAGAACGAGATCAAAGGCACTGCCCAGATACTGGCCTTTCTTGACAAGTACCTCAAGGGCGGAGAATGACGAAGAGACTAAGGGACGAAGGGATGAAGGGACTTAGAGACGAAGGGAAGGTGGTGAAAGCTAAAGACCTGAAAAAAGCTCTTTTAAAAGGAGTTATCGTTTTTACAACACTCCTGCTCTTAACGCCTTACACCTATTCCCGGAAACCCGAGGTGGTAAAGATTTGGGATCAGGCCGACCACAATGCATTTACCGATCTGATCCGGTTTAAATCCGCCTTCTATTGCACATTCCGTGAAGGGAAAAGCCATGTTCCCAAAGACACCACCCAGAATGGAAAAATACGTATTCTTAAGTCGGCTGACGGCAAAAAATGGGAATCGGTTGTTTTGCTGGAAAACAGGAGGTTCGACCTTCGCGATTCCAAACTCTCCATCACCCCCGACGGCAGGTTGATGGTCCTGATCGGCGGTTCCCATTATGTGAACGGTGTACTTCTCGACATGATGCCGCATGTTTCATTCTCACTGGATGGTTCAGATTTCTCGGAACCTGTGGCTGCCTCCATTGAAAGCAGCGTCAGGAGCGGCTTTGACTGGATATGGCGGGTCACGTGGAAAGGAAATACGGGCTATGGAGTGGTTTATCAGGCAAATTTACCGGATCCAGGAAGCAGGATCAGGCTTCTGTCGACCGCTGACGGAATTACATACCGGCAGGTTGCGGAATTCAATATCAGCCCGCTTCCGAATGAAGCTACCATCCGTTTTGATAATGATGACAACATGATGATCCTCCTCAGGCGTGAAGCTGGTGCCAATGGAATGCTCGGGATCAGCAGGCAGCCGTACACTGACTGGAGCTGGAAGGAATTGGGATACCGTCTCGGAGGCCCCGACTTCCTTATCCTGAACACCGGAAAGCTTTGTATCGGGACGCGTTTGTACAAACCTTCTGCAGCAAGTACCGTTATTTATATAACCGGGATGGAGGGGGATATTGAAAAGATGATCGAACTGCCCAGCGGTGGCGATACTAGTTATCCCGGACTGCTTATATTCAAAAAGAGGCTCTGGTTTTCCTACTACTCGAGTCATGAAGGTAAAACTTCAATTTACCTCGCAAAGATAAAAGTCAGGGATCTCCTGAAAGGATAGTACTTCCTTTAACTTCTCCTCAGTATCCTGACGAGAATGAGGATAAGCACGGCACCTCCCGTGGCAATGAGTATGCTTCTGAGATCAAATCCCGAGACTGATCCCAGACCGAATTGTGTTCCGAGGTAACCACCAAGCAACGCACCGCCGACACCGATAAGAATAGTGATAATTATTCCCTGCGGGTCCCTGCCGGGTAAAACGAATCTTGCAAGGAATCCTACAATTAAACCCATTACAATCCAGGATATAATTCCCATAACTGACCTCCTTTTTAAATTATTGTTATTAGAAATATAGATTATTCCCCTCTCTCCCCATCTCCGTCTCCCCCCTTCTCCGTCTCTCCCTCTCTCCCCATCTCCCCTACTCCGGTCCCATCAGGTATCTGTACAACTCACTCCTGGTCGAGAGGATTATGGTAGTGGTTGTATCAAATGTCTTCTCGAACGTTTCCATTGATTTCATAAAACTGTACAGGTTTCTTGATGAGGCCGACTGGTCGTAAGCTCCTGCATATATAGAAGTTGCCCTTGCATCAGCTTGTCCCCGTATCTCTTCTGCCCTGCGGTAGGCTTCCGACTGAATGGTTTTCAGGTCCCTCTCCTTTTCGCCGTTTATCCTGGAAGCCTCTCCGGCTCCTTCGGACCTGAATTTATCTGCTATCCGGTATCGCTCGCTCTTCATCCTTTCATAAACCTGGGTCTGGACCTCTTCGACATAATTGAGGCGTTTCAGCCTTACATCCAGTATGACAATCCCGAGATCGCTGGTTTTTTCATTGCCCGACCGAAGTATCAGCTTTTCGATTTCAAGCCGGCCTTTCTGTATCGTGGAAAGTGTGTCTCCTATTTCCTCGCCCAGTGAGCCCGAAGGTGTGGGTACCCTGTTGGAGCTTCGCACCACTTCTTCAAGGTTGTGGTTTGCAATATGATCGCGTGTCTCGCCGTCAAGAATATCGGCAATCCGCGACAGTGCACCCCGTTCGTCGGTCAGCCGCTTGAAGAACTGAAGCGGATCAGTGATCTGCCAGCGGGCGTAGGTATCGACAAAAATGAATTTCTTGTCCTTGGTCGGCACCTGGTTGGGATCCCCGTCCCATTCCATAAACCTCTTCTCAAAAAAGTTGGTTTTCTGAATAAAGGGCACTTTTAATTTTAGTCCGGGGCTTGTCCTGGCCTCACCTACTGGCTTCCCGAACTGTGTAATCACAACCTGTTCATTCTCCTTCACTTTAAAGACTGAATCGAGAATGACAATGATAAGTACCAAAAGGATCAGGAGCTGAATTAATGATTTGCGGTATTTCATTTCGGTTCTGTTATTTGTCTTTTAACTGCATCTGGAGAAGAGGCAGGATATTGTTCCCGGCCTCATCGGTTATAATCTTGTGTCCCAGCTTTGGCAGGACGGTTCCCATAGTTTCAAGATATATCCTTCGCTTTGTTACTTCGGGGGCTTTCACATACTCCCTGTACAGTGCATTGAACCGGGTTGCTTCTCCAAGTGCATTATTAACCCTCTCGGTTGCATAACCCTCTGCCATCTGGATGGTCTCTTCGGCCTGCCCTCTCGCCCTTGGGATCACCTTGTTGTATTCCGACCTCGCCTGGTTGATCAATGTCTCTTTCTCCTGCTGAGCCTGGTTTACGGCATTGAAAGCGTCCTTTACCGGATCAGGCGGGTTTACATCCTGCAACACTACCTGTTCTATCTTTATGCCAAGGGAGTATTCCGTACATATTTTCTGGATTTCCTCCTGTGCACTGACTGATATCTCGGCTCTTCCCACAGTCAGGACCTCATTGACCGTCCGGTCGCCGACAATCTGCCTCATACAGGCCTCCGATATATCGCGCATGGTGGCAACCGGTTCCCGTACTTTGAAAAGGAACAGGTAGGGGTCGTCAATCCTGTACTGGACAACCCATTCCACATCGGCAAGGTTGAGATCACCGGTAAGCATCAGTGATTCATCTGCCGTTCCTGTTTTGGTGTACTCCGACTGGATCCCGGTCGCGGTGGTCCGGAACCCGAATTCCTCTTTCTGCTGTCTTTCCACGGCGACTTTGTATTTCCTTTCAAGGATGGGGACTTTGGCATGGAGACCCGGCTCCTCCTTTCTGACATACCTTCCGAAACGCGTTATGACACCGACCTCTTCAGGGCGGACCTGGAAGAATGTCATAAACAGAAGGATGATCAGAACAATCACCACAACGAAATAATTTAAGTATGTGGTATACTTCTTCCATTGCGGTGGGATTTTCTGGGTGTTGAACTGTGTGAATGCCATTTATAGGTGGTTTTATGATCTAATACAAATATAAGATATCATGTTGAAGTTTTTCTAACTTTATATTGTTGGAACAATCTTTATTGGATCTTTTTTGTTCATATTCACGAATAAATATCCTGTACCATGAAAACGGCGGCTGATGGGCGGCAAGATATTAAGTAAACGGAAATGAAGCGGATTGATACCATAGATTTCGTGAGAGGGCTGGTGATGATCATTATGGCTCTGGATCATACGCGCGACTTCATGCATGTAGAATCCCTGACAGGGAATCCCCTGGATCTCGAAACTACCACACCTGTATTGTTTTTTTCACGGTGGATAACCCACTTTTGTGCTCCTATTTTTGTATTTCTGTCCGGGACATCGGCATATATTTCGATAAGGAGCAACAATGTCAGGCAAAGCCGGAACTTTTTACTGACGAGGGGAGTTTGGCTCATTCTCCTCGAATTCACAGTCATCAATTTTGCCGTCTGGTTCGATATACATTTCAGGATACTCCTTTTCCAGGTTATCGCGGCAATCGGATTTGGATTCATAATAATTGCGCTCATAATGAAACTCCCGGTAAGGATACTGGGGGCGATTGCCCTGGTGATTATCTTCGGCCATAATCTCCTGTCGCAGGCAATGGCCGGAGGTGATTTCCTGCTGAAGCCGGTGCTCTCTCCAATGGTTAATTTTACGACTTACCAGGTAACCCCTGATTTCATTTTTATAATTGGCTATCCATTGCTCCCGTGGTTTGGCATAATGCTTGCCGGATTTGCCGCAGGCCGCCTTTTTGAACGTCAGGCCGATGAACGGAAGAGGCTTTTTCTCAGGATCGGATTAACAACCCTTGTACTGTTTGTTGTTATCCGGTTTACAAACTACTATGGCGACCCATCCTTGTGGTCTGTTCAGAAAAATCACCTTTATACCCTGCTGTCGTTTGTCAATACCTCGAAATATCCCCCTTCGCTGCTATTTACCCTGATGACCCTTGGGATAATGTTCCTGTTGCTTTCCTTCACCGAAGGGGTAAGGAATAAAGTCACCGGAATTTTAAGTGTATTTGGGAAGGTCCCGTTTTTTTACTACCTGGTCCACCTTTACCTTATCCATTCGCTGACGCTGGTAATTATGTTCCTGCAGGGATTTCACCTGAGCGACCTCTCATTTGCACCTTTTCGTTTTGGAAGGCCGCAGACGGAGTCAGGAATAGAATTATGGCTGGTCTTCCTGGTGTGGCTGGGAGTTGTAGCACTCCTCTATCCATTCTGCAAATGGTACGGGAATTACAAGTTCACCCACAGGGAAAAGGGTTGGCTTAGATATCTGTGACAGGAATCCGGTATAAAGTCAGTATTTTATTATTCTTCCTGATCCCGATATAGACTGGGTCACTACGGGATCTCCCCTGAGGTAGATATTGCCGCTTCCTGATATGGTCGCGTTCAGAGTGTTCTCAACATTTGTATAAATGTCTCCCGAACCCGAGATCGTTTCAGTTGCGCTCATCAAAACAAAATCGCCGGAGTTGATATCCCCGCTTCCCGTAATCCTGAAGATTCCTTCATCACTGCTCCCGTTTAAGGTCACATCACCTGAACCGGTCAGTGTAAGATCTGCCTCCTGGCATGTAGCCTCATCTATGTCTGTATTGCCTGATCCGGTAATTGTAATTGAAAGATCGTTGCATGATATTATGCCTGCAAGAATATCGCCTGATCCTGTTAATTTAATTTCCACTGAGTTTCCCGCGAGAATATCTGCCGTAAAGTCACCTGAACCGGTAAGAACGATATTGTCGAGGTCAGGCGATGTTATTGTTACTACCGGGGTCTGGCTGTAATCAAAACATGAATTCCGCGGATCTGTCTTAATCTCAAGCTTACCGTTGAAAGTTTCGGTGATTATATGGCTGAACAGGTTTGTTTCGGCTTTAACCGATATAGCAGTCGTATCACCCTTCTTATATACAACATCGACCATTGTTGTATTTTCCACTGCATTGAAAGGCTGGGTTTCACGAAATTGAGTATCAACCGATCCGTTGCCATCTATGCATTGTAAGCTTTTAATGCACGATGTGAGCGAAACAGTTAAAATTCCGGCGATGATCAGGGTATTTTTCATATTGTATGGTATTTGGCTTTACTAATGATTAAACAAACGACCTGCCCGTTGGTTGGCCGCCTGTAAAAAAATGCATGAGATTGAAACTACTTTTTCTTCTTCACCTTCGCCAGGTTTTCCTTCACCCTGAACCGGACAATCTCGTCAATGAGGGCATAAGGTATCTCCCTGTCGACCGGAAATTTCACCGACCCCCTGGCATTCTCATATTTTGATAGCTGCTCCCTGAATTTATCTATGCCTGAGGGTGTGGGATAAAATCCGACATGATGCTTAAAAGCTGCAAAATGGACCAGGTTCCCGTTAAGCTGAAACGTGGGGATGCCGTAATTGATGGTCTCTGTGGCCTGCGGTGCTGCCTCCCTTATTACACCCCTGACCTTTTCGAGCATTTTCCTGACATCGGCGGGAAATCCTGCAATATATTCATCGATGTTACTGTTTCTGTTTTCTTTCATTATGAGGATGATATTAGGTTTCAGAACCGGTACCGGCTCAAAACAAATAACAAATGCCCGACATTTTTGTTTAGGTGAACATAAACCGGCATATCCGGATGTTAACTGCCGGCTGCATCGTAGGTTTTCGATAGAAAATGCCCTGACGCGGCCGGGCAACCATGAGAATAAAATACGTATTATAATACGTTTTTTAATACGTATTATAATACGTATTTCTTTCGAGCCATCTCCCGACCTTTTCATGGAGAGCCTGGTAGTTGGCTTTAGAAACAGGTCAGACCCGGTTGGGGTCTTTGATCAGATTATAGGGTCCAGCCTTCCCTGTATTCATATTTAAGGAAGGCATTCGCTTCGGGGAGATTGGTAAATTCCATCTTATCGGGATTATATTCCAGCGTCACATTTCTGTTTGACATGAGCACTGCAATATTCCCAAGCATCATTGTCTCGACGAGCTTGCTTGCGTATGAAAAATCGGTTGACGATTTCGTGTTGTTTTTTATTGCGTCGATCCATTCGGCATAGATGCCCGGTGATCTCGGCAGCCATGGTTTCGGAGGTACGAATTCATCCATTGCTTTCTTGGGCAGGAGCTGCGGATTACTTCCATAGTCTCCATGCATCAGTATCCCCTTATCTCCGAGGTAGAGTGCCGAGCTGACCCTGGTGCCGGGATCCATTTCAAATGGTCGTTTTGCACGCAGTCCACCGTCAACCCATGTTATTGTAACCGGCGGCATAAAACCGCGTGCCGGGAACTCATATGTTATCATCTCGGCCAGTGGCCAGAACTCATCATTATACACTGATGAGCTTGCCTGGATCCGGGTAGGTATCCCAAGGTTAAGTGACCAGAATGCGTGATCGTATATATGCGCTCCCATATCTCCCAGGGCCCCGGTGCCGTAATCGCGCAGGCCCCTCCAGTTGAAATGGCAGATATCGGGATGGTAGTCTTTCTTTGGTGCCGGCCCGAGCCAGACATCCCAGTCGAGAGTTTTTGGAATTGGCACGGCAGCCGGCCTCTGGATATTTCCCTGGGGCCAGATAGGCCTGTTTGTAGAAAGCTGAACTTCACGGACGAGTCCGATGGCCCCGCTCTGGATCCATTCGTTAATCTGCCTGGCTCCCTCGCTTGCATGACCCTGGTTACCCATCTGGGTCACTACATTATATTCCTTTGCGATCTCGGCAAGCTTACGGCATTCAAAGATTGTCTTACACATGGGCTTTTCAACATAGACATGCTTCTTCTGCCTCATGAATGCGGCCGCGATTGGTGCATGGTTGTGATCGGGGGTACCGATCATTACCGCATCTATCGATTTTTCCTTATCAAGAAGCCTGCGCCAGTCTGTATAGACCTTTGCCTTCGGATAACCCTTGAAAATATGTGCAGCAAAACCGGTATCTACATCACATAGTGCGTAAATATTGGCCAATCTGACAGGCGCCCTGGCTTCCTGGGGCCTTTGCTGCTGCGGTGCGCCCTGAGGTCGGTTTGCCATCCTGGCTTCCCTTGCGGCAATTTCCTCCTTGCTGAGAGGCTGGCCCGTACTTGTACGCTGCGGGTTTACTATCGGCACATCCGGATCGCACAGGCCCCTGAGGTTGCTGGCTCCCCTGGCGCCGATCCCGATCCCGGCAATATTTACCGTGTCACTTGGCTGCTGATACCCTTTCCCCGGCATTACATGCCTTGGAATAATTGTAATGCCTGCTGTTGCAGCGCCAACGGTACCCAAAAATTTCCTTCTCGAAAAACTCTTTGAGGTCTTTTTGTTCTCATGGTCATTTTTACTCATTGATCGCTCCTTTCTTTAATGATTAATTGATTTACAGTATATTCTAAATCAGTCACCCGCGGTTAGGTCAGGGTTCATTCTGGCGGCAGCTGACGGAGTTATCTGATTATGGACGTACATTGATTATCAGGTGATCGAACAAACAGGCTTAATTCAACCCTGTATCAAATGTAAATATTTATCCGTCATATCCTCTGCCTTAATTATTAAAAATCCTTAAAGGAATTTTAATTAATTTTACACTATCGGGAAATATGTCCTTAAAGCTTTTACTACATTGGCAACGAGGTTAATAAAGAATATTTTGCCCTGGCCAGGCCTTCAGCCTGCAATTTGTCTTATATCGTTCCTGCTCACTATTACAGTTCCCGGATATCCACAAAACTATCCATTACAGGAGTACACGGTTCTGAATGGATTGCCCCAGACCCAGACCCGTACATTATTTCAGGACAGCCGTGGATTTCTGTGGATTATAACAAGGAACGGGATTTCACGGTTTGACGGGATCGAATTCAAAAATTTCTTCCGTAAAGATGGCCTTCCGGCCAATATTGTAAGCCAGATCCTTGAAGACAGCAAAGGTTATATCTGGGCAGTTTCCCAGTTTGGATTAGCACGCTATAACGGATACAATTTTGAGTTTTTCCCTTACACTGAAAAACGGTGGACCGGGACGTTTATAGAAACCCGCGAAGTGAAGGATACGATGTTCATGCTGCTCCGGAATCACGAATCCGGAGCAAGTACGATTTTCTATTTCATGGATGGTAAGTATAACAAATATCATAAAGAATTTCAGATACTTGATACTCTGATTATCGGAACCTCGGTTTCGGAGGAATCTTCAGGCTGCTTCTGGTTTACCGACCTGAATGATAATCTGTGGAAATGGCGGGCAGATACGTTAATCAGGGTGCCTGAAGTAAAAATAACAAATATAAAGGAGGACAGGGGTAAAATCCTTCTCGAGGGTTATGGGGAGAGCTATGAAATTTCAGGTGGCGAAATAATACCAAGAAGATTGATCAGTGACCCTGCAAGGGCTGAAATTTACAGGGATCCTGATGAAGAGAGTGATTTCATAAATTTTTACAGGGATGGTATGGTTACAAAAATCAGGGACCCGTATTATTCCTCGACTATTATTGACGATGAATCAAATATCTGGTTTGGCACCGAGGTGAACCTCTACAGGCTGGTTTCCACCGCATTTTCCTGCTTTGATGAATCGAACGGACTTCCCAGAAACACATGGGCAATAGCCGAGGACAAAAACGGGAAGATCTGGTTTGGGACTCTTACTGGCGATCTCTTGTTATTTGACGGAGATAAATTCATTCCAATGAATGAGTATAAAAAATTATTCGGCCCGGAACCTGTTTTTTACAAAGGCAGTATCAGGAGGGCTGACGGAAATATTTATTTTTCACTTAACGTGGGGGTACTTGTGTGGGATGGCACTTCCTTTTCAAGGCTTTCCTCTATACCGGACAAAACACAGGTTTGCGTCATTTTTGAAGACCCTGTTGACAGATCGGTCTTAATCGGGACCGATCGTGGATTGTTCATCCTGAAAAACGGAAAAACGGTAAACTTCAGGGAATTTACACATGACGGCCTTGGAGTAATTGAAGGTATAGAAAGCGACGACAATGGCGGGTACTGGCTTTCGGGCGAAAAAGGTATTGTACATTTCGACGGCAGGAATAGTGTTCCTTTGACCGATTCAATCATGCCTGCAGGTTATACTTTCACAATGACAAAAGACAACCGTGGAGGCCTGTGGATAACAGCCGACGAAGGCTTATTTTTCAAAGGCAGTTCTTCAACCGGCCTTAGATACGGCCTGCCCGAAGAACTTAACACATCGGCCAATTCAATAATTGCCATCGATACCTCCAGAATACTTGTAGGCAGAATGACTGATGTCTGTATTATTGACATTACAAAGTTCTATAATAACGACCCTGATTATTTTAAAATATATGATAACTCCTTTGGCTTTACAGGCAGTGATTGCCTCGATCACGGAATTATTAAGGCCAAAAACGGAAATTTCTGGATAATGAGTTCGGGTAAGGTTACCATCCTGGACCCAAAAAAACTTGTACCAAACAAAGTACCACCTAAAATCAATCTTACTGATATAGAATTTCAAACCGACAGTCTCACATGGGAGTCATTTCGTATTCCCGAACTGTTTTATAACAAGCACAATAATATCAGGATAAATCACAGGCAAAATGACATCCGTTTCAGGTTTACAGGTATATCTACCACAAATCCTCTGAAAGTTATGTATCAGTACCGCCTTATCGGGCGTGAAGGTGTATGGTCAAGAAAGACTTACGTAAGGGAAGCCGTTTTTCAGGATCTTCCTCCGGGAAACTATGAATTCCAGCTGAAGGCTTTCAATGCCGACGGTATTGAAACTCAGTTACCCTACGTATTAAAATTCAGCATTGTCCCTGCTTTCTGGCAAACAGTGACATTCCGCCTGGTTGCCGCACTTTCCGCTATCCTGATCATCGTTCTCCTTACCTGGCGGGTGGCGAAAAACTATATTAAAAAGAAAAATGAAAAGGAACAGTTAAGGAATGAATTGAGCTGGCTGCAGATGAATTCAGTTATAAGGCAATTCGATCCTCACTTCACCTTTAACCTGATTGCCTCAGCCGGGTCCCTTATCATGAGGGGTAAAAAAGAAACTGCCTATGATTACATTGTAAAGCTTTCAGGCTTGCTGAGAGCCATGCTTTCTGACGGAACAATAATGGTGAGGCCGCTCGGGTCAGAGATCGACTTTGTTAAAAAATACTGCGAACTCCAGAAGATGAGGTTTAAAGAAAGACTAGCCTGCAAATTCTTTATCGATGAGAACATTAATTTCTATCGTCTGATCCCAAAAATGACAATTCAGACATTCGTTGAGAATTCCATAAAACATGGTATCGAGAACAGGATGGAGGGGGGCGAAGTGACTGTAAGGATAAGTGAAATCAATGATAGTCTGGAGATTATAGTGTCCGACAATGGTGTGGGCCGGGAAGCAGCCGGGTCCATGAATACAAATGGGAGCGGCTATGGATTAAAAACAATAAATGCTATATTTGAGTTTATGAACCGGGTTAACAGGGCAAAAGCAAGTATTGAAATAACCGATCTGATCGACGTTAACAACCGGGCGAAAGGCACTGATGTAAAAATCATAATTCCTCATGATTTTAATTTTGAAATGAGTGCACAGATAAAATCATAGGTTAATCAGGACAAATGAACAGAATCCTTGAGGCCGTAATAGTTGAAGATGAATTTGATTCCCTCGAACTCCTTCAGAAGCTGATCAATGAAAACGGCCTTGCAAGAGTAACGGGATCTACCTCCGACCCTTCGAAGGCAGTTAACCTGATCTGTACTTCCAATCCTGATATTATGTTTCTCGATATCAGGATGCCCGGGAAGAATGGCTTTGAAATCCTTGACGACCTGCTCAGGATAAAGACCACTCCGCCATATGTTGTATTTACAACCGCGTTTGATGAATATGCAATTAAGGCATTTGATTACGCGGCATTTGACTATCTTCTTAAACCTGTAGAGCCTAAAAGACTGAATGAAACTCTGCTGCGGTGCATAGAGAACAAACAGTCAGGAACCAGGCAGGGAACAGCCCGGCTGCTGGATTCTTATAAGAAACTCTTTTTTCGAAATGTATCCGGTGTTCTGATAGTCGATCCGGCAGAGGTAATTTATATTCAGGCTGATGGAAATTATTCTGTGTTCCATTTCAGCGAGTGTAAGACTGAGACGGTCACATCTCTCCTTCACAGGGTTGAAAAACAATTGCCCGACGACAGCTTTTTCAGAGTAAGCAGATCGGGCATCATAAACACCAGGTATCTTAAAAAAATAAACACCAGACTGTTGCAATGTGTGCTTGTTAAAAATGACAGGGAATTCAAGATCGAGATTTCACGCGACAGGGTTAAAGAGCTTATAGATAAGATGAAACTCCAGTAAATTCCCATTTCCCGCCATTGTTTATATTACTTACACTTCTTAAGAAGAAGTTTACCTGATCCAGAAACATATCTTCATACATTAATATGTACGGTTTACACAGTGCCGGATTAGCTTTATACAGACCATAGTATAAGCTTAGAAAAAACAAAAAAATGTGACTATTTTCGCATCGACCGGGTTGGCTGATCACCTTTTTCCGGAGAGAAAAGCGGTATAAATGATCTTGTTAAATTCAGTTCAGATTCAGACATAATTCCAATTCCGGAAATATTATTCCCCAATTTCCCCGTAATTTCCGGAATTTCACACCCCCTGCAGGAGATTATCCCAATCAAACTGCAGGGGTTTCTTTTTGGATATAATGGCATTTTAATCTAATCTTAATGTAATCTTTATCCAATCCTAATCTGTCCCATACAATCAAAACATAATTTTAAGGATCATTTTTTGCCCGGAACTCGAGCCTGTAATAACCGGTGATTCGCGGTTTCCTGTTTTGGTAGAAAACTGACATTGGAAATTATGGAATTAAGGACCATTATTCCCCCTGAAGGGGACGTAGGGAATTTTGAACTTCCTGAACTCATTAATGTCGCAGACATTCAATGCATGATGGAAAATTTCTTCAGGATTGCCCATATCCCTATGGCCTTGCTTGATCTGAAAGGCAAGATCCTTGTTGGTGTGGGATTTCAGGAAATTTGTACAAAGTATCACCGGGTACATCCGGAAACTTCAAAAAATTGTATTGAAAGTGATATTAAGCTTACGGCCGATATCCCAAAGGGAGAATCCAGGCTCTATAAATGCAGGAACGGGATGTGGGATCTGGCAACTCCGATCTTCATTGGCGATCACAGGATAGGAAACCTTTTTATGGGTCAGTTTTTTTTCAGGGATGAGACAATTGATTTCGACCATTTCAGGGCACAGGCAATCAGATATAACTTTAACAGTGAAGCATATATTGAATCACTTAAAAGAGTGCCTCAACTTGATAAGAAGGATATTGAGAATGCAAAGGCTTTTTTCGTCAAGCTTGCTGATTCACTTTCACAGTTAAGCTATAGCAATTTCAAGCTCGCCAGGGCAGCCGAAGAAAACAGAAAACTGACCGAATCGCTTCATCGTGACATCATCGACCGTAAGAAGGCTGAAAAACTGCTTGAGGAAAGCAAAACTCACCTTGAGCGTTCACAGGAAATTGCACATCTCGGAAGCTGGGAACTTGATCTAAAAACTAACAAACTCACCTGGTCAGATGAAGTATACAGGATCTTCGGATTGCTGCCCGGGCAATTCACAGCCGATTATGAGGCATTCCTCGAGGCAGTGCATCCTGACGACAGGGCTGCGGTGAATGATACGTACTGGAGTTCTGTAAAGAATAATCAGAACGGATATGAGATCGAACATCGCATAGTACGGAAGAAAAGCGGCGAAATACGTATTGTCCTTGAAAAATGCGAACATTTCAGGAATGAATCGGGAGAAATCATCAGGTCGATTGGAATGGTCCACGATATTACGGACAACAAAAAGGCGGAGAAGGAACTTAAGGAGTCAAAGGAAAAACTGTGCATCGCCCTTGAAATCGGGAATATCGGTATCTGGGAATGGAATCTCCATACCGACGAAATGTACCTTGATCCGCGCATGGAAAAAATGCTCGGGCTTGACCCCGGAAAATTTAACGGCACCTTCCATGATTTTGAAAGTCTTTTGAGTGAAGAAGATATCACTCAATTCAGAAATACAATTTGCCATGCCCTGAATGAACTTTCACCTTTTGAGACTATCTTCAGAATAAAGATAAATAATAATGAAGAAAAACATATCAACGCCAAGGCAATTGTTGAATATGACGATTCAGGCGGACTTGTAAAGCTCACAGGTATTTCATTCGATATAACTGAAATGAAGAAGGGAGCCGAACAGGTAATGTTTAAGATGAATGAAGAGCTGCTAAGGTCAAATAAAGCCCTCGAGCAATTTGCTTATGTAGCCTCGCACGACCTGCAGGAACCCCTACGCACTGTCTCATGCTTTACCCAGTTGCTCTCCAAAAAATACAATAATGTTCTGGATGATACTGCACAGGAATACATACAATATTCAGTCGACGGAGCCGAACGCATGTATGATATGATCAACGCGCTCCTTGCTTATTCAAAGGTTCAGACGCACGGGAAAGAATTCAGGTTTGTGGATATGAACCTTATAATAAACCTTGTGATGAAGAACCTGTCGGTCCAGATAAAAAACCGTGATGCTTCCGTTACTTTCGACCGGTTGCCAGGGCTGCTGGCAGATGAAAACCAGATGGTACAGCTTTTGCAGAATCTTGTTTCAAATGCAGTAAAGTTCGGCAGGCGGCTGCCTGAGGTCCATATTTCTTGCAAGGATGAGCCCGGCTTTCATATTTTTTCCGTATCGGATAATGGAATAGGCATTGAACCTCAATATTTTGATAGAATATTTAAAATATTCCAGAGACTGGTACCAAAAAATGAGGTTGAAGGGACCGGGATCGGACTTGCGATATGCAAGATCATAGTCGAACGGCATGGTGGGAAGATCTGGGTGGAATCCAAGCCGGGCAAAGGTTCAATATTCTATTTTACAATTCCCGATAAAGCATAGATCAGGTGTAAGTTCCTGACCAAACGCTCTAATGTCCTATCCGGGTGACTACATACCCGGCACAATGCGCAATTCCAACCCTGTCGCCTTTTAACAGGCAATCAGCCCCACACCCTGACAACCCGAATTTCTTTGCAATTTATATTTGATTTAGGTCGAAACATGTTGTAATTTTGATAAATTGCACGGAAAATAAGAAGGACTTCCTTTGGAAGTTTTGAAATAATGCTTCAATTTTCAGCATAGGTAACCTTTTCTCCTTACAACAAAAATAACCTGGAAAATGCCTGATAATTTTTTCAACCTGAATCACCCCGATTTCTGGGGTATTTTGTTGCGGTTCACGATAAATACAATATTCCTTGTGATCCTTATCAGAGGTGTTTACTTCCGGTACTCAAAAAAGGAAAAGTTCCTGTTTACCTTTTTCCTGATGGGAATCACGGTCTTTTTTATTACCTCCATGCTTAAGTCGGTCTTCATTGAATTCGGCATGGCTGTAGGCTTATTTGCAATTTTCGCTATACTGCGTTTCAGGACGAGGAATTTCGGCCTGAAGGACATGGCTTATATTTTTACAACAATCGGAATTTCGGTCATCAATTCCTTAAAGCTTGTCGGGTTTCCGGTACTGGGAGTTATGATCTTCAATATACTAATTGTATTGTCAGCCATTCTCCTTGAAGAGTTTGCCCGTAAAAACAGTACGGTTACGCACACAATCATATACGAAGATCTCGAATTGCTCAAATCAGCCAAAAAGCAAAAGGTCCTGAAGGAGATTTCAGCCCTGACAGGTAAAGAGGTCATAAGGATCAGGATACGGAAAATAGACTTTAAGGAAAAGGTTGCCGAAATCGACATATCATATAAAGACTGAACCTTCAGCGGAATAAATCCTCGATGACAAGTGTCTAATTGTTGGTGATAATTCTGGACCATCTAAAAAAGTCCTTTTTGTATCCTGGTGTTGACCTTTTCCCGGGAATTCGGAACAGGCAGTAAAAGAATAATTCTTTAACTACAAACCCCAGGGACTAGGTATCAAAGGTAAAGAGAACGGTACATCAAGGAATTTCCAGCAGTATCACCCGGAATATTTAATAACAGGTCAATTATGAAACGGACATTCATCATTACTGGAATAGTTGTAGGTGTTGCAATTATTATCATGATACTTTTCAACAGGCTGGCTTCAGATAACGATAGCACAAATCTCTTTGAAGAGGCTAAAAAAGGGACATTTGAAATATCAATAACTGCCGCAGGTGAGCTGATAGCCGAAAACTCGCTTGAGGTTTTTGCACCTGCGATCGGGCTAAGTACCAACCGTGGCGGCGGGGGCCCAGGTCAGCAGGGAAGGGGTGGCGGAATCCGGGTGATGGATTTTAAGATCCTCGATATTGTTCCTGAAGGTACGGTTGTCAATAAAGGCGATTATATAGCCCAGCTTGACAAGACATCATACGATAATACCCTGAAGGATGCACTTGAAAATCTGACGACCCTCCAGACAGCCGTTCAGATGAAAATCCTGGATACCACAATGACACTTACCGCTCTGAGGGATGACATCAAGAATCAGAGATTTATTGTTGAGGAAGCTGAGATAACCCTTGCCCAGTCGAAGTTTGAACCCCCGGCAACGATAAGGCAGGCCGAAATGAACCTCGATAAAGCACAGCGCGGGCTGGAGCAGCTGATCAAGAGTTACGACCTGAGAGTCGCCCAGTCTCTTACGGATATCAGGCATGAAAAGATGCACCTGAACCAGGGGCAGCAACTTGTCAATGACCTGCAGGAGTTTCTCTCAAAATTCACAATTACAGCTCCAACCGAAGGGATGGTCATATACAAAAAGGATTGGAGCGGAAATAAACGGAAAGCAGGTTCGTCGATCAATCCGTTTGACAGGGTTGTCGTTACCCTTCCCGATCTTTCATCAATGATCTCCAAAATATTTGTAGGCGAGATCGAGGTGAGCAAGGTCGCCACCGGGCAGAAAGTAAATATAAATGTAGATGCACTACCGGATAAAGCCCTGACGGGGGAAGTCATAAGCGTGGCAAATATCGGGGAACAATTACCAAATTCCGATGCCAAAATGTTCGAGGTTATGATAAGGGTCGAAGGTTCCGATCCTGTCCTGAGGCCGTCAATGACAACAGGGAACAAGATTATAATTAAAACTTTTGACAATGTGGTTTACATTCCGACGGAATGCGTGCAGACCGGAGCTGACAGCATACCCTACGTTCTTGGAAAGAATAAGACCAGGCAGATTGTTGTGCTGGGTGAAGCTAATGAGGAAAACGTGATTGTAGAACAGGGACTCGAACCTTCAACATCCGTTTATATTGCCCCGCCGGAAAATGCAGAATCCTTCCGTACATCAGGCGAAGACCTTATTCCAATTATCAGGGAAAGGGTAAAAGCGAAAAAAGTAATAAGCAGTAATTTTCAGAACTAAACTGAAACCTGAAAGTTGGCAAATACAATCTCATCCACAATATAATTATTGACATTTACGTTTCTGTGACAGCTCTTTCGTCAGGTATTTGAACAAAAAAGATTAGCGGAAAAGATCATTTGAGTTCATTTTAGAAAACCTTTGTGTTACCTGGCACGTTATTTGACTTTACAGCTATAAAATAATGCGAAGGCGATCAAAGGGGAAAAATCCTTTCAGCAACAAAGTGATTTAAACAAAAAGTTCGTGAAATTGTTAAATATAGTTATATCAGTATAAAATGAAGAAAAAGAACAGAATATGGATCTATGTTTCTCTGGCGGTAGGATTGCTGGTCAAGGTGGGAATTTTTATCCTGATCTTAGCCGGCCGTGGCAAAGGTAAACAGGAGAGCCAGAATATAATGTACGATCCGGTAAATACTACCTATAAGACCATTATCGCTGGTTCAGCAACAGCATTAAACGAACTTCCTGAAACAATCCTGTATTATTGGAATTTTAATTCCGATATCTGAAAAAAACGAACCCTGTGTTAAGATAATTTATTACTTTTATTTGCACAAAATATTTGTGCGGATG
>Ga0105101_10000366_pt1 | contig 18369 bp, 14 predicted proteins | sample PPLLak21cMay2015_2_FD_87037 | JGI IMG/M metagenome (GOLD analysis project Ga0105101, IMG submission 87037) | Freshwater sediment microbial communities from Prairie Pothole Lake near Jamestown, North Dakota, USA - PPLs Lake P8 Core (1) Depth... | ecosystem: Environmental > Aquatic > Freshwater >... | reverse complement strand
TTAAGTAGATGAGGGGACCCTGAAATTCTTCCCATGTCCAATAGAATGAAAAGATGGAGGCAGTGATCAATGCCGGTTTGATCAGCGGCAGGATGATGCGAAAGAATATGCCGATCCGGCTGCATCCGTCGATTTCTGCTGCCTCGTCCAATTCGCGGGGAATGCCGCGAATGAACTGCATGATCATGAAGATGAAGAACGCCTGACCGCACAAGCGAGGCACTAAAAGTGGCAGGTAGGTATTGATCCAGTTCAGTTTATTGAACATGATGTACTGCGGAATCAATTGAACCTGAGAAGGCAGCATCAAGGTCAGGATCATGCACGTAAACCAAAAGCTCCGGCCCTTGAAAGGTACGCGGACAAATCCATACGCCACGACCGCCGAGGAGAAGACGGAAAAAAGCGTCGCCAGAGTGGCGTAGATCAGGGAATTCTTGAAAAAGACGCCAAAACTGACGCCGCCGAACCCCTTCCACCCCTCCAGGTAATTATAAAATGCCCACTCTTTGGGGATCAGGGATGTGACGTTTGTCCATATCTCGGACGGGCCTTTTAAAGAACTGGCGAACAACCAGAGAATAGGATAGATCATCAGCAGGCAGGCCAGGCTTACCAGAACATGGTAGACCCAGCTACGCCTCTGCTCTTTTTGCTTCCTGGTGAGTTGGACTTGCTTCGGAATCGATTTAGTGATTTGCATGGGCTAATCCACCTTATCCTCATAAAAGACCCATTGCGAGGAGAACTTAAAGTTAATGGCTGTGAAGAGCGCAATGACCAGTAAAAGTACCCAGGCCATCGCCGAGCTATATCCCATTTGAAAAACGATAAATGCGCGCTGGTAAAGGTAGAGCGCATAAACCAGGGTCGTGTCCATTGGGCCGCCATTGGTGATGACCAACGCCTGGGTGAAAACCATAAAACCGCTAATCATCTGCATGATCAAGTTGAAAAAGATAACGGGACTCAACATGGGCAGGGTAATACTGACAAATCGAGCCCATTCCCCGGCGCCATCCATGGCGGCCGCCTCATACAATTCACTTGGAATTTGTTTAAGTCCAGCCAGGAAGATCAGCATGGGCGAGCCAAACTGCCAGGCAGCTAACAGAATAAGCGTCCAGATTGCCGTAGCCGGATGCCCACTCCAGGCTGTACCCGGAATGCCGAAAATCGCCAGGAGCGCATTCACCACACCTTCAGCTCCAAAGATCTGCCGCCACATGATGGCTACTGCCACGCTAGCGCCGACAATGGAAGGTGCATAGAAAGCGGCGCGATAGACACTGGTAAAACGCCTGGCATTGTTAAGCAACATAGCAATTGCCAGAGCAAATAACAGCCGCAGAGGGACGGCGGTTAATATATAGTAAAAAGTCGCCTGCACTGATTTCCAATAACGCGGGTCACTGGTGAACATCCTTACAAAGTTTTCTACGCCAATCCAGTTGGGACTGGCGGTGAGGCGATAATCGGTAAAACCCAGATAAAGGGAAGCGATCATGGGAAGAAGGGTAAAGACAAAAAATCCAATCAACCAGGGAGAAATAAACAGGTAGCCCATCCACTGGTCGCGCCGACGATAGGACATCCGGCCCCTCAGCAAGGCAAATCGATTACTTGACCGCTGATTGATCAGCTGGTCCGGTTGCAAATCAGATTCCACGATCTGGTCCATAGAGTCTCCAAGACATACTTTGCTTAGGGGGTATACATCTGCGCCTTGCGGTGATTTCGGCCATGCAAGACATGAACTCTGAGATTATAAAGCGAAAACTATTCCTACTAGCCAGATTCCGGATGAATGTGTGGCTGCGATAGTTTACCCGCGCCAGGGTGCCACCGAATCCGGTGACATGGCCAACTATGACGCAGCGAGAAAAGGCAGATGCGGCCGAATGTCCATCAGGAAGGAGCAAATGACTTCGGTAGATAGATTTTTGCTATGAGCGTCATGAGTGTCTGGCATGGCACCACCATACTGCGTTGTGCAGCATGATGGCGCCATCACATTCGCGGCGGCCCACCTTCTGATCTGAGCCGCCATATGGTTGTTTTACTGTGACAGAATCTTATTTGCTTCGTCGTATAAGGTTTGGGCAGCCTCTTCGGGTGTAACTTGTTTGAACATCATTGGGTCGAGCACCAGCGGCACGTAGACATTGGTCAGAATGTCATTGTGTGCGGCGGGATCGGGTGGTCGGATGGGGCTGACGTTCCCCTCGAGGGAGGCCAGAAAGTCGAAGCTCGCTAGCTGCGACTTGGTCAGGCTGGGCTTCAGCGCCTCTGCCACAGCCGATGAAATCGGCACGCCGCGCTCGGCCAGCAAAACCTGGTTGGCTTCCGCCGAATTGGTGAAGTAATCGATGAACATCGCAGCTTCATCAGGGGTCTGGCACTGCGAGCTGATCGAGAAGAACATCGATGGCTTGAAGTAATTGGCGGGCTGCGTGGCGCCTTCTGCGCGCGGCACGGGTACCATTTGGAGATTGCGGTCCTCACCCGCGGCTTGCCACAGCGCCACGATCTGGTTGGTGTGGGCAAAATACATGGCCGCCTCGCCAGTCACCAATGCATTGTTCTCCAGGCTCGGCGGATTGGAAACCTGTTCGTCGCGGCTTGGCATGGCTTCGGCGTCTTGCAGGCGCACCATCATGTTGAAGTAATCCTCGAGAGGCTTGGTGTCGGTGAAGCCAAGGGACTTTCCATCATCAGAGTAAAGCCCACTCCCCAGCGAGAGATAGAGCGCGTTGAGGATCTGCGGATTCTCCAGACCGCCGCCATTTCCATAGATTCCCAGGGCGTCGTGGAGCGCCATGTTGACCTCTTCAAAATCACTCCACGTCCAATCCGGTTCGGGAAGATCGACACCCGCCTCGGTGAACCGGTCGACATCGATCACAAAAGACTGCGAGTTGGTGCCCAGGTTAAGGGCATAGAGCTGCCCGTCGACCCTTCCGCCGTCAACTGCATCGTCGGAGGCGTCCGACAGGTTGATCGTGCCATCTTCGACATAGGGGTCCAGCGGGATGAGCAGGCCGTCTGTCACGTACTGCTTGAAGTAGGCATAGTCTTGCTGCATGACGCAAGGTAAGTTGCCGCCGGCGGCTTTCGTCGACATCAGAGTCCAGTAATCGCCGAAACTCGCAAAATCGTACGTGATCGTGATATTCGGATGTTCTGCCATGAACATTTCTATGACTTCGATGGTTATGTCATGGCGGCTCTGGGAACCCCACCAGCTGATATGCATCTCGACCGGCTCGGCGGCGGGCTCTTCGGTGGGTGCGGCGGTCGGGGCCTCTGTAGCTGGCTCTACCGGCGGCTGGGTTTCGGGAGCGGCTGGTGGAGACGTGGGAGTAGCTGGCGGCGCGCAGCCGCTCAAGACCAAGGACAACAACACGAGTAGCGCAGTTACCCCTTGTAAAACGTTCTTGTTGTGGAAATGAAACATGGGATTCCTCTCTTTCCTTGAACTAGGTTAGAATAGACCGACGAACACATAGTTTCCTTCTTTATACATACTAAGGAAAACGCCTCCCCGTGTACGCCAATATTACGCCAAGTTTATGACAAAACAGGTCCGGCCGGTCTTTCTGGCCACAGCCGGATTGATTTGCGCCTCCAATGCAAACGCCTGCTACAGCTTTAAGAAAACCGAATGGCAACCAAAGCAGAGTTTCGTAAACTAGTTAAGGATGCTTTAGAACATCTATACGATACAGCTTACCTCGCGACCCACCCGTTGTTGCGCCAGCTCACAGTGATTGCCACGACAAACCGGTTGACGAGGGTCCAGGAATTGCGCAGCATCCTGAAGGAGGTTGTCGAATCCATCCGGCCCCAATCAACCCTGCCTGCCACCGCGCCCGAATATCGCAGTTACCTGGCTTTGTACTATCGTTATGTACAGGGTATGAGCATGGGACAGGTCGAGAATGAATTAGGCATTAGCCTGCGCCAACTGCAGCGCGAGCTCTATAAAGGTCTGGATGCAGTGACAGCTTTGTTGTGGGAAATGCGTGTTTCGGCGCCCCAGCAAGTCATGGAGCAGACCATGCCTGAATCCGTCGAAACGCAAGTGCTACATAATGAAATGGCTCAATGGAAGCTGGTCCGCGAAGCAGCCGATGTTCACACGCTCTTTGAGGAAGTGGCGAGCATGCTCAAGCCCTTGTTCAATGAGCAAATGCCGGATCTGCACATGCAGTTTCCAGACTCTTTACCTCCTGTTTTTGTCGATACCACCCTGATCCGCCAGGCACTATTCCATCTGCTACGTGACTTGCTGCAAGACAACAAGGGGGACAAAGTTTCGTTACAAGCCCAAATTAGAGACAGCCAGGTAGAGATCAACATCCAGGGCGGGAAGGCCGTTCTCAATCCTTCCAGCTCAGACCTGCAAATTGCCCAGCTCTTCATCCAGCGGCAGGGCGGAACGCTGGCGACAGAAATCACAGAAGACCAGCAAACCACAATGGTGATCAACCTGCCTCAAGCCAATCCCCCCAAAGTGCTGGTGATTGATGACAATGAAGCCATTCACCAGCTCTTCGAGAGATATCTCGCGCCACATTTTTACGAACTCCTGCATGTGTACGATGGTCTGACGGCGTTGCAGATGGCGGCGGAAGTCCGACCCGATATCATTATTCTGGATGTGATGATGCCGGCCGTGGATGGTTGGCAAGTCCTGCGCAATTTGGTAGAAAATCCAGTGACGATGCGGATACCCATCATCATTTGTTCGGTGCTCAAGGAAGCCGAGCTCGCCTTTTCCCTGGGAGCACGGGCGTATATTAAGAAACCGGTGGACCGGATGGAACTCCTGGCGACGCTGGCTCAGTTTCAGGAGACAGTGGCTCCGGGCGAGGCAGACCAGCCATCAAACCCTTCAGACAGCTAAATATCTCTGCGATCGAGGCGCTCTTTGGCCGCCTTACCTGCAAAAAAAGCTCTGCCTGAGGGCCGATTTCTGCCGGCAGTTGTCCGCTGACGACGATGACGGACAGGTGGGATAAAGAATCATCCTGCTTGATAGCCTGCAAAACGTCCAGCCCGCTGATGTCTGGCATGACCAGATCCAGCAGGATCAAATCGACCGCATGTTGTTTCAGGGTCGATAACGCTTCTCTGCCTCCCGGCGCTTTGAGGATGCGATAGTCCTTGCCGGACGATTGCAGCATCCGGCCCAAAAGCTCAGCGAGTTGTGGGTCATCGTCAGCGATGAGCACTGTCCGACTCTCACCTTCCAGACAGGCAATCGCGTCCAGTAATAGTTCGCGTGAGATGGGCTTGATCAGATAATCCTGAATGCCCAGAGACCGAGCTCGACTCAGCCCGCCGGGCATGGACACCAGGACAACCGGCAAGTCTGGTGTTAGTTGTGCTGCCCAGGCCGGTTGATCGGCCAGGAACTGAGTATTTGCAGAGTCGATGAGAAATGCAACGGGCTGATGGTAAGCAATCAGTTTAGCAAGCTCTCCCGGCTCTTTGACCTCAATCACATCGTAATTACTCATCTGACGGCGGATGGTTCGCAAGAGTACCTGGTCTGGTTCAAGGACAAGCAGTGAGTCGCGATTGCCCGAGCCGTAGGTATGAGCAGAGATGGCAGGGTGTTGCGGCTCCTGCCCGGGCAGAAGTCGTTGACTACCCGGCAGAAAAGGCAAACGAAAGTAAAACGTCGTCCCTTTCCCAACCTGGCTGTCCAACCATAATTCTCCTCCATGCAATTCCACCAACAATTTGCTCAGCGGGACTCCCAGCCCGGTACCTTCATGAACGCGATTGAGAGCGCCATCGACTTGCCCAAATTTCTCGAACACACTGCCGAGATCTTGTTGCGCGATACCAATTCCCGTATCAGCGACTGCCACCTCTACCCCTCGATCCACCACGCGGGCGGTTACCGTGACACCGCCCTCACGCGTAAAGCGGATGGCATTGGCCAGCAGATTCAACAGAACCTGGCGAATGCGAGTTGTATCGATCCGAAGCAGGGGCAGGTTAGGAGCCATATTGGTCCTCAAATACAGCCTCTTGGCTTGATAGAGATTTCGGAAGACTGCAATGGCATCTTCAATGACATCTTCGAGGCGCGCTTCATTGATGGTCAGACCGAGTTGTTGGGCTTCCAAAGCAGACAGGTCCAGGATATCGTCAATGAGTGCCGACAGATGGCGGCTGCTGCGATAAATCTGTTCGATATCTCCCCGTAACGTGGGGGACCAGGTCACCTTGCGGTACGTTTCCGGTGCATTTGCCATGGTTTCGCTGAAGCCGATAATCAGATTGAGCGGCGTGCGTAATTCGTGACTGATGTTGGCGGCAAACTCAGCCTTCAGGCGCCGGGCTGTTTCCGCCGCGCTGCGCGCTTCGATCAAAGCCTGATTCAGCTTGGTGATCCGGTAATAAGCCTCTTCCAACATTTTGAGCGTGCTTTCGCGCTGCATGCGTTCATCGCGAAGCTCATTCAAAAGCTCGTTCGCTCTCACATAACTGTTATGCATCCAGGCGAGAGCTGTGTGCATTTGATGCGAACCCAACCAGGCAGCAAAGGCAGTAAAAAACACGAGAAGAACGGGGAGTGTGATCTGATCATAATCCAGCCAATGCGCGCCTTGTAGGCGGGCAATGAAAACACACACCGCATTGGTGGAGCACGCCACGACGAAAACATCCCATCGTGAAGACACAAGCAGACTGCTCACGACCACAACCAGCGGAAAGAAAAATTGAGCAGCACTCTCAGGAAAAAGCCACTTCTGAAAAGCAATTGCCCCCATGATTGAACCAATCAAGACGATGAGCGCGATTTGAAAGCGTTTGTGCCTTAGCCAGACAATTGCCAACGCGCCGAAAAACAATGGCAAGGCTACCAAAAGGCCTTCTACCTGTCCCTGATACCGGATGGAGTTCAGCACTACGAGCCAGGCCAGGATAAACACCAGGATGGCAATCTCGAATATCATATCGAGACGCAAGTCGCTTAGATCGCTCGTGTCATTCCGGTTAAAGAAGCGCTTCCAAAAGGTGTTCACTTGCATGAGAATGTCCTTTCCTGCAACTGCGTGGCCGCGTTTTGAAGATCGGCCATGATCTGGTGGGCTTCTTCCACAACCGCGTCAGACGCAATGCTGGCAGCATACCCTGGTGGTTTGCATTACATTCCACAAGAAGTCTATGAATGCTTCAAAAGAATGTTTGGCACTTTGCATGCATTCTTTAGTGATCAAAGAAAACTGCTGGATTCCCTGGGGCTGGAAATGGACCGTAAATCACTGAAAGGTCTAACGCCGCGCAAATTCGCCAAAGAGAGCAGGCGATAGGCAAATAATAACATTACTTTTGCCCGCCACCTGCACGGACTGGATCTCCTCACTCCCTGCCAGATCGGCAATCGTGCGCGCCGACAAATTGAGCTGCGTCATCGCCGCTCGCATCAAATTCTGACCTTCATCTTGCAACTTGCAAAATGGCCGTGGCTCCTCCACCCGTATAACTGCATTGTCGACAACGTGGGATGATTCGAGATTTGAAAATCGTTTTTGTTGAATATCTCGCGCGGCTTGCATGCGTGCACCAATAGATTCGCCCGCCTCACTCAGCATGTAGCACTTTGAGTTCTCCTTTATGGCCAACAAATGGTGTACACGACCTGTCTCTCGTACGGCAATTCAAAATCCTCATTTTTGCGGTGACCAATTTAGAGATGAACAAAACCGTGAGGTCTACAATAGGGCATCTATTTCTTATTTGACTGACCGCAGACCTCATGGATAGTTTTATGGGCAATCCGTGAAATCTATGATCCTGGCGGGAACAGCTGAACTTAGGATCTCACGGGCGAAACCCTTGAGGTCCGCAGTTTCAAGCCCACGAATTCGTAGCCTACTTAAGACCACACGGCTAGCCTTTTGGGCTAGCCGTGTGATCTGCTGTCGGGGTGCCGAGATTTGAACTCGGGACCTCACGGACCCGAACCGTGCGCTCTACCGGTCTGAGCCACACCCCGATTGTTTCGATTTGGAATGTAGAACTTGGACCCTGGCGCTGCGAGCGCCACGCTCTACTGGTCCACATCCCGAATAAGCGTGCGAATTATACCACCCTGGATTATTTTAGCAAGCAATTATGGATTCAACAAAATTTCCCGGCTGTACACATAGAATGGTCCCGAGATGCGATCGTCATCCTGGCGGATGGTCAAACGCGCCAGCGTCGGTTCGTCCACTCTATAGGGCAGAGTCGTTTCGAATAACTGCGGCTGGAGCGTCTCCACCGTCAGGATGCGCAGGCTGAGGGATTTCCCATCCGGACCCAATAACTCAAAGATGACCGGGTTGAGATTGAACGGCCAGACATCCCCTCGTACGTTCAAGACGCCGCCAGACGCCTCTTCCTTTAGACGAGGGCTGAACACGCCAACAGGCTCAGACGGGTTCCCCGGCGTGGTGATCTCATTACTCCCCGAGGAAAGCAGCAGCACACGAACGGAATTCAGGGACTGTATCCTGCCGGCCTTATCCTGCGTGCTGACCGTAATGCGGCCAACCTCCGCCGCGGCGCGAATCTCAAACGGGATCTTGATGGATTGATCCACGCCCTCTCTGGAGGTCCGTACGCTCTTTACAGTTCGAGCAAGCAATCGACCGTCTTCTCCATACAGATCGATCTGCACTTTCTGACTATCGCCTGAGACGATATTCATGCGCAGTGTAATCGGCGAGACCACCTTGGACATGGGTCCCGGCGCAGCGATCTCGATTGCAGCAGGTTCATGTCCCGGGATCGTTGTGATCGTGAAGGTGGGACGCGGGGTAGGCGATAACGTCGGACGAGGAGTCCGCGTGGGAGGCGAGGTAGGCGTCAGGGCGATCACGGTCTGCGTCCCGGAGAGGTTCCCTGCCTCCACGGTGAGCGCGATCACGGTCGGCAGATATTCCGGCGGATATGGCGTGGGGGCGGGATTGGATGTGGGTGATGCCAAAGCTGAGCAACCAGCCAAAAGTCCAAGGAGGGAGGCGAGGAGGAGAGTTCGTTTCATCGAAGGAGATTCATCAACAAGTCCAACAGGTCTGCATTAGACTTGTTGGACTTGTCAGATTCTACGCCTTTTAGACCGAACCTACAATCCGTAGATCTCGCCATATTTCTTCGTGAGATAGCGGACGTAGGGCTCGGGGGTGATCTTTGAGCCAGTCACCTTTTCGACCAGGGCCTGCGGCTCGTATTTCTGCCCATGCTGGTGGATGTTCTTGCGCAGCCAGTCCAGCAATCCGCTGAAGTCACCTTTGCGGATCTGGTCGTCGAGACCGCGGATGTCTTTATTGATCTTCTCCCACAATTGGGCGGAAACGAGATTGCCCAACGCATACGTGGAGAAGTAACCAATTGCACCGCCTGACCAGTGAATATCCTGCAGCACACCCTTGGCATCGTTCGGCGGTGTAACGCCAAGATATTCCTTCATTTTCGTGTTCCAAATTTCGGGCAGATCCTTGACCGCAATCGTGCCTTCGACCATGCCAATCTCCAACTCGAGACGAAGCATGATGTGCAGATTGTAGGTCGCCTCATCGGCATTGACCCGGATGAGAGAAGGCTCCACTTTGTTGATCGCTTTGTAGAAAGACTTTAAGCTCACGCCCTCCAACTGCCTGGAGAACTCTTTTTTGAACGACGGATAAAAATGCTCCCAGAACGGCAGGGAACGACCGACCAAATTCTCCCACATGCGTGATTGCGACTCGTGCACAGCCAGAGAGGTTCCGCCCGCAAGCGGGGTGCGATCATAATCAGGATTGACGCCTTGCTCGTACATCGCATGCCCGGACTCGTGCAGGGTGCTGAACAGTGTAGCGATTGGGTTATCGTCCTCATAACGAGTCGTGATGCGGACGTCGTTCACGCTGAAGGTAGTCTCGAACGGATGCGGGGCCTTATCCTGCCGGCCGCGGCTCCAGTCATATCCAAAGTGCGTGATGACACCCACGCCGAAATCCATGAGTTTCTTTTCATTATATTTTTTGAAAAGAAAATCGTCCTTGACCTGTTTGGCAGAGGCAATGGCCTTGATCAATTTGACCTGCTTGGGCCGCAAGGCATCGAAGATCGTTTTCACATCCGCGGTCTTCATGCCGGGTTCGTAGTCGTCCAGCAATACATCGTACGGATGCTCGGCAGGCGGGAAAAACGAAATATATTTGTGCACCAGCTCGACGACCTTCTCGAGATGCGGCTGGAAGATCGAAAAATCTGACTTGCCTTTTGCCTCCACCCAGGCTTCGAAGGCCCGGGAGGTCACGATGGCCTGTTCCGCGATGAATTCCGGGGGAACGCGTCTGGCTTTATCGTAATTGCGCGAGGCAACGCGTATCAACGCAGCTTCATCAGAGTCGGCGCCGTTGAATTCCTGTTTCAGATCGCCGATCAGCCTGCCCACTTCATCGGAAATAAATTTTTCCTGCGCGATCTTGCTCAACGTGGCCAGTTGCTGGCCGCGCGCTTCGTTGCCGCCGGGCGGCATGTTCACCTGCTGATCCCAGCTGAGCACGCTGGCGGCGCGCCCAATATCGGCGACCTCACCGAGTTTTTCCTTCAATTGGTCAAGTTTCTCGCTCATCTCTACTCCTGTTTGATTCTGTCATTGCGAGGAGCGTTCGCCGTGACGAAGCAACACCTGCACTGGCGTGCGGTGCCAGTGTCTCCTCGTATATTATGCGGATACTAGCCCGGTTTGTAAAATTAAGCAACCTTCCAGCGTAGCGATTCGCCGCGCAGAGCCGCCAGGACTTCACTGGCGATATCTTCGGCAGCACGGGATTGCGCCTCTGCCGTCTGCGCGCCGATATGTGGAGTGGCGATCACGCGTGGATGGGAAACTGCTTCCGTTAAACCGGGCGGTTCCTTCCCGAAGACGTCCAGCGCGGCCCCGGCCACCTTTCCGCTGTTCAAGGCGCTGAGTAAGGCCGCCTCGTCGATAATACCACCGCGCGCCGCGCACACGATCCGCACGCCATCTTTCATTTGAGAGAATGCCAGCGGCCCGACCATGTCCCGCGTATGAACATTGAGCGGAAGATGCAGGGAAATGAAATCTGACCAGGCGAAAAGATCCTGGATCGAGACCGGCTCCGCGCCGCGCTCTTTGATATCGTCTTCTGAAATGAGCGGATCGTAGACAACAACATTCATGCCAAACGCAGTCGCGCGCTTCCCCACTTCTGCACCGATGCGGCCAAACCCGATCAAGCCGAGGGTCTTGCCGTTCAGCTCCACGCCTTCCAGATCCTTCTTGAGCCATTGACCCTGTTTCATCGCCGCGTCGGCCCGTGGGATTTCGCGCGCCAGGGCCAGCAGGAGTCCAAATGTCAATTCGGCCACGGCAATCGAAGTGGACATCGGCGCGTTGACAACCGTGATGTTGTGCTTCTTGGCGGCCTCGAGGTCGATGTTATCCACGCCAACGCCCGCGCGTCCGATGACCTTCAGCCTGGGAGCTGCATCCATGACGGCAGCAGTTACTTTGGTCCGCCCGCGAACGATGAGGCCGTCATATTCCGCTACGGCTTTGATTAGATCATCCGCTGAGATGCTATTGCGGTCATCCACCTTCGCGGATGCACGCAAAATGGACTGGCCGAGTTCATCCAGTCCGTCTGTGATTAGAATGTTGTAGTTGGGCATGGGGATATTTTAACACGATAGTGGGGGCACAGCGACGCTGTGCCCCTAAAAGATCATTCGTATCGCAATGCCTCCACCGGTTCGAGGCTCGCGGCGCGGTTCGCGGGATAGATCCCGAAGAACAGACCGACTGCCGCTGAAAAGAGCGTGGCAAGTGCAATCGCATCGAAGCCAACCACGGGCGTAAATTCCGTGCCACTTGCCACAGCGATCTGGCCAACAATGAACGAGATCAGCCAGCCAAACATGATGCCGATGATGCCGCCGATCAGGCTGAGCAACGAGGACTCGGTCAGGAATTGGGTCAGGATGTCGCGCTTGCGCGCACCCAGCGCTTTACGCAGACCGATCTCGCGCGTCCGTTCGGTGACCGAGACCAGCATGATGTTCATAATGCCGATGCCGCCCACCAGGAGGGAAATGCCTGCAATACCGCCCAGGAAAATAGTGAGAATCCCCGTGATGGAGGCGAAGGTTGTCAGCAAATCCTGCTGCGAAAAAATGGTGAAATCATCCGCGCCAACCGGCGTGCGATGGCGTGCACGCAGGATTTGAGAAATCTCTTCGACAGCCTGCGTCACCACATCTCCACTCGCGGCCTGCACAAAGATGATATCCACGCGGTCACTGGTACTGCGGCGGATCAGCCGCGCTTGTGCGGTGGTAAACGGGATCAGCACCTGATTGTCCTCACTGCCAAACGCACCCCCGCCTTTTGATTCCAGCACACCGATCACACGGAAGGGTTGGCCCTCGATCCGAACCGTTTCCCCTGTTATGCCATCTGCATGACCAAATAAAGCCTCGGCCACCTCCGGTCCAAGCAAGACCACCGAGGCACGTCCAAGCATGTGTTCTTCCGTGATCAAGTCACCTTCCGCCAGTGTCAGGTTTCGCACCTGGAAATATTCAGGCGTCACGCCGAAAAGCTGAGGGGAGGTCTGTTCGCCGCCAAACGCGACGGTAGCATCTCCCTGCAAAGCTGGCGCGACCGCCGCGATGGACGGCGCGGCGAATTGATCGCGCAGGGCCTCGGCATCGCCCGTGGTCAAAGGTTTTGGATTGCGAACATTATCGCCCTGATCGCCTCGAAAAACAAACAAAAGATTTGTACCGATCCCACTGATGGAGCCAGTGATGGATGCCTCGGCACCGCGTCCAACTGCAAGCATGGCGATCACTGCTGCCACGCCGATGACGATTCCCAGCACCGTCAAACCAGAGCGCATCTTATTACTGCTCAAACTTTCAAGCGCTTCGAGAAAAGCCTGTGCAATGCTCATGAGGCACTCTCCAGCAAGCCATCGCGCAAGCGGATTACTCGCCGTGCATGGGCCGCAACATTTGGATCATGGGTGATGATGATTAAGGTTGTACCGCTTTCCTTGTTCAGGCTGAGCAACAGACTCATGATTTCTTCGCCGACTTTTGAGTCGAGATTCCCGGTCGGCTCATCTGCCATAACGATGGCGGGGTTATTAACGATTGCGCGTGCGATGGCTACGCGTTGTTGTTGCCCACCCGAAAGTTCATAAGGACGATGGGTCATACGATCTTCCAGCCCCACTGCTTTCAAGGCTTCGATGGCGCGCTCGCGGCGGCCATCTGGTCTGCCGGAATAGCGCATTGGCAATTCGACGTTGGTGATGGCAGTCTGACGTGAAAGCAGATTGAAACTCTGGAAAACAAACCCTACTTTACGATTGCGAATGTCGGCCAATTGATCGTCGTTCAACGATGCCACGGGCTCACCATCCAGAATATATTCACCTGAGGTGGGTCTATCCAGACATCCAAGCGTATTCATAAGCGTGGTTTTACCAGAACCTGATGGCCCCATAATGGCGATCACGTCACCGCGTTGGATGGTGAATGAAACACCGCGCAAGGCCTCCACTTCCACTGCTCCCATTTTATAGACTTTGCGAAGGTCGTGGGCTTCGATCACGTTCGACATGCTGTTACCCACCAAACCCGCCGCCCGGACCGCCACCGGGTCCAAATTCAACGGGCGGATTCAAGATCACGATATCGCCTTCCTGGACATCTCCGCTGGCGATGACACTCATCGTTTCAGAGGAAGGCCCAAGCCCGATCTCCGTTTGGACAGGTTGACCATCCACTAAAAGATAGACCACCCGCTTTCCATCTGAAAGGCGAACAGCGCGATTCGGCACAAGGACGACATCACCCATTTCTTCCACGACGATACTGACGCCGGCCGTCATGCCAGGTTTCACGGAAGAGTCTGCATCGATCAATTCCACGGTGACAGTAAAGTTCACCACGCCGTTCACGTTATTTCCCGCCCGAGCAACCTGAATGACCTGACCGCTATAATCCTTATCAAGGATCGCGTCGAAGGATAATGCCACCGGTTGTCCAACAGATACTCTATTGATATCTACTTCAGAGACTTCCACATCCACCAGAAGGCTGGTGAGATCATCGAGGCGGAAAGCGGTTGCCCCTGCGCTGACCTGATCGCCGGGCAGCGGCGAGGCTTCGGTCACGGTGCCGGCAAAAGGCGATATAACGCGCGCCAGGTTGAGGGTGGCCTGGGCCGCATCCACGCGTGCCTGCGCGGCCCCGATCTCCGTCGTGTTTCCGGAGGTCAAGCGATCGTACTCACGCTGGGAGTCGTCCAGTTGGGCCTTTGCGAGTGCGAGATTTTGTTCCTCCTTCGCGATGGTCTCATCATCAGCCTGATCTACCTTCACCTTTTTTAGGATCGGAATCCGTCTCGTTCTTCCCGGCAGGTAGATGTATTTGTAGGAAATTTTATAGTACTTATAGGGCCTGAAAAGCGAGTCGTAATACTCCTGCGCCCTGTCATACGCCTCCTGTGCATCGCGCAGAGCGACAACCGCCTCGGCCCGTGCCGTATCGGAATTGAGCAGATCATCCAATTCTTTTTGTGCGCTGACCAGGTCCGCCTCTGCCATGATGACAGTCTGCGGCAGCGAGGTCTTTTCCAAAAACGCCATGACAAAGTCCGCGGGAATATTATCTCCAACCTTCACATTGACAGTATCCACCGTCCCGGCCGCCTGCCAGATCAGTGTGGCAGTTTGTTTTGCACGGACAGTGCCTGTAGCGCCAATCGTGGCCGTCAGTTTGCCGCGCGCAATCGTCGCAGTCTGATACTGGCTCGCGCTTTCAGCATTCGACCCACGCACGACCAGAAATGCAGACGCCACAAGCACGATAAACAGCAATATGATCAGAATCGTTCTATTCTTCCTAAAAAATGTACGCATCCTTGTTTCCTCCGCAGGGGGGTGCCCTGCAAGTTAGAAATTCTACCTTACCAGCCTGAATTTATACCCCACAAATGTGAATTGATAATGAATTCCAAGGACCAAGACTGTGAAAGTTTGCCGCGTTGTACCTGTTCGAGTAGTCTCTGAACGGTCAGAAATTAAACGAGCAGCCGGCGCGATTTATTCGGTCTATCTTGCCATCGACTGGAAGAAGTATCCCCTGCGATGGGACTTGCCGATTTTCTTGAAAATCTGGTGCATGATAAATGTGATTATTGTCATCCAATTTGATGACGTTTTAGAACTGTAGTTGACATTCGATTTTGGTATTATCATGATGAAGCCTTTGTCTGTTCAGCCCTGGAGGAATAATGCAGCATATACCTAGTGAAAATCTTGCCATAGATCGCAAAGCCCGCGCGAACATGCCGTTCTTTGACCTGGACCTGCGTCCACCACATGTACGCACGTGCGACTTTGAGGATGTGGTCATAGATTTCAGCCCCGAACGGGCCATGGTGGAGGCGTCGCGCTGCGTCCACTGCCCGGATCCCGCACCCTGTATGCTTGCCTGCCCCGCCCACAATGACATTCCTTCGGCGATGTGGCTGATCGAACAGGGCCGCTTCGAGGAAGCAGCCAGCATCTATCACGAGACCAGTTCCCTGCCCGAGATCTGCGGACGTGTGTGTCCGCATGAACAGTTGTGCCAGGGCTCGTGTGTGCAAAGCAAACAGCATAGCCCGGTGTTGTGCGGCGAGTTGGAGGCCTTCACGGTGGATTATGAACGACGCAAGCTGGGCTATCTGATCCCCCTGGGCGCACCTCTCGGAAAACGGGTCGCGGTCATCGGCGCAGGACCCGCCGGTCTGGCGTGCACCGATCAACTTATCCAGAAAGGATACGAGGTAACGATTTTCGAATCGAAACCCGCGCCGGGTGGGCTGCTCGTGTACGGAATTCCCAACTTCAAACTTCCGAAAGACGTCTGGCAGGAAAAATGGGAGGAGTTCGAGCGGGCGGGCGTTGAGTTCCGGCCCAATACGTACATCGGAAAAGGTAAGACGATCGACGACGTGTTCAGCGAGGGCTATGAAGCCGTCTTCATCGGTGTAGGTTCCGAGGTCGACGCGAAAATGGAGAATACCCCCGGAACAGACCTTCCCGGAGTCTACGAGGCAACCGATTTTCTGATCCGCGGCAACGTGCACCCGGAACTGCTGCCGTCAAATATGAAGGAACCGCTCAAAGTCGGGAAACGTGTGGTTGTCATCGGAGGCGGCGACACCGCCTCGGACTGCCTGCGGACGGCTCTGAGATTGGGCTCGGCAGAGGTGACCTGCCTCTACCGCCGGACAGAAAAGGAAATGCCCGGTGGTAAAAAAGACCGCCAGATGGCACGAGATGAAGGTGCGCAATATCGCTTCCTCACCCAGCCCATTAAATTCATCGCCGGTGAGGACGGAACGCTGGCCGCCGTGGAATGTCTGCAAATGAAGCTCGGCGAACCGGATGCCAAAGGCAGGCGTAGGCCCGTCCCTGTGGAAGGCTCGAACTTCATCGTTGAATGTGATATGGCCATCCTGGCTCTCGGCTACTGGCCCGATCCCATCCTGGGGAAAACAACGCCGGACCTGGAAACACACGATTGGGGATTGATCACGGTCACGAACAAGAGCACCGGCGCGACCTCCCGCCCGGGAGTCTTTTCAGGTGGAGATTGCGTTACCGGCCCCGATATCGTGGTCACGGCCATGGTGGCCGGACGCAAGGCCGCAGCGGCAATCCACGAGTACCTGATGGCGAGCAAAAATTAACCCTCGCGCCGAGCAAACAAAAGCACAAGAACTGACAGGCCTGAAACCTGTCAGTTTTTTTGTGCCCGAGGTTCTGCGCATATGGTTATAATCATCGCATGCTGTATCGAATCTTAAGGGTACTCGACTTTTTGGCACTCGTCATCGCGCTCATCGTCGCCGCCGGAGGGGACGCACCAAGATTTACAGGAAACACAGACCGCGCCCGTGTGTTTACACGGGAGATCGAATTCGACTATCCAAACTGGGTTTGGAGGGCGGCATGGATCAAAGTCGAACAAGCCGCAATTGGCCTGCCGTATTTATTCGATCGCGCCACGAATAAAGAGATCGTCATCGAATATCTGCGTACGACACAGTACCTGATGCAGGCAGAGCACCAGATCGAACAGATTTTTGCCAACCCTGCCATCGCCGATAAGGAATCCAGCAGTCTGTATGTACGCGCTCGACGCGATGAACTGATCGAACGACAAACTTTACTTGCGCCGCTCGCAGAGGCCACTCTGCAAAGCCAGATCAGCGAAGCGGTCGCGGAACTTGGTCTTACCATCAGTGGTCAGCCCATGCCGCCCGTCCTCTATCACACCTCCTCCACGCCGCTGGCCCTGATCGTTTCGTCGCGCAGCAAGATCCAGCAGATCGCAAATATCTCGGTCCTGCCCACGCTCACCCTCGACGATCAGATCAAGCTTGAGGATGAAGTTGCCCATACGCTGGACGTTTCGACTCTCGTCGTTGGCACCGGCGGCATCGGCGTTTATCCCACCATGGTGATGGAGACGACTGACCTGCGCTGGACGCTGAGCACCATTGCTCACGAATGGACACATAACTACTTGAACATCCGTCCGCTGGGCATCAACTACAGCAAGACTCCCGAGCTCCGGACGATGAATGAAACCACCGCAAGCATCGCCGGAGATGAAGTGGGACAACTCGTATTGCAGCGACACTATCCCGAACTGCTGGCTTCACGCGTCGAGCCCGGCCGCGACCCTTTGATTTCCCTCAGGGCGGGGCCGCTCTCGTTTCATCCATCACCTCTCCCCTCAGACGGGCGCCAGGACGCTCCGCCCTTCGACTTCCGCGCGGAAATGCACGAGACACGTGTCACCGCAGATGAGCTGTTGGAACAGGGCAAGATCGAAGAAGCAGAGTCATATATGGAACAACGCAGACAAGTCTTCTGGGAAAATGGATACCTGCTCCGCAAATTGAATCAAGCCTACTTCGCCTTTCACGGCGCCTACGCCGATGTGCCCGGCGGCGCGGCGGGTGAAGATCCGGTCGGGCCTGCCGTGCGTGCCTTGCGCGAACAGAGCGACTCGCTGGCGGACTTTGTCAACACCATCGCGTGGATGACCTCCTTCGAACAACTCCAGGAGGCACTTCAATGAACTTTCATGCATAAACCGTCATCTTTGTTCAGTTCGACTTTGCTCGGTCTCCTTGCTTTCCTCATCTCGGCCTGCGCCGCCCCGCCCGCCTCCCCTGGCCATCCATCGCCGTACATTCCGGGCATCATCATTCCCACGCCTCCCGCATGCACCATGATCAGCGCTGAACCCACTCCGGGCGCAGACACTCCGTCA
>Ga0105101_10000365_pt1 | contig 18370 bp, 23 predicted proteins | sample PPLLak21cMay2015_2_FD_87037 | JGI IMG/M metagenome (GOLD analysis project Ga0105101, IMG submission 87037) | Freshwater sediment microbial communities from Prairie Pothole Lake near Jamestown, North Dakota, USA - PPLs Lake P8 Core (1) Depth... | ecosystem: Environmental > Aquatic > Freshwater >... | reverse complement strand
TGCAGCACAGCATGGCCTGCGTGCCAGCGTGCAACTCGACGCCGACAAACAGCAAGTTGTTGTCCAGCTCACCACTATCAACGGTCAGCCTCTGCCGGACATGCTCAGCATCCGCTGGCTGCACGCCACGCGCGCCGGTTTTGACCGGACACAGATGCTTTCCCGTTCGCCCGACGGCAGTTATCGCAGCGCCTTTCCCGAGCTCGCGCCTGGTCATTGGTATGTACAGATCGAGGCACAGGACTGGCGCTTGCAAGGTTCGTTGCGCATTCCCGGCGAAGTTCGTCTGGAGCTTGCTCCGTCGCCCGTCGCCGCATTCCCGGCAAAATAGCACAACGCACTCGCGCAATAGGGCATGGACAAGCAGCCATGAGCGGCGACGTCACGCTACTCTCCGCCTTTATCGTCGGGCTGCTCGGCTCTACCCACTGTCTCGGCATGTGTGGCGGCATCGTGAGCGCACTGACATTCGGGCTGCGTGCCGACCTGCGCCGGTCGCCGTGGACACTGGGCCCGTACCTGCTCGCGTACAACACCGGGCGCATCAGCAGTTATGTCCTTGCCGGTGTCATCGCCGGCGCCATGGGCGCCGGTGCCTATGGTGTGTTGCCGTCGAGTGCAGCGCGCTGGGCAGTGAAGCTCGTCACCGGCGGCTTCATGATCGCATTGGGTCTCTACCTCGCCGGCTGGTGGCCGGGTCTGCAGATTCTGGAGAAGTGGGGCGGGGTGTTGTGGCGGCGCATTGAGCCGCTCGGCCGCCGCCTGCTGCCGGTGGATCACCCGCTCAAGGCGCTGAGCTTCGGCCTGGTGTGGGGCTGGCTGCCGTGCGGCATGGTATACGCCATGCTTGCCTGGGCACTGGCCTCCGGCAGCGCCCCGCGCGGCGCTGCGCTCATGCTGGCCTTCGGCCTCGGCACACTGCCCATGTTGCTCACGATTGGCGCCGCCGCCGAATGGCTCAAGTATTTTGTTCGCCATCCCTGGGTGCGTCGCGGGGCTGGCGCGCTGGTGCTGCTGTTCGGCATTTACACCGTCATCGCGCCCGGCAGCCATGCCGGACATGGCGCAGAACCTGTCGGCCATGCGCCGGCCGCAGCTGATCATGCTGGTCATCAGTGATGATGAGGCACGTGGTACGTGAAAAGCCGAGGGATTCCGGCTCCGGTTCCATTCCCACCAAGAATAGGGTTAAACCAGGCGCGGGGCCATCTGCGCGAAGGGCCAGTGGAAAATAAGCCGCTGTCCTAGCCGCCGGCAATATTGTCTTCTATCATTACTGGAATATAGGCCACTTCGGTGCGGCGATCCGGGCAACAGTCCAACCCCAGCCTCCAGAATGTCTCACTCACTCGCTAAATTTCATTTTCACTCTTTCGCGAACCTGTTGCTGAACCTGCTGATATTGGGCGTAGCCGGATATCTGCTGATTACCGATCTACGCAATTCGGCCAATCAGGAACGGGCGGCCGAAACCGCGCAACGCCTCGCCAGGGACGTGCGTGGCCTTCTCTTGAGTCAGCAGTCCGCCGTGCAAAGGCTCTCCGGGCGGCCCGACGTGATCAATGCGCTGCGCACAGGAAACCTCCGTGACCAGCAGCGTCAAGCGGAGGAGCTCAGGGCGCAGTTGCCCCAGGCCAAGGCAGTCTGGCTGCTGCCGGCAAACGGGGCCGGCGTGAGGCAATTCCCGCCGTTGCTCAACGAGGCCTGCAGGGATCTTGTCCGGCGGACAGTAGCGGGAATGGCCGGCGAGCTGATTGAATTCCACAGCGCGCAGACTCCGGACGAACATTACGACGTAATACAGACCGTGCAGGACGAACACAATCGGCCACTGGGTGTTCTGCTGTTCAGTTTTACCCGTGCCCCGCTGCAGGCATTGGTTGAGCGCCAGATGTCGACATCGGCTTATCTGGAACTGCATCAACCGCCCGCCGCAGGGAATGCGCAGGTCGCATTCGTGTACGGCGACCAAGCGGAAACGGGACATGCCCCCGCCATCAGCGTCACGCTTGACCCGCTGCCCTGGACGCTGAAGTACTGGCCGGCGGACGCCCACCCGGCAATATTGGCGGAGGGCAGGATTTACTATTTCTTCTTCATCGTGGTTGCCGCGTTAAGCCTGATGGTCATGAGTTTCTCCCTGTATCGCAGCACGGTGAAGTCCATCCAGCATGACCTCAAGTCGCTGGCCAATATGATCCGCGACGTCCGCTCCGGTACGGTGCGCAAGAATTATCCAATGGAACTGGATGAGTTCGCGAGCGCGCTGCTCTATCTCAAGGATTCCGGCAGAAAGCTCGTTGAAGAAAAACAAAAGCTGCGGGAAATGGGATTTCTCGACCACCTCTCGCAGCTCAGCAACCGGCGCCATTTCGAACTGAGCCTCAAGGAGGCGTTCGAGACGCGAGAAATCAATGGCCCATCCTCGCTGCTCATTCTCGACGTTGATCGGTTCAAGTTGGTCAACGACCGGTATGGCCATGCCGCGGGTGATGAGCTCATTATCAAGGTTTCGAACGCCCTGCGGCGCTGCGTGCGACAGACCGACGTGCTGGCGAGGCTGGGCGGCGATGAATTCTGCATCATTTTCACGTTCACTCCGCTGGAAAAGGCCCGGGTTCTTTCTGAACGCCTGCGAAAACAGCTGCCGCGCGAAGTGCGTTTGCGAGATGGCATCGTCTATCCCCTCAGGTGGAGCGGTGGATTGAGCGTAATGCGCAAAACCGACGGAAAACCAGATGACGTCCTGACGCGCGCCGATCAGGCCCTGTTCCGGGCCAAGGAGTCGGGGCGCAACGCCACGCTTCTGGACACCCCGGCAAGCGCGCCGGCCGGCCCGTCGCGCGCCATCGTGAGTTGACAGACAGAGTGTCCGCCGTGGCAGGCAAGCTCGCACATGCCGCCCCGATCCGCGCTACTCGTCATCGCGCCGCACGTCGACCTGCGGCAGATCTTCTTCATTGACCGTAACGTAAAGGTTTTATCGGCCTGCAACAAACCTGGCAGTCCTCGATGTATTCCTGGGAACCGGCTGAGCTGTCGACCAACAGGGTGATACGCTCTCCGCAATACGGACATTCGATTTCTATTTCGTTTTGTAGACTCATGACGGGTATTTATCAGGATTTCCCAGGGTTACCAGCACTCTCATCTTTTTTTACATCCGGACGGTCGCGGGCCGGCAGGGAATCGCGAAACGCGTCAAAGGTCTTCCAGGCGGGAACAGGTGGTGTGTAATTCGGTCGCGGCGCATACGCTGAGTATTCGACCAGCTGCATCTTGTGCAGGTAACGAGGGCAGTTCGGAAAGATGCGCGTTGCCGTAACGCGAACAATGAACACGGAGCCAGGGTACTCGGCGCGCAAAGGATCGTCTTCACGAACTTGTGCTGTGCCATTGACGCGTATTCGCCGTGAATTCTCGAAGTCCAGGAACAGCAGCCCAACCTGCGGGTTGACCAGGACATTTCCCCAGGACCGGTACATGCCGTTACCGTCGTAATCCGGAAAGACAAGCGTGTGCCCGTCGACAACCCGCACGAACCCGGGCAGGCCACCCTTGTAGGAGCAGTCCGGTTGGCCGTGAGTGTCAGCGCTTGCTACAAAAAACATGGGGCATCGCTCGATGAACGCACGGTCTTCCTCGGTAAACGCGGTGCGAACGGTTACTTGTTCCAGGCGGTCAGCCAGAGGCCTCGTTTGGCGCGCATCTTGAAGCTGTCGCATCCCTTCGTGATACATCGGATCTTCTGCCATTGGTCCTCCTGGGTGGGTTGGAGAATTAACGCAGTTAGATCACATGGTTGGCTATTATTTGCGAGACCTCAATATTAGCCTTGATGTGATTGTGCAAGTCCTGACCCCGGACCGCTTGGGTCGAGCGGGATATGGCGGGTCTTACCAGTTTTAGGGTCCAGCCAACCGAGTGTGGCTTGATGCTGGGCGGTGTGCCACACGCCGCCATCGGCGGCGGGCGCAATATCATGCGTTTGTGCACTTTTGGGTAACCGGGTATTCCTGACTGGTTTGCGCGACGGCCACAGCACTGGCGAACGCCACCATACTGGCCACGATTGCACGGTTTCCCTTGCGCATGCGCTCCCCCTCCCCTGTGGTGGTGGCCGGCGCGTTACAGCTTATCCTTATATACGTAACGCCAGCCTTGGTGAATCTTCGCGGCTCCAGCCGGGGGTGCCCACGCCGCCCGTCATTCAACCAACTATTAGTATGGAAAGATAAATTTTATGGCAGGATTAGTAATGTTTAAGGAAACTGTATCCTGACCCCAGTTTTTCATTTTTTTGGCTGTTATCTTGCTCTGGTTTTCGTACAGTGGTCTACTTCGATGTTGTGGTAACTGGCTGCACATAACGTGACCATGCCGGCATTATATTTGTTTATTACCCGGCTAATTGTAGGAATAGTATAGTACGGCCCGCCAGCAATCCCTTCGTTGAACTATTTTATTGTGATCTTCGCGGTCGTCGTGGGAGCGCTCGTCAGCAGGCTGTATCAGGGCTGCACTTTAATTTAATTGTAGACACTAAGAGGATATTCGAATGTTTATGAGCAATCCCTTTGCCGAACTTTCGGCGCAAATACCTGTTGCCGTCATGCAAGGGTATATCGTTTTGATGGTCGCGTTTGTGATCATCGGAACCATACTCGACATGATGCACAAGCAGAGCGCGAAATACTTTTTCCTGAATGCGGAAAAAGCCAAGAAGAACGCCAAGCGTGAAGTCGGCGCGGGAGAAAAAATCGCCATTGCCACCAAAGTGCTGGTGGTCGAGGTGGCGACATCCGGCGAATTCAAAAATGTAAAACGCAGACTTTCCCACCTGTTGACCATGTGGGGCACCGTTATTTTCGTTGCGACTACCGCGATCCTCATTTTCGGTTACCCGACTCCGGCGACGCCGGCACCAGCCATCCTGCCGCAACTCTGGCATATTGGCGCCGTCATGCTCGCCGTGGGTGGGTACTGGTTCTGGTTCTTTATCCGGGTTGATGTCTCGGCTGAAGGCCTGAGTTGGTTTCGCTTTGAACGCGCCGATCTGTTCATCCTTTCCCTGCTCGCGACCGCCACCTTTGCCTTGGCTTGGTCCTATACCCAGTCCAGCGGCATCGCCGGCTGGTCAACGCTGTTCCTGATCCTGTTCGCTGGTTCCGGCGTCATGCTGTTCGGTGGCGTGTATTGGTCCAAGTTCGCGCACATGTTCTTCAAGCCGGCCGCCGCTTTCCAGAAGCGCGTGACCGTTGCTGATGGCTCGCGGGAAGGCCTGCCGCCTGATTACGATCTGTCGAGCCCTGAAGTGCACAAACTGTTTCCGGATGTCCCGACCTATATGGGCAAGAACCCGCCCAACATGGGGCCCGGTATCCGGCGCGAACACGCGAAGCACTACTAAGCGCTTAATTCACCATTACTCAAGTAGAGAGAGATCACAATGCCAACATTCGTATATATGACTCGTTGCGATGGTTGCGGGCAGTGCGTGGATATCTGCCCATCAGACATCATGCACATCGACAAATCACTTCGTCGTGCCTACAACATCGAACCCAGCATGTGCTGGGAATGCTATTCCTGCGTGAAGGCCTGCCCGCACCACGCCATTGACGTGCGCGGTTATGCCGATTTCGCGCCCCTGGGCCACTCGGTACGCGTACACCGCGATGAGGAAAAAGGCACGATCGCCTGGAGCATCAAGTTCCGTAATGGCAAAAAAGACCTGCAGCTGCTGGCACCCATTACGACCAAGCCTTGGGGCACAGCGATTCCAAAACTGGCCGATGCCGCCGCACCAGGCAAGGACGTGATTAACAGCCAACTGTTGTTTAACGAGCCAAAGTATGTACGTATGGATAATGGTGGTTTAAATACCCTCGAATCCAATGGCTTGTCACTTAAAGAAGGGGTGTACTACTAATGGGCTACAAGACTATTGTTGAAGACAATATCGATATCCTCGTTGCAGGTGCGGGCCTTGGTGGTACCGGTGCTGCGTTCGAAGCCAGATATTGGGGCAAGAACAAGAAAATCGTTATTGCCGAAAAAGCCAACATCGACCGTTCTGGTGCAGTAGCCCAGGGTCTGTACGCGATCAACTGCTACATGGGTACCCGTTTCGGCGAGAACAAGCCGGAAGATCACGTGCGCTATGCACGTATCGACCTGATGGGTATGGTGCGTGAAGACCTGGCATTCGACATGGCGCGTCACGTTGACTCGGCGGTTCACCAGTTCGAAGAATGGGGTCTGCCGATCATGCGTAACGAGAAGACCGGCGCGTATCTGCGTGAAGGTCGCTGGCAGATCATGATTCACGGTGAATCCTACAAGCCGATCGTGGCCGAAGCCGCCAAGAAGTCGGCCGACAAGGTCTATAACCGCGTCTGTGTTACCCATCTGTTGATGGACGAATCCAAGGAAAACCGCGTAGCGGGTGCCGTGGGTTTCAACGTCCGTACCGGTAACTACCACGTATTCAAGGCCAAGGCGGTTATCTGTGGCGCCGGTGGCGCCTCGAACATCTTCAAGCCACGTTCAGTCGGTGAAGGTGCAGGTCGTGTATGGTACGCACCGTGGTCATCGGGTTCTGCTTATGGTCTGATGATCGGCGCAGGCGCGAAAATGACACAAATGGAAAACCGTATCGTACTGGCCCGTTTCAAAGATGGTTACGGCCCGGTCGGCGCATACTTCCTGCACCTGAAGACGTATACCCAGAACGCCTATGGCGAAGAGTACGAGTCCAAGTGGTTCCCTGAACTGCAGAAGCTGGTAGGCAAGGAATATCTGGATCCGGAAGTTTCTCACAGCACTCACCGCCCGATTCCGACCTGTCTGCGTAACCACGCGATTATCAGCGAGGTGAATGCCGGTCGTGGTCCGATTTACATGGTGACGATGGAAGCCTTCCAGGATCCGCATCTGGAAGAGATCGGCTGGCACAACTTCCTCGGTATGACCGTCGGTCAGGCCGTGCTGTGGGCCGCAACAGACGTCGATCCAAAATACGAAAACCCGGAATTAACCACTTCTGAGCCTTATGTCATGGGTTCACATGCGACCGGTTGTGGTGCATGGGTTTCAGGACCGGAAGACGTGTCTCCGCCGGAATACTTCTGGGGCTACAACCGCATGACGACTGTTGAAGGTCTGTTCGGTTGCGGTGACGCTGCAGGTGGTACACCGCACGCGTTCTCATCCGGTTCCTTCACGGAAGGTCGTCTGGCTGCCAAGGCTGCCTGTAAGTACATCGATGATGGCAAAGCGGAAGGCATTCGCGTGTCTGACGAGCAGATCCAGCGTCGTAAGGAAGAGATCTATAAGCCACTCGAAACCTACAGCGTGTACAGCAACGAAGTCGTTGCCGGTACCGTCAACCCGAACTTCATCAATCCGCGGCAGGGTCTGGATCGCCTGCAGAAGCTGATGGATGAGTACTGTGGTGGTTTCGGTGTGAACTACATGACCAACGACAAGCTGCTGAGCATCGGTCTGAAGAAGATGGCGATTCTGGGTGAAGACCTGGATAAAGTTGCTGCTTCCGATATCCATGAGCTGTTGCGTGCATGGGAACTGAAGCATCGCTTCCTGACTTCTGAAGCCGTGTTCCACCATACCTTGTTCCGTAAGGAGACTCGTTGGCCGGGTTACTACTACCGTGGTGACGCCATGAAGCTGGATGATAAGAACTGGCACGTACTGACAGTATCTCGTCGTGATCCAAAGACTGGCGAGTACACGATGGAAAAGGCGCCGCTTTACCATCTTGTAGGCGACCTCGAGGACAAGGACCTGGCGAAACTGAAAGCAGAAGGTCACCACTAAGCAAATAAGGGCTTGGCTGTTACAAGCCAGGTATTATGTTTGCGAGAAAAAGGACCGACATGTAAGGTGTTGGTCCTTTTTTTTTCTATTCAATGAGAGCTGTGTAAGTGAGATCTTGTTATGAACATTCTTGAAAAAACCGATGAGGAGATATTAGCGATCGCCAATCCAATGTGGGCTGATCTCATCAAATACTCGAACGAAGGCAACTACGGTGCTTTTACCCGAAATTTTTCGTCTTCGTTTATTAAGGGAGCCAACGAAGTCGAATTGGGAAAGCAGTTTGCGAGAAGCGACTTGGCCAAGAACCTGTCCGATGATTATCAATATCTCGGCATGATCCGCCGTGGCGAATACATCACTGTTTTATATAAAGTAATAAACAAAAAAAATAAGGGCGAATGGCTTGGCAGACTGGTATTGGGTTATGAGAAAGAAAAGGTAAGAATTTTTGGCGCCACGTTGTTTTAAGAAAGGCTGCTCGATATGTCAGATACGATTGAAGACAATAATTTCGTTGAATTAAATTACAAGGTCATCGATACCAAGACCGGTGACGTCCTGGTTACTGTTGAGTATCCGTTGGGTTATGTGCATGGCGTCAATGATGTCATGTCAGATGCAGTGACCAAGGAGCTGTATGGCAAAAAAATCGGTGACATCATCGAAGTGCCCGTTGACACGACACTGTTGTACGGCGAGAGAGATGAATCACTGGTATTTACCGATCGAATCGAAAATGTCCCGGAGGAATACCGGGAGATTGGTATGACCATCACCATGGAAAATGATAAAGGTGAGATGAAGAGTTTTATTGTGACCCGGTTCGATGACAAGACCCTAACTGTTGACGGGAATAACCCACTTTGTGGCAGAGAAATCACTTTCGTGTTGGAAGTGTTGTCGATACGTGACGCTACCGAAGAAGAAATCGAACATGGTGGTGCGGTCGACGCAAATCCTGATTTGAATGAAATACTTGCGCGCGCGCAATGAAATACTCAAACAGTTACATTATGTACCCAGTCAACAGGGCCCTGGAGCGCGCCATCGCTGATTCGCTGCATTTGTTGAGCGATGAAGCGGCGGCAGCAGCAACGCCGGATACACAGGTAACGGTTGCGGATAAATTTCTTTACACACGGGGAAATTATGAGTTGCATCATTTCAGTACGAATATACTGGAATCTGCACAAGCTGCGTTTGAATCGGCGTTAGCAGCAGAAAGCGATAGTCTGGTTCGCGCCACTCTCCTGAATAACCTGGGCAATGTGCTGGCCGCGCTCGCACAAATTCACAGGGATACCGATCTTTATGGCCAGTCTATTGCGTCATTCGAGAAAGCACTGGAACTTGTCAGCCAGGATACATCGCCATCTGCATGGGCCGGGACACAAGCCAATTTAGGAACTGCATTGCAGGCATTGGGCCAACAAGAGGCGGATGCAAAATCACTGAATAAGGCGGTCGATGCCTTCACTGCGGCGTTACTGGTGTATTCAAGAAATGAAACCCCGGAAGAATGGTTATTGGTCATGCATCAGCTGGGTGCCGCGCTGCATTCCTACGGGCTCCTGCTCAAGGGTAACCGTACTTTGCACAAGTCTGTTGTCGCCTATAAAAATGCGTTGGCACTGCTTGATGCGGATAATTATGCATTCGAGTTAACTGCTACCCATAATAACCGTGGCGCCGTTTTACATCACCTCGGTGAGTCAGAAGAAAACCCTGAGCGCATCAAAGAGGCGATTCATTCATATGAAAAGGCCTTAACGGTCAGCATGGAGCAGCAATTACCTTTTCACCTGGCGGTCATCATCCGAGTGAACAAGACGACGGCACAAAATGTTCTGGCGGAGTTAACAAAGGATGCTGTGCTTGCACAGGATGTTGCCGATGAGTTTGAATTGATCCTGGAGTGCTTCCCGCATGCATTGCAGCCACTTTGCGTAAAGCACTGTGAGGCGCAGATGAATCAGGCACGTAAGCTGGCGGGAACATCGGCCGCCGCGTAGAAAATTAAACGCGTCGCGGCGTTTTTCGGCTGCAGTGTTTGGTAAGAAGAGCAAATTAGATCAAGGGCATGAAGTCTAGTGACTGAAGTTAAGCCAGAAAAAAAGCGCGACCCCAACAGCCCGTGCCTGTTTTGCAAAGACCCACAAGGCGTGTCACTGGTGCATGGGCTCGCTTACAGTGCCCGTGACACCTATGCGGTCAGTCCGGGCCATACCCTGGTCATCCCGAAGCGGCATGTCGCGAGCTTTTTCGACCTGACGCAAGACGAGGTGGCGGCCTGCATAGATCTGATTAATGAGGAGAGAAGGCGCATCGATGGGGAATTTAACCCGGATGGCTACAATATCGGGGTTAACGTGGGGCCAGCCGCCGGGCAGAGTATTTTACATGTCCATATCCACGTCATTCCCCGTTACAAGGGAGATGTCGAGAACCCCCAGGGGGGCGTGCGACATGTGATTCCCAGGAATGCACATTACACGCGAGAGAGGGTATAATTTCGTCAGTTGTTTTAACCGTTGAGGAGCACTGTAATGAGTGAAAAGCCAGTATTTACCAGACCGAAAGTCCCGACCGGCAAAACCGAGTATGTAACTACGACCCAGAAAGAAATTACTCCGGGCAAGTTTTTTGTTGGCTACGAGACCACCTGGAAAACTTTCCAGAAAGAAGTACCCTACAAAACACCCAAGAAGCCCTGAGGCAGTCAGCCGCGCGGTCCTGCATGGGCGGGCGGCGGCTCAAGGTAAAGTATTTTGTACCAAGCACGCTCGATAGAGCGTGCTTTTTTTTGAGAATTAAAAAAACTGGACACAACCAGACCAGGTGGACCTGTCCCAAGGAGTGGCGGACGGTAGTAGCTACAGATACTAGAATTAAAGCTTAAACACGCTGAGACAGCTGGTAGTCCACATTAATAAATGCACCAATGTCAGCCAGGAATCGGACTGTTCTGCCACCGAAACCGACATCAGGCACGGATTCGCCTTTATCAACAGACAATACCAGAATCAGGTTGAGCCTCGGCGACAGATTATGGCTTTTACAGATTTGCAGAATATTGTCTTTATGGGGCTCGAGTTTCTTGATCAGGGTGTCCGTCAGCTTGTAAACGTCGACATCGGCGGTAACCGTCTCGGTCGATAACTCCCAAGAGCTCAGTGCGGGCTTGCTCAAGTCGCTTCCGGCACCGGAAGCATCGACAGAAGTAGGTTGTATACCGAGATGTTGTGTGACTTGGTCGGGATTGAAATGATAGCCCGCCAATGTGAAGTTGGCCCGTGCTTGATTGCTTGCCAATGTTGCACCCTCGCTGCCAGTGATTCCCGATTGGACCGGCTGAGTCGGCGATGTTGCGCACTTCGAAGGACAGCCGCAGCCACATAGTGATGTGGCTGCGGCACTCCCAGCACTATTCCAACGTCTGTGTTACTTTGCTGAGTGGCCTTTCAGTTCCACTTTGACGTTCTGTTCGGCGGTGAGGCCCGCGTAATACTTTTGCAGCACCTTGGCCACTTCCGGGCGGCTGAACTCGACCGGCAGATCCTTGCCTTCCGAAAGCATGGCGCGGACCTTGGTTCCGGACAGCAGGATGCGGTCATCCTTGGTGTGCGGGCAGGTGCGCTGCGAGGCCATGCCGCCGCACTTGTTGCACCAGAAGGTCCAGTCGATGTTCATGTTCTTGGTTTCGAGCGCGTCCTTCGGAATTTCGTCGAAGATCTTCTGCGCGTCGAACGGGCCGTAGTAGTCGCCCACGCCGGCGTGGTCGCGGCCGACGATGAGATGCGAGCAGCCGTAGTTCTGGCGGAACAGGGCGTGCAGCAGCGCCTCGCGCGGACCAGCATAACGCATGTCCAGCGGGTAGCCGGCCTGGATGACGGTGTTGGGGGCAAAGTAGTTTTCAACCAGCACGCTGATGGCTTCGGAGCGGACTTCGGCCGGGATGTCGCCCGGCTTCAGCGCGCCGAGCAGGGAATGGATGAGCACGCCGTCCATGGTCTCGATGGCGATCTTGGCCAGGTATTCGTGCGAGCGGTGCATGGGGTTGCGGGTCTGGAAGGCGGCGATCTTGGACCAGCCCATCTGTTCGAACTTGGCGCGGGTTTCGGCCGGCGTCATGAACTGATCGCCGTACTCTTCCTTGAAGGTGCCGGTGGACAGCACCTTGACGGAGCCGGCGAGATTCACCTCGCCCTGGTCCATCACCATTTTCACGCCCGGGTGCGCGAGGTCGGTGGTCTTGTAGACCATCATGCACTCGTGCGCCTTGTCGATGCCGTACTTCTCGGTCACCTTCATCGTGGCCATGATTTCGCCGGACTCGCCGTCGGTGAGCGCGATGTCGGCGCCTTCCTTGATGCCTTGCGCGGTGACCTTGTCGGTCGAGAGTGTGATCGGGATCGGCCAGAACAGGCCGCTGGCCATTTTCATGCCGTCGCAGACACCCTGCCAGTCAGCCTTGGTCATGAAGCCGGTGAGCGGGGTGAAGCCGCCGATGCCGAGCATGATGACGTCGCCGACTTCGCGCGACGACATCTTGATTTTGGGGAGCGCCTTGGCGCGATCGAGTTCGGCCGTGCGGGCCGCGCCTTCGAGCAGCAATGGCTTGAGAGTATCGCTGCCGTGGGGTTTGACGAGTTTGCTCATCGATTGTGATTCCTTAAAGTACAAAGCTCTGTAGACCGGGTGTTGTAACCCACCCTCCCAAAATGCCCGTGGTGTCGCTCGTAATGGCCCAGCTGCGGTAAAAAGCCGAAAACAGGAAGCGAGACAACGGCAGACTGTATAGGGGAACTCCAGCCAAAACTAATTAGTAATACTGCAGTCTCTCATAAGGACGGTTTATTTATTTTTAGGGCGTTTTATGGGTAAAACAGTCAGGAATTCGCGCCTTTTACCGACAACTTGTCAGGCCGCGCTTTTTAGCGCATTTTCCCATATCCCATGGCGGTAACAGAGAAAACCGCATTTACAGCAACAAAGTAGGTGTTATGCCAAGCATTACCGTCCGATATTTCGCCAGCCTTCGGGAGCACCGGGGCCGCGACCAGGAGCAGGTGGAAGCAGCCGGATTGCGTTGCGCGGCCGATGTCTGGAGCCGTGTCTCCGCGAAACCGCTCCCGGCTAATACCCTGATCGCGATCAACCAGGAATACGCCACCCCGGAGTCGGCCGTGCGGGCCGGGGATGAGGTGGCCTTTTTTCCACCGGTCACGGGGGGTTGATGACCATCCGGGTCCAAAAGGAGAGCTTTGATCCGTGGCGGGTGCTGGCGGCTCACCAGGAAGCGCACGCTCGTGACTGGGTTGGCCGCTACGGGGCCACGGCAGTGTTCGTCGGCAGTTTGCGGGATTTCAACCAGGGACATGCGGTTTCCGGTATGACCCTGGAGCACTATCCCGGCATGACTGAAGGCTATCTGGAGAAAATCAGCGCCGAAGCGCGCGCCCGCTGGGAGCTGCTCGATACCCTGTTGATTCACCGCTATGGCCCGCTGCTTCCCGGTGAGCCGATCGTGCTGGTGGCGGTGTGGTCGGTGCAGCGGGACGCGGCCTTCGCCGCCTGCCGCTACCTGATCGATGAGCTCAAAACCCGGGCGCCGTTCTGGAAGCAGGAAAGCACGCCCGACGGGCTGCGGTGGGTGGAAGAAAAAAAGTTGTGAGTCGTTAAGGGCAGGCTTTGGAATAGGCGCAGAGGACGCAGAGGCGCAGAGATCGCGGAGAATTCAAATAGCTGGTTTTACGATTTATCCTGGAAAAAGCAGTTAGCCGCAGATGAACGCAGATAAACATGGATATTCAATGCGCTGCCTGTATTCGCCGGCCCTCCAATAGGGTGAACGGCTTCGGTGCATCAATGGCCTGATTTATTTGTATTAATCTGCGTTCATCTGTGGCTAAACGCCGTTTTTATGTTTATTTCCCTTTGTGTCCTCCGCGCCTTTGCGCTCTCTGCGTAACTTCCAGAACGCCAATGCAGGAGCCTCTATTTTTTCTGTGCCGGATCGGCGGCCGGCACCGCCGGCAACGGCTTGCGCTTCAGTTCGCGAAAGCGCTCCAGTTCGGTTTGATACTGGACGCGCGTGACCTCCTGGTCCTTGTGCATTTTCTCGACATACGCCTCGTGCTTGGCGATCTGCGCCTCGTTATTCGCAATGGTCTTGGCGGTCTGGGGTGAAACCTTCTTGGCAGTGTGTTGTTCCGCGGCAGCCTGTTTCTGGAGCTTTTCGAGTGAGGCGCGCAGCGACTTGAGGGTTTCCTGACTGGCGTTGATCTGTGATTCAAAATCGCTGATTTTGCGGTCGCGCGTCAGGATGATGTCGTCTTCGATGGCATAGGTCGCCAGCAATTGCTGATCGCGGCGCTCTTGCTCCTCGATTTGCTTGCGTACCTGTTCATCCCGCTCGCGATTCTGCTCGCGTGCCTTGAGTTCGGCTTCGGTAAGCGGAGGGGCGATCTCCTTGCGCTTGATGCCGCGCGCGTCGAGTTCGATCACCTTGGAACGTGCGCAATCCTCGTCGGCGCTGTCGCCGTAGTGCCAGTTGCCGGCGGCATCCTGGCATTTCTTGATGCGTGACCCCTTCTTATCGTCCGCGGCGTCAGCCGTAAGCGTGGTCATGGACACGGAAAAGAGCAGCAGGGCGAATATGCTAAGGTAGCGGTTCATGGCAGCACCTTCAAAAAGAGTATCTCTTCAAGATAGGACCGTGGTCCGGGTACTGTCAACAAGAAGGGATGAATGGTGCGGCAAGCTTCCGCGGACGGTGCGCGCATGACTGGCTTCGAACAGCTACTGTTGTTTGGCATCTCGCTGGTGGCGAACGTGTTTTCGGCCTTCGCCGGCGGCGGCGCCGGCCTGCTGCAATTCCCGGCATTGATTTTTCTCGGACTGCCGTTCGGCGTGGCGCTGGCCACGCACAAGGTGGCGAGCGTGGCGCTCGGCGTGGGCGCGACCCTGCGGCATGTGCGCGAGAAATCGCTCGAGTGGCGTTTTTCGCTATTCATCCTGGCCACGGGGCTGCCGGGCGTGGTGCTGGGCGCGGCCGTGATTCTGGCGGTGCCTGGCCAGGTCGCACAGTTGCTGCTCGGCATACTCACCATCGGTCTTGGCGTGTATTCGTTTTTCAACAAGCAGCTCGGCCAGGTGCATGCGCCGCTCAACCGGCATGCGCTCGGTCTGGCGCTGGGCGGTGCCGGATTGTTCTTCATCGGGTTTCTGAATGGCTCGCTGACTTCCGGCACCGGGCTGTTTTGCACGATCTGGCTGGTGCGCTGGTTCGGTCTCGACTATCGGCGCGCGGTGGCGTACACGCTGGTGCTGGTCGGCCTGTTCTGGAATGGCGCGGGCGCGGTGACGCTCACGTTGCTCGGCGAGGTCAAATGGTCGTGGCTGCCGGCGTTGCTCGCGGGTTCATTGCTGGGCGGGTACCTGGGCGCGCACTGGGCGATCGTCAAGGGCAACCGCTGGATCAAACGCGCCTTCGAAATCGTGACCGTGCTGGTGGGCTTGAAACTGGTCCTCTGAGGCGCGCGCATGCGCTACACTTGCCGGAACGCAACCAGTCCGCAGACGCTATCGTGAAACTCCCGAAATACTTCAAGAAATGGCAACGTGTACCACGTCGCCGCAGCACGGATAAACTAAAAGCGTTTTCGACCCAGATCGGCATCGGCATTCACTTTCAGGGGGCCCTGCACGGCGCGGGCAGTTACCTCATTCAGGGTGAGGTGATCGGCGACGGCGATATCGAGGGAACCGTGGTACTCGCGGCCGGGGGCAACTGGAAGGGTGACCTGACCGCTGATTACGTGCAGATTGCAGGCAGGGTCGAGGGCGATGTCGTGGCGCGCTCCAAGATTGAGCTTATCTCGACCTCGGTTGTGACCGGTAATCTGTCAGCCCCGCTGATTGCCATCGAGGAAGGGTCCACGTATCAGGGCACAATCAACCGGCCGCGTAAAACGCAAGTGACGCGATACACCGAGCGCCGTGGCAAGGGCGGGCCGAAACCGCCATCCTGAAGCCCCAGGCGCTTGTTGCCGCGCGCGGGAACCGGTAGTCTCTACACCGCTACGACCGGGGTGTCCGGGCCATGGCGCACGCCATGCGACAAACCCTGTCCAGGAGCCGGGTTCTTCCGGCCCGGACGAACCTCAACACTTGAGAATTTTTTCCAAACGCACCATGTCACGCCGCCGCAGTCTCGACCAGCTTCAATTCACGCCCACCATTCTTGGCCGTGAGGTCGTGCATGTTGGCGTGATCGAAGGACACGACAATTACGTCGTGCATGGCCGGGTAAAGGGTGATTGCGATCTCGACGGCGTGCTCCTGATCGGCCCGCACTGCCTGTGGGTCGGCAACATCAGGGCCGATACCGTGATCGTCAAGGGTCAAGTGGCGGGCAGCATCCGTGCGCACTTCAAAATCGAAGTACGGCCGAGCGCGCGCATCAAGGGCGATCTTTCCAGTCCGCTGATTGCGGTGGCGGAGGGCGCCGTGGTGCAGGGGCGTACGAGCGCGGACAGCATCATTACGCGCTTTACCGAACGCCGCACGCATTAACGGCAGGGGGAACGGCAGGGGAAAGAGAAAAGGGGCAAGGGGAAAGGAAACGCAGTTTTAGTGAGGTTCCGGACTGGGTCGTGCTGTCCGGTGGCCAGTCTGGGGACCTGGTTCTTGAAACCTCGCCTTCTTTTCTCTTTTCCCTGAATTTAACCGCCGTACTGGGCACGATACGTCTCGATGGCCGCAAGGTGATGGCCTGATTCGTGCCGTTCGTTGAGGTAGGCGACCAGCGTGTCCAGCGTCGCGATACTGGTCACCTTCAGATTCCACTTCCGCTCCACTTCGGCCACCGCCGACAGTGTGCCCGCGCCGCGTTCCTGACGGTTGAGCGCGATCACCACGCCAGCCGGAATCGCCGCCGACTGGCGGATCATGTCCACCGACTCGCCGACCGAAAGTCCGGCCGAGATCACGTCGTCGATAATCAGAATCCGGCCCTGCAAGGGGTGGCCGACGATAATGCCGCCCTCGGCATGTTGCTTCGCTTCCTTGCGGTTGAAGGCATAGGGCACGTCGCGATCGAAATGTTCGGCCAGCGCGATGGCCGTGCTGCAGGCGAGTGGAATACCCTTGTAGGCCGGCCCGTACAGCATGTCGAACTCAATACCGGCATGGCGGATCGCCTGTGCGTAGAACCAGCCGAGACGCGCGAGACTGTTGCCGGTGTTAAACAGTCCGGCGTTGAAAAAATACGGACTCACGCGCCCCGACTTGAGTGTGAACTCGCCGAAGCGCAGCACGCCGGTGGCGAGGCAGAAGTCGAGGAATTCGCGTTGATAGTCTTTCATCGAACCGAAGATACAAGATACAAGATACAAGATACAAGGAAGAACCGAGGGCGTCGTTCCGTTTCCGGGGTTTTCCTTGTATCTTGTCCCCTGGAACTTGTATCCGACGATATGCGCATCATTACCCTCAACCTCAATGGCATTCGTTCCGCCGCCACCAAGGGCTTCTTCGAGTGGATGCAGCGACAGCATGCGGATGTCATCTGTCTGCAGGAGGTCAAGGCTCACGAGGCCGACCTCAGCGACGCGATGCGTACTCCCAAAGGTTATCACGGCTACTTCAATTGTGCCGAGAAGAAGGGTTATGCCGGGGCGGCGCTCTACTGCCGGCGCGAACCGGACAAGGTGCATGTCGGCTTCGGTTCGAAAGAGCATGACGATGAGGGCCGCTACCTGCAGGCCGACTTCGGCAAACTCAGTGTCGTGTCTCTGTACCTGCCCTCCGGCTCCGCCGGTCCGCATCGGCAGGAATCCAAGTACCGCTTCATGGCGCATTTCCTGCCGATACTGAAGAAGCTGCGCCGCGACGGGCGCGAGTACATTTTGTGCGGTGACTGGAACATCGCGCACAAGGAGATCGACCTCAAGAACTGGCGCAGCAACCAGAAAAACTCCGGCTTCCTGCCGGAGGAGCGTGCCTGGCTTACCGAGGTTTTCGAGAATCTAGGCTGGGTGGATGTGTTCCGCACCCTCAACGACAAACCCGATCAGTACACCTGGTGGTCGAACCGCGGTCAGGCCTATGCCAAGAACGTGGGCTGGCGCATCGATTATCAGATCGCCACGCCCGGTATCGCGAAGAAGGCGGAGAAGGAGCGCATCTACAAGGACAAGAAATTCTCCGACCATGCACCGTTGACGATCGACTACGACTACGAACTTTAATCCCTCCCGCCGGGACAGGGGTTTCCTGTCCACCGCAGCCATCAGACAGCGTAGCGATTACGGCCCGCCTGTTTGGCCCGATAAAGTGCCGCATCCGCGGCCTTCAGTAATTGCCCTGCGCTCTGTTCCCCGGCAAGTGCCGCAAGCCCCAGCGAAAAGGTAACCGGCGGCAGTGCGACACCGTCGTCGGCGCCGACCGGATGCCTGCCGGCCGCCAGCACCAGGCGCTCGGCGACAATGCGCGCCTGATCGAGACCGGTGTCGGGCAACAATAG
>Ga0105101_10000359_pt1 | contig 18540 bp, 9 predicted proteins | sample PPLLak21cMay2015_2_FD_87037 | JGI IMG/M metagenome (GOLD analysis project Ga0105101, IMG submission 87037) | Freshwater sediment microbial communities from Prairie Pothole Lake near Jamestown, North Dakota, USA - PPLs Lake P8 Core (1) Depth... | ecosystem: Environmental > Aquatic > Freshwater >... | reverse complement strand
CGCAGATCATGTTTTCACTCCCTATTGCTTTGTTTAATGCAATCCATTCATCCGTTCCCACGTGATTATTGTCGACGCCCCCCCATGCCAGGTTTATGCGCACAGGACGCTGGTCTCTGGGCCCGATACCGTCCCGCCAGTTATAGCCCATCACAAAATTACCGCCCGGCCAGCGCATATTGGTTATTTTCAGTTCCCTCATGGCTTCGATGTAATCCTTTCTGAAACCGTTCTCGTCGGCAAGCGGGGATGACGGATCGTACAGGTTCCCATACAGGGTGTTAAAACTTACGGTGTCGGGCAAACCCATCCTTCTTCCGCTGAAATGGATAGGTTCCATGAATATGCCATAGATTTTCGGATCAATTTCAGCGATTTTCCTGTCCACATCAATTTTGATTTTTGCCGTTTGGGCAAACAAAGAAAAGGGAAGGGCAAGAAACAGAATAAAAAATGATTTTTTCATGATGACTCCGGGTTAATTATTGATGTGTAATTAAGGGTATCTGAAAATCTTTCAGTCAATTGATCGTACATAAATTTCATTCAACCGTAATACTTTTTTTCAGACGGATGTCCTTTGATGAGCTGCCAACACTGATTTCCCATTGACCAGGTGTTGTTTCAAAATCGTTTGTCCGGATATCATAAAATGAGAATTCAGCAACCGGGAGTTTAAATGTCAGTTTCTTACTTTCTCCGGGGGCAAGCGAAATCCTTTGAAAACGTTTTAATTGATTGACGGGTACTTTTACAGATGCATTCAGGCAATGGATATAAACCTGAGCGACTTCATCGCCTTTCAGCTGGCCGGTGTTCTGAATGGTAAACTGAATTTCAACCTCATCATTTTTATTAATCTTTTCGGTATTGAGCGTCAGGTTGCCATATTCAAATTGCGTGTAGGAGAGTCCATGACCAAACGGAAACAGAACGGGCTCATCAAAATACAAATAGGTGCGGGGATGATTAATAAGATCATAATCTGCGAAGGGAGGAAGCTGTTTTGTCGAGGCATAGAATGTTTCAGGAAGCTTGCCTCCGGGATTAACATCACCGAACAGAACATCGGCCAATGCCTTACCACCAAATTCTCCGCCATACCACGATTCTATGATTGCATTTGCTTTTTCTTCGGTGCCTGCAAGTGCTAAAGGTCCCCCGTTTACCAGAACGATAACAACATTTTTGTTTACTTCAGCAACCTCTTCGATCAGGTTTCGTTGTACTTCAGGCAATTCAATTTCGGTCCGGTCAAGTTCCTCCTGAGAAATTCCGGGTGAAATGCCCAGTACGAGGATAACAGCATCATTTTTAGCAGCAACTTCCCTGGCTTTCCTGAATTCTTTTTGGCCAAGATCCCAGGTTAGTTTTGCATCTGCATTTAAAGTATTGTCATAAAATTCCAGTACAACTTCATATTCTTTCCCCGCCAGCAATTCTATCTCAGCTTTGTTGGCTTTTTCTCCATGATCATTCCAGTCGTCGATGATGAGTTTGCCGTCTATATAAAGACGTGCGCCGTCATCATTACTGACACCCATTTGATGGATTGTTTCAGGCGGGATTATTTTACCGCTCCACCGGACGGAAAATTTATCCTCCGGAACACCGGGGGCAGGGGAGAGGGTACTAAAACTAAAGTCAACTTCAGGATCGATACGTGTTAAGGCAGGCTCTCCGGCCAGGTTAATGTTACTAAAATATTCGCCTTTCATGCCTGTTTCATCAGTGCCTTCAACGGTTGCGAAATATTGTGGCTCAACCGGCCTCAGTAAACCGCCGCCAATATCGCTCCCCATCAGATATTCCACGCTTATCCCCAACGATGAAGCTTTTTCTTTTATTCCCTCCAGCGGGCTTACAACAATATTTGGCGAGCCGCTGTAAATGCCCAGTTGTGCCTTTGCAGCATTGGGCCCCATAACAGCGATTGATTTTATTTTATCTTTTTTCAGCGGCAGTATGCCGTCATTTTTAAGGAGTACGATTGATTTCTGAGCAGCTTCCAGTGCCAGATCGCGATGTTCTTTGCTATCCAGTTTATCTTTTGGAATTTTAGCATAAGGTACCATTTCAGGAGGATCGAATTCGCCAAGTCTGAAACGTGCAGATAATACTCTTTCCAGTGCAGTATCAAGGTCTTTTTCCCCCAGCAATCCCCTATCGAGAGCTTCCTGTATATGCAGGCGGTACATCTCTCCGCAATTCAGATCGCAGCCGGCAAGGATGCTTCTTGCAACCGCTTCTGCCCCGGTTTCAAAAAAATGATGTCCGTATACCATATCAGCAATAGCTCCGCAATCAGATACTACATAACCTGTAAAGCCCCAGGTGCGCCGTAACAGATCATGTAATAAAAACATATTGGCATTGCATGGAACATGATTGAATTCATTATAAGCCCCCATTATGGAATAGGCTTTACCTTCAACAATGGCCTGGTGAAATGCCGGCAGATAATATTCAAACAGACTGCGCATATCAACATCAGAAGAACCAGTATGCCTGCGTTCTTCCTCATTATTTGCGATAAAATGTTTTGGCGTTGAAACTGTTTTCAGATAATAAGGATCATCCCCCTGCATCCCCTTAATAAATGCCACACCCATTCGGGAAAGAAGGGTAGGGTCTTCACTATAGGATTCCTCATTCCGGCCCCAGCGTGGATCGCGTGCAATATTTATGGTAGGGCTCCAGTAGGTCAGCCCTTTTCCTTCTATCGTATTTATAACGCGTGCTTCGTCAGATATGGCGGCAGCCACACGATACACGAGTTCGGGATCCCATGAGGAACCCAACGCAACCGCCTGGGGAAAAGATGTGGCCCTGCTGGCAAGTACTCCATGCAAAGCTTCACTCCAGTAGTTGTATCCGGAAATGCCCAAACGGGGAATTGAATCTGTTTGATTGGTCAGTTGATTGATCTTCTCATCAACGGTCATTAAGCCTATCATATCAGAAAGCCTTTCTGCATAAGAATTCGGTTTAAAGACATTTACAATCAACGTGCTGCTTATCGTGTCATTGCCCGTTCCCTTGCCGGAGAGCCTTAATAAATAATAACCGGGGCGGGGGAAAGTAACCTCCGTAACAGGATCAGATGCATCCTTAAAAACAACGTCTGAATTCCGGGGGCAGGTCCATGCTACCGCCATTTTTTTAGCAGTAACATTTCCTTTCAGTTGCGCAGCATGCGTCTTTTCCCAGTTAATGATCTGGTCAGCGCCGGCGCTGATATCAAAACGCTGGGAGAACAAAAACGTCAGGTTTGATAACAAAACAACAACTATTCCAATAGTTGATCTGATAATTCTTTGTTTCATATTATTCTTCATAAGAAATGATCAATAATAAGGCGGATGTATATTTTGATTTACTTAAAATCCCGGGCCCGTTATTTAAAACTTATCCAGTCTATTTCAATATTGCTATCGTCCTGGAGCAGTATTATCAGATTGTGAATTCCCGGTTGAAATTTCAATACACGGGAATCAAACATATTCCAGTCCGTGCCTTTGGGAATGTTCACTGCTGAAAGTAAAGGGCCATCTCCTTTATCGAGATATATTTGCAGGATGCCTCCCGTTTGGGACGAAGCTTTCAACTGCACTGATTTATACTTTTTGCTCCCGAAATCAACAGCATTATATTGGATCCAGGCATTCTTTTTATCGAGTATCGTCTTCCAGCCTTTGAATGTGTTGATCGTATCCAGTAAAGCAATGGATGCTCCCGTATCGCTTTTCATGCTGTAACGGTCAATCTCGATCTTTTGTGAAGCATTGGTTAGCCCTACGCCCCGAAAGGTGGGCTTCACTTTTTGAATCGTACCGTCTTCGTTGAAAAATAGACTGTCACACCGGATCGACCTGTTTTTATCAAATCTGGGAGACAGATCGTTATTGTGGTAAAACAAATACCACTGGTCTTTGTATTTAACGATGGACTGGTGGTTGGTCCAGCAGCCGGTAGGCAATTCATCCATGATTACGCCGGTAAACTTAAACGGTCCCATAGGGTTGTTGCCAATCGCATATTCCAGCCTTTCAATTTTATCCTGCACATGCGGGTAGGTCATATAATAGATTCCGTTTCGCTCCATGAGCCAGGGGCCTTCCTTTAGTCCTTTTGCGGGAAGATCTTTCACCTCCTGAGGTTCTGAGGCTAGTTCGAGCATGTTGTCCTTTAACCTGGCCACCATGATTCTTCCTAAAGAATAATACAGGTATGCCTGTCCGTCTTTGTCGATGAATACATTGGGATCAATCCCCATAACGCCTTTTATAGGTTCAGGCTGCGGAATATAAGGTCCCTCAGGCTTATCCGCTATGGCAACGCCAATGGAAAAAGGTTTCCTGCCGTTGAAATCCTTGTTTTTATCATTGGAGGGGAAATAGAAATAATATTTTCCGTTTCTTTCAATACAATCCGGTGCCCACATGCTGTATGAAGTTGAATCGACCCAGTTCACCTTATGTTGGCTCACGATCACGCCGTGGTCCGTCCATTCGATGAGGTTTTCCGATGAGAAGACATGATAGTCCGCCATACAAAACCAGCCCGGGCGCCCCATTCCTTCTTTAGCAACAATATCATGAGACGGATATACATACACCCTTCCATTGAAGACCCTTGCCGACGGATCAGCCGTGAACTGATCACGGATGATCGGATTCTGGGCGAATGTTTGAATGACAAAGAAAAACAAGACAGCAATAAACAGTAAGCATTTGATTTTTTTCATAAGGCTATTCATTCAGGTTTCATACTTTCATTTTAGTCCTATTGGTTGACCAATGATCGGCACACCGGGACTCATATGCATTGTGGTGCTGCTCATGTAGTAAGTATCTCCAACCCGGATCATGGACATATCAGGTAATCGGCAAAAATGACCGGATTCCTTGCCTGATTTGACTGGGCCTGTGCGTTTATACAACAAGGAAAAGCAAACATCATTAATAAGTTTATGAGCTGTCGCTTTTTCATATTTTTACTTTAATGATATTGATTGAACCAAGAAAATGCTTTGGTTATTTTAACTTTTTGTCTTATCGGGTAGCCAAACGAAGAATGGTCAATGAATTTCCCGGAAACGAGCGTTTAAGGCTTGCACCGGAAAGCTTCACTGTTTCGGTTACGGGTGAGACCTTAGCGGGTTCTTCCAGGGTATTCTCATCCAGCGGGCTGGCCGAAGTCAGAATTATTGCCTTGCCGCTACCGGTAAGTTTTTCAGCACCATTCAGGTTGATCTGGGTTTTAACCGTTCCAGAAGATGCATTCACAACCTTAAGGATGATATCACCTGTAATGTCGTCACGTGATGCGCTCGTGCAAAGGCTGTTAACATTCGCACGGGTGTCGGATACTTCCTGCAACGAAATGCCAAGTTTAGAAATCTTCCTTTCCATCATTTGAACTGAATTTAAATGAATACTTAGCTATGTATATAATCTGAAATTTAATCTTGCTATTCATATGAGCTAATTTATTCTGAACCAGTCAAAGTCAACATATCCACCGGTTTCCTGAGTCGTATAGTTGAACACGCAAAACTTGTTCCCGGTAAATATAGTAAGACTAAACCTCATTGACAATTCATTTCCAAGAGATGTAAATATTTTATTGTCAAAACTATATTCGAAAATTGCCTTCTTTGAACTATTCGATGCAGTTGTCCGAAGATATACTGTTTCACCTTTCATTGGTGTTGCAGCAATGGTTTCGCCATTATTTACCATAATGAGCTGTTTCGATCCACTATCCTGTTTCACCGCTATATAGGCATAAGGATCCTGAAAAACAGCCAGGCCGGCTATATCGCCATCCTTCATATGACCGATATCCATTTTAGTAACACCAATGGTTGGGACAGATTGATCATAATTGGCAAACGGCCTTTGAGTAAGTGTATTGCGGGCTTCTCTCAGGTTCGCAACTGCCTTTCCTGTTATGAGTCTTAAATAACCAGGCCTGTCGTTAAGCGACCAATGTGTCGGATCGGGATTATGATTCCATCCCCACTGCATACCCAATGAAGTTCCATTAAACTCATCGGAAGTGGGCAGCGCTTTCATGGGATATACTTTACCTACTTCGGGTTTACGGTACGTAACAACACTTTTTCCGTCAACACCCACCATAGGCCAGTCATCCACCCAGGTTACGGGCTGCAATGATGGGAAACGACCGAATGGCCCGCTATCAACAAAGAGCATGGTCCACCATTCGCCGGTTTGTGTTTTTATAAGTGCTCCCTGGTGTATGCCAAAGGTAACACCCCGGGTGGTATCCCTGATAACCACCTTTTGTTTATAGGGTCCGTAAATATTTTTTGAGCGGAGCGCTACCTGTATGCCATCCAGGCCTCCATAAGTGCAATATAAATAGTAATAGTCATTGATTTTATAAACGTGACTTCCTTCAAGTCCCTTCCGGATATCACCCGAATAAACCAAAGAATCGATTCCCTTTGGAGCAAAGTTTGTATCAAGCTCTGTTATGCTGATTTCATTATATCCATGGGCAACATAAATTCTTCCGTCATCATCGAAGAATAATCCCGGGTCATAAAATCCCCTGGGTATTTTCCTGATTTCCCAGGGACCTTCCGGATTTGCTGCCGAACAAAGAAATCCCCCTTCATCGAGTGTAATGAAGAGTAAATAGAATTTCCCGTTATTATACTTTATGCTTGTTGCCCATTGCCCGTGCGAATACCGGTTACAGCTATCGAGGTTATAACAAGGGTTGAAATCGAAACGGGGTACTGCATTGCTGCAATACTCCCAGTTCACCAGGTCATATGATTTCAGCATGGTAACTCCCGGGAAAATAAACATGGTGGTGGTAACCATATAATAGGTGTCATCCACCAATATCACATCAGGGTCGGGGAAATCAGCAGCTATAACTGGATTGGTATAGGTCCCGTCTCCGTTATCACTGCAGGTTTTCTGTGCCATTAAATTGACTATGAGCAAAAACGAAAGCACAACAATTATAGAAATTACTTTTTGCATATTATTTATGTTAATTATATCTATGTGAAAAACTTAGGAAAATGAACTGACGTCTTCTTCGCCAACGAGCAACCGTGGTTTTTGTCAACAATTGATTTCGCTGCAGTAAAAGCCTTAATCATTCTACTGAAACAGTGCCGACACCTGCCGGTACTAATTATAGAAAAAAGCCGTCATTAAGAGACGGCCTTTTTCCAGGATTATCATTAAACCGGGCTTATTTTATAACAACCTTTTGCACAGAATTGGCTTCCTGACTTTCAACTTTTACCAGATACACACCCTGTTTCAGGTTTAAATATGCCCCATTTTGGAAATCATTGTTTTGATAAACAATACTCCCTGCTATATTATACAATGATACGGAAATGGTTGTGAGATTATCCGGAACATTCTGTATAAACAAACGGTTGTTTATTGAATAAATTTTAACTGATTGTAAGCCTGATACAGCATCAATCCCATCAACAACAATCGGTCCTCTATTTTCACCTGCTTCAAACAACCATTTTATTTCATCGTAACTCAAAGCTTTATCCCAAAGAGACAATAAGTCAACAGTTCCTTTCCATGTGGGATCGGAACTATAACCACCCTTACCAATAAAGGCTGAGTCATTGCTTAAAGTGGTTCCAATATGAAACCAATTTTGTGTGTTTGCACTGTCAAGTGTACTTGATCCAACGGAATCACCATCAACATACAATACTACCAGTGAATCTTTCCATGTTACAACATGATGATGAAGTTGCTCATCATCCAAAGTTGTATAAGTAATACCGTCTTCAGCATTATACGTCCCAACTGAAACACCCACGCGGGTTTCAGGATCACCGGTGAACCTTCTGCTGGGTGTATAAAAGAAATAATCAAAACCAAGGGTGCCTTGAGTAGCACCAAAACACACTAACATATTCGGATTGTTAATCTCAACTGCATTTGCTGTAGCCCAGATTTCCAAAGTGATTTCCGGAAATGTATTGATTTGGATAACATCAGCATACAGTTCAACATATCCGGCCTGGGCATCTGTGCCCAATAACTTAAGCTGGCCGCCACCTATTTCTGCATCTTTCTTTAAGATGCCATCAGCATCACCAATTTTATCATTAGCACTTCCACTCTCAAAATCCCACAAATGTTTCAGATTAACAGGAGAGGGTTTAACCTGTGCGCTTATGTTTAACATTGCTAATGTAAAACATAACGTTAATGCAAGGAGTAGTTTTTTTTTCATAATGAATAAGTTTTAGTTAAAAAACAACCTGACAACGTGTAGCTTATATAATATAATTTATCCCTCTACCCCTGTGTTTATAGTTTAGTAATTATGGAACCACAGGAACGAATGTTTCAAATTTTATTCCTCTGTCACGCATTACTAAAGTATCAGTCAGCGTGTGGGTAGTTGTTCCAAAATCAACGGTATAATTGAGGTGGAGTACATCGCGTTTTTTATCCCCGAACATATCGCCGTCATTGACATATTTGCCGTTTCCTGTCAGCGTGTAAGAAGCGGTTTCAGGATTTGACAGGGTGCAATTACTATTATCATCAAAGGTTAGTATGAGCGTGAAGGGGAGATCCGTATTACCATCTTCGGCTTTGGTTTTCAGATCAATGGTGACTTCATTCATGGATCGGGTTACAGCCCCGCAAACTTCATCCTGTTCCACATATTTTTCATGGTAGACATAGGTAGCATCAAGTGAAGTATTTCCGTTATTTCCTTTAACAACATCAATGCCCCTGCGCAGGTATGAAGCATGCCATGGATTAATATACCTGACAGCGTAAAGAATATAGTCTTTAGGAACGACACTCCACTCTCCGGCAATACGTCGATCTGCGGTGTCTATTTCCGTACTGCCCCTGAGCACAGAATCGGCATTTGTTACCGATGAGATTACCAAAGGGATAACATACGTATTTTTTACGGAGAGATTGTCGTTAAAAAAAGCATCGGTCAGCTGAACCTCTATCCCTCCCATCAATTCTCCCGAAGGGATCACGATCTGCATGTCAGCAGGAAGGGTATAGTAGCCTGACGGCATGGCAATCACATTATCTCCTGAATCACTCCCGAATTTCAGATTATCACAAAGCGAGTTATCAACGGCCACATCTATGGTGATATCCTTATTGTTTTCATATACGCCGCCCATTGTAGCCATAATAATACATTTGTGTTCATTGTCAGGTGAGTTGTCAAAAACATAGTCTTTTCCAAGTACAAGTGTCCTAACCGGCGACTGATATGCAAAATATACTGTTGTATAATCAAAATCCTGAAATTCCCAGTCCTTATTCTCGCATGCTGTAAAAACTGCGAGTAAAATCAATAAACTATAAACTAACCTTTTCATCTTTTTATTTTTTTAGTATGAAGTAAGCATTACCACCCGTTGTTTTGTATTAACCCTGCTCTTAACACTTCATTAAACGGAAGCGGGGGATAAACCATATAATCTTCGTACAGTCTTTTTTCCACGGCTGATACGACATAACTGTCATTGGTAATCCTGACTCCCGTGGCCGGTTCAGTAAGATCTATTTTCCATCTGCGCAGGTCCCAGAAACGGAAACCTTCGAAGCACAGTTCCAACCGCCTTTCGTTTTGTATCAGCTCTCTCATAGCTTCCTGACTGCTGATGGATGCCAGGTAATTGTCGGGTTGTGTAATTCCTGCCCTGCTTCTAATGGCAGCTATCACATTACGGGCTGAATAAGCATGGCCGCCTGTCCCGTCAGGCCCCCAGGCTTCATTGGCAGCCTCGGCATAGATCAGGAATAGTTCTGTATACCGGATATGGACGGAATAGTGCTTTTTGCCTACCAATACCGTAGGATCGGTGTTAACGTCTTCTCTCAGCAGTTTACGTAAATAATATCCCGTCCTTGTTGAAGTTTTGAGATAGTCAACGGCGTCATCGCCGCTGTTTGTATTGGTATAGATGGTTTTTCCGGCCAACGTACTTCCGTTCACAACGATATAGCCGGCCAACCTTGGATCCCGGTTTGCGTATGGATTGGCCGGATCATAACCACTATTGGCCGCATCGGTAATGGGATATCCGTTTGCCATAGGAAATGCATCCACCAGGTTCTGGGTCGGATTAACCTGTCCCCTGCCATAAAGTGAAGGCGGAAAATTATTTTGTTCAAGGCCGTAACCTGTATAGATACTCCCCCTCCACAGCATTTCAACCGCATCTCTGTCACGTGAGAGATTTATGGCATCCACATTGGTGCTTTTAAAGAACAGGGCACCTTTCGGGTCCAGCCCGGATATGCCTCCATTGAGATCAATTACCTCAGCGGCATAATTTGCCGCATCTTCCCAGGTGGTAGTGGTACCATCACGATAAGCGGGACTTGCCGCAAGGATGGCAGCTTTAGCCCTTATAGCCCTGACGATGCGCCCCGACACCCGCTGCCTGCTAATTTCACCAAAAACCCGGTTATAATCTACCAGGGAGAAGCTTTTGTATTTTTCGGGTAATTCTGAATCACTTTCAACATCACCATAATCTAAAGGCAGATTTTGCTCAGCTTCATTCAGGTCATTATAAATTTGCTGCATGCATTCTTCAAAGGTGTTTCGCGGCTTATTGAAATCAGCACCGGCATCGAGTGCTTCCGTGATGATGGGCACCCCGAGCAATTCGCCGCCAGGGCTGTAACCGCCATGCGCCTGGAGGAGATGGAGCATAAATAATGCCCTGAGCCCGTATGCTTCGCCCTTGTGCCGGTAATTAAACAGCATGCGGGCCGTATCGCTCCTGTACGACCATTCCACACTGTCGGTTTCAGCAAGGAACCTGTTCAGGTACATGATGGCGGTGTAAGCGTTTTCCCATTGATCAACCGGATTATTTCTCGAAGACCACTGGCCTGTGGCCATGTTGAGGTAACCGCTGAATTTGTCGTTTGTGACTGCATCATCGGTGGCCACATCGTTAAATGAATAACTGCTGGTGGGAATTCGCGTGTATGCATTCATAAGCACTCCCTCCGCAAAAACAGGATCATCATAAATGTCTTCAAGCGTCTGATGGTTATCGTCAGCCGGTTCAAGAAGATCTTCACACCCGGAAAACACCATCGCGATAGTTAGAAGTATGATTAAATATTTATTCATATCTGTTTATTTTATAATAGGATAATTATCATTAAAAGCCGGTCCTGATTCCCAGATTAAAGTACCGGAACTGGGGAGCGCTGGCAATATTCAGATCCATGATTTCTTTATTCTTGGAGATAGTGAACAGGTTTGCTCCCATCACATATATGCTGAATTCCCTGATAAACGTTTTTCTCAGGATATTTTCAGGCAGATCGAATGTGATCTGTACTTTTCTTATGTTAAACCTGTCGTTTTTATACATCCAGAAATCAGCGTAACGGAAATTGTTATTATTCTGCTGAGAGCTTAAACGGGGAAATGTGGCAGTATTCCTGGTTTCCTCTGTCCATCTGTCACGCACAACTTCAGTGTATTTGTTATCCCCGTCTACCCAGTAATAATCGCTGCTCTTCATCCCGTTCCCTCCGATGGAACCCGTACCCAGCATAAAAACGGTAATATTCCTGTAGGTGACCGAGAAATTCAGACCGTAATTAAAAGGAGCTATCCACCGGCCAATTTCCACTTCATCCCTTTCATCAATCAGATTATCACTGTTTTGATCAACATATTTGATATCACCGGGCTGTACTTCACCGAATGCCTGAAAGGGAAGACTGGCAATTTCAGTTTCGTCCGTGAAGAAGCCGTTGCTGACAAGCCCGAAAATTGCATCCACGGGCTTACCGGTCCTGTTTTGATAGGAATCCGTATACAATTCATCCCGTTTGATGACTTTTGAATTGGCATAGGTGGCATTCATCCCGAAATTAAACACTGCCTTGCCGGCTTTCTTATTGAGATTCAGCATAACATCAACGCCCGAGTATTGATTGCTGTTATAATTGTTATACGGCACCAGCGTGCGAAAATAGCTGGGATATTGCGTAAAACACTGTGTGGGCAGGCCGTCCATCCGTACCAAAAAAACAGTTGTTTCGATCCAGACCAGTCTGTCAAAGAAAGAGCCCTCAATACCTGCGTTGAATTCTTTTCTTTTAACAAAAGAAAGATTTGGGTTCGCACCCTGCAAAGAAGTTGTCGCCTGATTTCTGTACAAATCGTCGTCCCATGAATACCAGGCCTGTGATGAATAAGAGTTTTCGTACAAAAAATAGTCATTAATATCTATATCTGTATTTATAATACCGGCCGAAGCGGATAGTTTAAGATGGTTCACCGACTTTGAACCTTTCAGGAAATCCTCATCGCTTAATAGCCAGCCCAGGCTTATGGTCGGGGAAAAAGCTGTCCTGTTGCCCTCAGGTAATTTGGTTGAATTCACATAAGCGCTGCTGAAGTCGGCCCAGTATTTGTGATCGTAGTTATAGGCAAGCTGCAGGCCCATGTTCGCGTTTGTTGAAGCCTGGAAAATCCCGTTCCTTGTAATGGATGTACCGGAGGCCAGCAATATAGCTGAAATGTTGTGAACCTCGCTCCACGTCTTCAGGTAATTGAACTGCATGGAAAAACCCAGATTTCGTGTCTGTGCTGTACTGCCGATATTCTGATCACCTGAACGGTCATCAATACCGAGTCTTTCCAGCCCGGTAATTATCTCTGAATCCGGAATAGTATCCCATGTGGGTGTATAAACGGAATATCCGTTGTTAATAGACTGGTTATAGGAGTTATAATAATCCGCATTGAATCGGGTATGGAATGACAAACCTTGCAACACGCGGTCAAGGTCAATATTTATCCTGTTGGTCACTTGCAGCACACGGCTGATATACCGGTTGTATCCCCCAACGTAGAGATCGGCAATCGGATTGGTCATATACTCCTGTGTGCCACCCAATATGTACTTCCCGTCAATGATATTCTTGCTGTTTTCTGCCAGCAGCAAAGCATCAACGGAATCCCGGGCTATCATATCAATCGGTATCAGCGGAGCATATTTGCTGGGTAAGAGTGTGGCGGCGCTGTTCCAGTAGTCAGCCAGCCCCCGGCGGCTGTTGCTTAATATGGCTGACACATCTATCGTGCTTGATATGAAATCATTAAGGCTCAGGTCAACATTTCCCCTGGCGTTAAACCGGTTATCACCTTCATTTTTGCCTTCGCCGATATTCAGTAAAGTGGAATTACTTGTCCATCCGAGGTTGGAATAAAACCTGGCATCTTTGTTTCCGCCCGAGAATTCAGCATTCACATCCGTATTATAGACATGTTTATTCAGGTATTCCGAAGCATAATAATCTATATCAGGGTATCTGTAGCGGTTGCCGTTTCTGTAATTATCGATCGTTTCGTCATCATAGAATTCCTGAAATCCGTCATTCATACGTGCTTCGTTATACAGCGTCATGTATTCGGCCGAACCAAGGTATTCAGGGAACAACTTTGGAGTTGCGAGGCCTGTATTGGCCCTTACTCTTATTTGCCTGTTGTGTTCTTCACCGCTGTATTCGCCACCTCTTTTTGAGGTGATCAGTATAACCCCTTTTGCCGCATGGCTTCCGTAAAGGGCTACCGCATTCACTCCCTTGAGAACTGTAATCTGTTCAACCTCGTCGAGCCTGATATCACTGAAGTTGCGGGGAACGCCATCGATCATCACGAGGGCGCCTGCCAGATTCCAGATGTTATCCGACCATAACAAACCCGCAACCCTGCCGGTCATTCCGTCGGTAACAGAAAGGTTATAATCCGTGTCAATGTATTCACCTGGGTTTAGCACGCTTATGGCACCCGGGAGGTCTCTTTTTTCGATCTTTTTGTAGGCAACATTAACCATTTGTTCTGCACTGTCTTTCTCAAGAATGATTTTTTCAAGCCCGGGCCCGGCTTTCAAGCCCTGGGTTTTAAATCCGTCTGCACTGATAAACAGCATGGAATTGACCGGTACGGTGATGGTGAACCACCCTGACAAATCTGTATGTTGTATGGCTTTACCTTCATTGCCGAAAATATAAGCATCGGAAATTGGATTGCCTTCCATGTCAGATACCACGGATTCCAGGGTAATTTCATTGGTTTCCTGCCCCCTTAGCTCTGCTGAGAAAAGAGTGAGCATCACACAGAAAAGCATTAATATTTTAATATATTTCATCTGGTTATGTTTTAATTATTATAAGGTCAGATGTAACTCGCCAAAATAAAATCCATTTTTATGATAGAATATCATGGCTCGTTTCATTGGTTTCTGGTTTTAAATTGTGTAAACTTTTACCATCCCGGGTTTTGTCCGAATGCGGCATAAATGTTTACCTGGTCCTGTGGCAGGGGCAGCCAGTAATGTTTATCTTCAAATACCCTTGTCACAACAACCCTTTCCACCATGTTAATGGGTTTACCGTCAGGGCCGCGGTCAAAATCAATGGCAGTTTTTTCTCTGTATTTCATGTCTTTGGCAATCATCCACCTGCGCAAATCACAAAAGCGTATATTGGCTTCGCACATGAACTCAACAGCCCTTTCTCTTATGATCTCGCTCATAAAGGCTTCCTGGGAAACAAGGTACCTTGCGTCAACGCCCGGCACATTGGCCCTTGCCCTGACAACGTTCACGGCATCCGCTGCCGTTAATACATAATCACCGTTACCCGTATAACTGCTTTGTGGCGTTCCGTAACCGTATAAAACCGCTTCCGCGTACATATAATAAACATCTGCAAGTCGCATGTAACTTGGCAGCAATAGTTTATTGGGAACATTGTCCACCTGATTGCCTTCCACGGGAAATAACTTGCGGTTCAAATACCCGGTGCGGCTGCCGCTCAGATCGTCACGATAGTTGCCCCCGTTATAAAGATTGGCAAAGCGCCTGTAATCATCAGCAGAAGACCCTCCCTGGATTACCTTTACGCCGTCATAAACAATATCCTTATAAAAACGGGGATCGCGGCCGGTCCACGGATCTGCCGGATCATAGCCTGAACCCTCCGCATCTATAGGCAAGCCATTGGCCATACCAAAATTTTTTACATAATTGTGTGCAGGGGCCACCATATTTCCATCAAATCCGCATATCTGTGGTTGAAATAAGGATGCAGTTGCATCATAATATATATTGTTCCAGGAATATCTTGGCGTCATAAGCGATTCAGGGTATCCTGGAATATCTCCGTTTAACGTGTAGAAATTTTCAAGATACCTATCCCATTCGGTGAGCTGATAAAATGCCTCTCCCGTATGGGATAAATACAGGCAATTGTACAATGCTTCGGCCGCCTTTTTACATAATTCAGCATCATAGGAAGCGTTCCCGGTCGACACCTTGTTCATCAACGGACTTGCCGCGTAAAGCAGGTCCTTGCCCAGGTATGCGTAAGCCGTCGATTTGGTTACGCGCTGATCGTTATCTCCCAGCGTTTCCTGCCCCGCTGTTGTGTTGTCCCAGTTGGCCGGAAGCAAAGCTGCCGCTTCCTCCAGGTCTTTGGCTGCCAGCAGGGCGGTTTCCCGGTAAGTGAGCCGGGGAAGATCCAGCTTTTCTGAACCGAGGACCTTGTCGATATACGGAAGCCCTCCCCAGAAGCTCATGAGCTGAAAATGCAAAAAACCACGGAAAAATAAAAGCTGCCCTTTGATGATATCTTTTTCTTCCTGGGTTGCCTCTACAAGCTTATCTATATTGGCCAAACCAATATTGGCTTTGCGAATACCATACCAGGCATTCGGCCATAGCCCTACCTGGGTCCAGTCGCCATCCGTTACCACTCCCTGGCTTGAGTGGAGGTAGCTCTGGTTCCATCCCGCTGCTGTAGTATACCAATACCAGTAATCGCCGTTATCAAAATGAACATTTAGTCTCCAGTCGACGGTTGTTGCAAGAATTTCGTCTGCTATATTCCAGTCTGCAACCCAGACTGACCTTGTATAGTCAGGCATACAATGATAAAGTTCTTCCGTAAAGCCCTGGTAACTCTTAAATGTACCAAAGACCTCCTGGTCGGAAATGATTGCTTCGGGCGACTTGTCCAGATAGTCTTCGCATGATACCATCACGATGCCTATTGCGACAGTGCATGCCCGTAATAAAATACCTATGTTTTTATTATTTATCATGACTGAATGGTTTTTACAGAATAACATTTACTCCAAGGTTAATGCGCCGGACAGTTGGATATGCACCTCCACCGCCACTGCCCCCAATATTTGATTCGCGGTCATCGGGCATTTTTGTCCACAACAGCAGGTTGTTGCCATTCAGGAATATCCGCAATGACTTTATTCCAATCCTGTTTATCATGCCTGAACTGAAGGTGTAAGCTATTTCTGCATTCTTTAAGCGCAAATACGATCCGTCATAAGCATAAAAGTTTCCGTACTGGTCAAATTTCTCCACATACCTTGGCACAAACGATTCTGCATCCTGATTGTCTTTGGTCCAGTAATCCCCCTGTTCGTATACTACATTTACCTGCTTGTTGAAATTGCCGAAACCTACAAACCGGGTCACGTTGCTCACCCCGTAAAACTGTACAAAAAAGCTGAATCCTTTATAATCGAAACCAAGGCTCGAATTGTACGTATTTTGCGGCCTTTCCGGATAGCCATAGGGTGCATTATCATAACTGTCTATTACACCGTCGGCATTAAAATCGATAATATTGAATTCGCCGGGCAATTTCAGGTTGTCATTCGCTTCCCATTGCGCACTGCCATAAACTTCGTCCCAGGTATTCATAAAATCACCCAGCAACTGCGACCTGGGCTGTCCGATCTGGTATCCCTCACGTTTCTGATACGCAGGCAGTAATTCGGGGTCATCGGCAAAAATGATCTCATCTTTTGCATGGGTCATCGATACATTGGCCCACAATCTTAACCCGCTGGTAAAACGATGATTCAGTTTTGTTTCAATCTCATATCCGCTGACTTTCACTTCGCCAAGGTTAGCTGCCGGCGGGGTACCGCCTAAATATACAACGACGGCCCTGTCAACACCTTGTATAAGAACTTCTTTATTATAATCACTAAAAACATCAACACTGCCTTCAATCAGCCCATTCAGGAATGAATATTCAATTCCCAGGTTTTTCTTAACTGCCGTTTCCCAGTGTACATCAGGATTGCCAATAACACCTTCTCTATACCATATGTAAGGGCTCCGGGATCCCGAACTCCTGCCCATCAGGGCCTGGCCCCCGTATGTCCAGTCCGTGCGATATAACCAACGATATCGAGGGTCGTATTCATTCAGGGACAATCTATCGTTTCCGACAAGACCGTAGGACCCGCGGATTTTGAACCTGTTGAGCCAGGTAATGTCTTTCATAAAGCTTTCATTGCTCAGCATCCATCCAAGCGCTGCGGACGGGAAAAAATCAAACCGGTAATCCGGTCCGAATTTTTCAGAACCGTTGTATGCCCCGTTAAATTCGACAAAATATCTTTCACTATAATTATAGGTAGCCCTGAAAACCCAGTCTTCGCGATAAAGCGGGAATATACTGCCCAATGCTTTTTTGTCACGGCTAAAAAGCCCCATGGCAGTAAAGTTGTTCTTGCCTATCTTTCTCTCGTAATTAAGCTGAATCTGGTAGTAGGTTTTCCGGTATGTTTGCTCGTTATCCATTTCATCACTGCGGACCGACCATTCAGGAGTCACGTAATCATATTTGTTGGTGCCTGATTCCTGGTTCCAGGATACCTGCCCTTCAGGGGAAATCCACTTCTCGATAACGCTGCCCCAGTTATTCCAGACACCTCCGTCCGACAAAAAAGTATTGTCCATGGAGAAAGTTCCTTTTACCATAAGCCCTTTCAACAGCATACCCAGGTCCTGGGTAAGGGTGAAGTCGGTATTGATAATGGACGTCTTTCTGTTCCTTATCCCCGAGGTTGATACGTTTTTCACGGAATTCTGCACGTCAACCTCATTAGCAGGCCAGTATCCCCAGGTTCCGTCACTGTATTGAACCGGAAAAGCATCCGGCGGGTTACCATAGGCAGCCTGCCACATGGTATATTCGAACCCTGACCAGGTCTCCTTTTTGACAGCATGAGAACCGGAAAGATTGGTTGAGAGGGTTGTTGTTTTCGTTATGTTAAAGTCGAGGTTACTTCTGAAATTCAGCCTGTCGTATCCATATCCGGGTGTATAACCCTGGCCGTTATCACGGACCTTCATAAGATCTCCTTCATGCAGATAATCCATTGAGGTAAAATACCTGACAAATGGTGTTCCACCGGTAATACTGATATTATTGGTATACGACATGGCATAGTCCTTGAAAGACTCTTCCTGCCAGTCAACATTGGGATATCTTTCAGCTTCTTCCAGGCTGGATGGGTGACGGTACTTATCCAGTTCTGCTATAGGAGTATATGCCTGAAATAAGGAAGGTTCTATGTTAACTTCCCGTTCTATGGCCATATTGCGCACTTTCAGAGCGTCATAGGCGTCATACTTTCCGGGCAACTTCGAAGGTATCTTCATGG
>Ga0105101_10000356_pt1 | contig 18686 bp, 10 predicted proteins | sample PPLLak21cMay2015_2_FD_87037 | JGI IMG/M metagenome (GOLD analysis project Ga0105101, IMG submission 87037) | Freshwater sediment microbial communities from Prairie Pothole Lake near Jamestown, North Dakota, USA - PPLs Lake P8 Core (1) Depth... | ecosystem: Environmental > Aquatic > Freshwater >... | reverse complement strand
TATATTTTTCATTCATATGACTTGGCTGATAGCCACGGTCACCAAGTTTGTCCCCTCCGTTATGGGGATCAGAAAGAGAGCGAAGTACGCATGATGGAAAAGTATGGGTTAAACAACCAACATCACAAATGAGCCAGTCTTCATCATCCATCATCGATCCAAAGATGTCCGCAAAGGATTCATTGATAGCACCTGCCTCACCATTATATTCCAAATTGGCCGTATTTTCAATAACCCCATGGGTCATCTCATGCCCTGCCACATCCAGCCCTCCTGCCAGAGGCTTGAACGCCACATCGCCATTACCATAGCACATGAATCGTCCGTTCCAGAAAGCATTATCCAGATCCTCCCCGGTTTCCTCATCGGGAACATTGATTATGGATATAATGGTGCCACCATTACCGTCAATGGAATTGCGTTGATATTGCTGACGGTAATATTCATAGGCAATGCCAGCGTTATAGTGCGCTGATACCGCAGACGGATTGCTCCAGCTGTTATTAGTGGTCACAAGATGCTGAAATGACTGATTGTCTCCGTATGTATTATTCATATCAATGGTCAGTATGCCTCCCTGTGGATTATCGGGAAGTGCAGATTCGGCTGCATTATACATCTGACGGCTTATGTCCAGCAGATAGTAATAACTGCCAAGCTGGTAGGTGTTGATCGTGCGGGTTATGTCGTTACAGTCTTTTGCAGTGGCAGTTCTGGCCCCGTCAACATGACAGGTATTTTCAAAATAGTGAATTATTTCACCGTTGGAGGCATCAACAAAATACTCCCATCGGTGATGATCGGCGGCAAAAAGTACCACATGGTATGCTAACTGGAATTTGGATAATAATTCCTTTTTCCAGTAAATGGTGAGAACGGCTTTAGGTTCCAACCTGTCTGCGATGATTGAAAATGCAGGCACAGGTATAGGTTCTTCATTTCCTTTTTGCAGATGCAGGGTTGCTTTTTCAATGGCAGCTTTTGATGAAATCTCCGGGATTGTGTTAATGCCATCGGGAACTTTTACATATCGGCCGTTGAATAATTCACCTGCACCCTTTTCGTTTAAATGAATTACAACATCCGCCCCGTATACGGGCACTCCTTTATATACCTGGTCAAGCCGGACATGTGTTTTGGACAACCGGTCGGTGCTTTCACTTCTGATGACAAAATGTTCTTCGGGATAATCCACTTTCAATATGGATTTCAGCTCATTCAGGTAGGCATAGCTAAGTGAAGATGTTGTTTGCTGTGCTGTTGATTTGGTTCCCGATATACTTTCCGGTTTAGTCTGGATAAAAATTGGCAAGCCGGTTTCTGATGAATAAACTGCCTTTTTGCCATTATTGTCAAGAGACTGCAAAGGCACATATGAGTTTCGGCTCAAGGCTTTTTGCAGATGGAAATTTGACGCTGGATGTATTTGAGTTGATTTGGTTAATGAACGTGATGCATCAGTTCTTAATACGTTAAGGATTGGAACAACACCAGTTGTCCCGTTTTTCTTTTTCGCATTAAAAGTTCCCTGTGCCATACCCAGTATGGGAATTCCCATCAGCAGCACAATCAATACAAGATGGTTAATGGAATATGTTTTCATTTTTTTGGTAATAAATTATTCAACAGGCTTTTTAACCGGTTTAAAATCAACTTTTGAAAGCCTGTCTATCGTGTTGATATACATTTCTTTAATAGATTCAGCAACTTCAAACCCGTTCTCACCCCAGGTATATTCCGTACTATAATCTTTTCCGGTTTTCCGGATAAAATAATATACGTTCCCGGGATGATGAAAGGCGCTGTCCTGAATATTTTCCATATCATCGAACAGCTTTCTGGCCTCAGATCTTTTGATCTTTCCTTTCAGCGTATAGCGAATGTCCGTCAGGCCGGAACCTTTGTATACTTTACCTCCTGGTGAGATTCTGTATTGCAGGACTTCACCCGAAAACCCTCCTCCTTTACCGATCACCAGGTATTCAGTCCGGGCGCATGCCTGGAATGATAACAGGATAAGAAAAGAGGAAAGTAACAGCAATGATTTCATGGTATGTTTGATTTTAGCGGTAGTACCTGATAAACAGAGAAGCCTGCTTTTTGTTAATAAAACAATATAAATTTAATGAATACTATTATAATATTATGGTATTTCACCGGATATTATATATTTGCGTTGAAGAGTCAGCGGTCGAAAGTTGGTAGCTAACAGCTAACAGCTAACAGCAAATAGCCAACAGCCAGCAGCCATTGGCTTTATATAACAGATCAATTAACAAAAAAATTCATATGGACCTACAGGCACAGGAGTTAAACAACCAGATTAAGCAACAGCATCCTCGTATTTTTGAAATGTTATCCGAAAGGGGTAAGAACATTTTTTTCCCGAAGCTTGGAATTCTGTCACAATCAGCCCAGGCCAAAGGAAAGAGTATTAATGCCTCCATCGGTGAGGCGGTTGAGGATGACGGCACTTCCATGCATCTTCCGGCATTTAATGCGTTAATTAACCTGCCGGTCAACAGCATTTTCCCTTATGCTCCGAGTTACGGTAAAAAGGAGTTTCGGGAACGCTGGAAGAATTTCCTGATCAGGAAAAATCCTTCCCTGAAAGACATGCTCTTCAGCACGCCGGTTGCCACCAATGGAGTAACGCATGGCATCAGCATGGCAGGTTATATGTTTGCCGACAGGGGTGATACTGTTGTCCTTTCTGATTTATACTGGGAAAACTACAACCTGATTCTGGAAAACGGGTATGGTGCCGGTATTAAAACGTTTGAACTTTTCAGTAACGGAGGATTCAATATCCGTTCTTTTTCAGCAGCGCTTTCTTCCGTAAAACAGGAGAAGATCATCCTGCTGCTGAATTTTCCCAACAATCCTGCCGGGTATACGCCCCTGGCAGAGGAGGTCGATCCGATCGTAAATGAGATCAACAGGCAGGCTATGATAGGGAAGAAGATAGTCGTATTGATCGATGATGCTTATTTTGGGCTGGTCTATGAAGATAATGTCTATAAGGAGTCAATTTTCACCCGCATTGCCAACCTTCATGAAAATGTGCTAGCGGTGAAACTTGACGGTCCGACTAAAGAGGACTATGTTTGGGGTTTCAGGGTTGGCTTTATCACTTACGGTACAAAGAACGGAACGCCCGGATTATACGAAGCGCTGGAAAATAAGACGGCCGGCGCCATCCGCGGCAATATTTCCAATATCAGCCATCTGACACAATCCTTGCTGCAGGCGGTGTATGCCCATGAAAGTTATGATACCGCCAAGCAGCAGAAATATGAACTACTGAAGAGAAGATACACCCTGCTGAAAGAGACTGTTTCCCAGGCAAGGTACAATGAATACCTGGAGCCTCTACCCTTTAATTCGGGATACTTCATGTGCCTTAAACTGCGAAAAGGACTAAATGCCGAAAAAATAAGATTGCATTTGCTGGAAAAATACAGCACCGGGGTGATCGTTTTTGGAGATGTCATCCGGCTTGCATTCTCGGCGGTGCCTCAGGCCAGGATCCCGGAATTGATTGACAATCTGTACCAGGCGTGCGTTGATCTGGAGAAGAAGTGACGCCTGCCTGCCGGCCTCGCTCCGCCATAGCGGCTACGCGAAGGCGATGCAGGCAGGTGTGACGGGTGACCAGTAAAAAAGTAATCGGTAAGCAGTAATCGGTATTACCCTGTTTTACAGTTTACCGACATACCGATTACCGATTACCGATTACCTTCCTACACTATCCCCTGTGCCAGCATGGCATTGGCTACCTTTATGAATCCGCCGATGTTAGCTCCGTTAACATAATTAATGAATCCCGATGAGGTCTTGCCGTATTTTACACAGGTATCATGGATATTAATCATGATCTGATGCAATTTGCTGTCTACCTCCTCCCGGCTCCAGGGCAACCGCATCGAGTTTTGGGTCATTTCGAGGCCTGAAACCGCCACACCGCCTGCATTTGCAGCTTTGCCCGGACCGTAAAGGATCTGGTTCTTTAAGAAAACTTCCACGGCTTCGGGTGTTGATGGCATATTGGCGCCTTCTGAGACTGCCATGCAGCCGTTCTTGCAAAGCGTTTTAGCATCTTCGTCGTTGATCTCATTCTGGGTGGCGCAGGGGAAAGCCACATCGCACTTAACACCCCAGGGCCGCTGACCTTCAACATATTTTACACCGTATTTATCGGCATATTCCTTGATCCTTCCGCGACGTATATTTTTCAGATCAAGCACGTAAGCCAGCTTTTCGGTGGTTATGCCGGCTTCATCATAAATGTATCCTGAAGAATCAGATAATGTTACTACTTTGGCGCCAAGGTTAATAAGTTTTTCAACGGCATACTGGGCCACATTGCCGGAACCTGAAACCAGGGCAATTTTACCCTTCATTTTTTCCTTCCGTGTCTTAAGCATCTCCTCTGCGAAATAAACGCATCCATAACCGGTTGCCTCGGGACGGATCAGGCTGCCTCCCCAATCAATTCCCTTGCCGGTGAGCACGCCGGTAAATTCATTGCGGAGTCTTTTATACTGGCCAAACATATACCCGATTTCCCTGCCGCCAACACCGATATCGCCGGCGGGCACGTCTGTATCAGCACCTATATGCCGCTGGAGCTCGGTCATAAAACTCTGGCAGAAACGCATCACTTCCTGATCGGATTTGCCCTTCGGATCAAAATCAGATCCGCCTTTCCCGCCGCCCATGGGCAGGGTGGTAAGACTGTTCTTGAAGACCTGTTCAAAAGCCAGGAATTTCAGAATGCCAAGGTTCACGGTAGGGTGGAAACGGATGCCTCCTTTGTAGGGGCCGATGGCACTGTTCATCTCAATGCGGTATCCTTTGTTGATATGGATCTCTCCGTTGTCATCCACCCAGGGTACGCGGAACAGGATGGTCCTTTCGGGTTCTGTCATCCTTTCCAGGATCTTGGCATATTTATACTTCGGATTTTCTTCGACAATGGGCATCAGGGATTCAACAACCTCTTTAACAGCCTGGTGAAACTCCGATTCGCCCGGATTTCTGGCAATAACCTTTGCCATGAATTCATTTACTTTTACGTCCAATAAATCGCTCATATGATTGTGTTTTTTAATTTCCGCGCTAAAAATAAAAACTTTTAAAGCAATTGATATGGACGGAAATAGCAATTCAGTGGGGTACTTATTAAATTACGTGTTTCACGTAAGTATTTGTTGATTGGTTGATTTATTGATTTGTTGATTTGCCTTAACCCTGACTAAAGTCAGGGGCAATAAATATTGTGCACTTATAAACCTTGTACCTCGTCCCTTGTACCTCGTCCCTTGTAACTCGTCCCTTGTCCCTATATTTCTATAATATTATTCTTAATCCCAAACTTCACCATATCCACCGAAGTCTTTAAATTCAGCTTCTGCATGATATGATTCTTGTGGGTTTCAACCGTTCGGACACTGAGAAAAAGTTTATCCGCGATCTCTTTATTGGTCAGGCTGTTTCCCCAAAGCTTCATGATCTCAATTTCCCGCGTGCTGAGATTTTTTATGCTGGCATTATCCTCTTCTGATTTCAGCTGATGGATATATTTGTTCAGCAGCAAATGGGTTATGGATTTATTGTAGTAGTCATAACCACTGCGCAGGGTATAGATGGCTTCTATCAATTCATCCCGTTCAGAATCCTTTGAGAGAAAGCCCTTTGCCCCGGCCTTAATGGTCCTGAGAATTATTTCCTCCTCTTTCCTTACCGATATGATGAGGATTTTGACCTGCGGATAGCCTGAACTGATCTGAGAGATCAGGTTGAGCAATGGCGGATTCAATTCATGCAGGTTAATGATTAGAATATGAGGAACCATTGACTTCAGGCTTTCCAGCAATTGTGATTTTGAATTTACCGTAAGCCCGATTTCAATGTCTTCAACTCCTTTCAGCAACGAAGTGATACCTTCCTGAGTCAGCTTGTGCTCATCGTATATGCCCAACACAATTTTGCTCATAACTTTTCAGGTGTTAAAAAGGATGGCAGCGGTTTTCTTTTTCCCGCTCATAATAACGGTAAGCGGATTGGCAAACCTGATATGTTTAATAAATTTCGTTTCCTGAATGATTTCCTGCTCATCCAGTATATTCCAGTTTATAAAATCGGTTTTTGAGGAATCCAGCACGGAGAAATAACCGATATTCATGGAAGTGACATTGTGGAAGAAATGAGAACCCAATGATGAATCAAGCGGATAATTGGCCAGGCTGATTTCTACGATTACCTTGGCATTGGAGATCTGTGACCAGATCACCGGTATTCCCAGGAAGGGATCCCTTGTCCCCCAGCGGCCGGGGCCTATCAGGATGTAGGGTTTGTTTTGCTTCACCATCCTGTTGTTGATAAACTCCATTTCAGATGCCATTTCATGGGTTTTCAACTTATTGAAACGTTGAATGTCAATGAAAATAACATCACGAATATGGCTGTTCTCTCCGTTGCCCAGGCTTGATGAGGTGTAGAGCATGAATTTTGATTTATCAAGTTTTTCAAAATCAACATTGATGCCGAGTTGGTTCCCTACCAGGGGTTTGATTTGAAGAAGATAAAAGGAAGGAAGATCTTTCAGTGTCCTGTTCAGGTCCACTGCATATTCAATCTCCACCGGTGAGCCAAGCGCCTCTTCAATGGTGCCCAGCATGATATCCAGGGTTTGGGAAAGGGGTATATGCTTGTACTTCAGTATATCGGCAAAATTAACAATCCTGGGACCAGCGGATGAAAGTCCCGGCTCGATCTGATCATTGATGGAATTGTATACGGAAACACAATGGTTAATCGTACCATGTTTTTCAGCTTCACTGATTTCCAGCATAACGAGGGATGCCAGTTCACCCTCATTGATATAATCAACATCCTTTTTGGAGCAATCGAGGGCGTAAAACTGAACCTGTGAACTATTGATCAGATCTTTGGTGGTATACATCTCAATGTTGGGATACCTGGGGGAAAACCGGTAAGATTTCCATCCTTCCACCACATAGGATCCCAGTCCCACTGCTGCAACGGCAAATCCTTCCTCCGGTTTCATATGGGCAACCGGGTAATAGTTGTAGGACTGTGCAACTCCGCTGATATGCGGATAGTAAAAGCGACCATACTGATTTCCAACCAACTCCTGCAGCACAATGGCCATTTTTTCTTCTTCCACCTTATGATGGATGGCCTTAAAATAACTTTTTGAACTATCCGAATAAATGGAAGCAAAGACAAGCTTAATAGCCTTGGACAGATATTTTAATACTGATTTTTTATCCTTCCGTGTGTTGGGGATGATATAGGTATCAAAAATTCCCGCAAAAGGCTGTGTTAATGAGTCTTCAGAAAGGCTGGAGGAACGCACGGCAATAGGCTTTTCGACCTGGTCGATGAAAAATTCAAGTTTTCTTAGAATCCCTTGTGAAAGTTCAGCCCGGTCGAAATGATGCCGGATTTCTTTATAGGGGATGCGGGGATTTAATAATACTTCGAGCAGGTTGTTCCTTTCAATGAAATAATCGAATTCATCGGTTCCGATAATAACGGTCTTGGGTGTACGGATATTGATGGCTTTATCAACATCCGAAAAGTCGAGATTATATACCAGTGAATTGATAAAGGCAAGGCCTCTGCCTTTTCCGCCAAATGACCCGCCTGAAAATGTTACGATATTTTTTTCATCGAGAGTGGCTGTCTCATCAAAACCCAATACCTTGCCTCTTTTCTTTTCCTCCTTGTATTTTTTAATGGTATCAATCAGCTGCTTCCGTGATTCCTTGACATCCTTAAAATCGCCGATCCGCAAAGGATTCAGGGTCCTTGCCAGCTCTATCTCACCCCTGGCCATGAGCCAGAGAGAATACTGGTTCTCGGAAGCATGGAGATAAAAAGATTCATCAGAGACCTGTTCCAGCAAGGCTTCGAATTCACGCAATGAACGAGCTACGGCTATCTGCTCTCCTTCGTTGTTGCGGAAAATGAAATCTCCAAAACCCAGATAATAGGTCAAAAAATTCTTAAGGTCGTTTAGCAGGGTTTCGGAGTTTTTATTCAGAAAACTAACTCCCAGTTTTTTGGCAACATGTTCATTTCGCTTGTCTGATGACTGCAATATGATAGGAAGATTGATAACCTGGGACTGGATGTACTCGATGAATTTGATACCGGCCTTTTTATCCATTTTGCCATCTCTTTCAAATTCCACATCGGAAATTACGCATAGCATGAAGTCCTTATACTTTTCGAAAATGTACATGGCATCGTCATAATTTCTTGCCAGCAGTATCTTAGGTCTTGATCTCATCCTGCATATCTTGTCCAGCTCATTTTTCTCCACTTCGGGCAATACCTGCTGCACCTGCCCGAAGACGATTGAATACAGCATCTGGAGATATTTTGAGTAATACATGGCAGAATCCTCGATCAGCAATATAACTCTGACCAGGCCGATTCGGGTATCATTTTCAACATTGGCCTGATCTTCAATGGATTTCACAATAGCAAAGAAAATCTGTGAAGCTCCGCTCCAGACAAACAGTTTATCAACAGATTTTAGTGTCGGTACCAATTCCTCGTAATACTGAATATTGCTTTTATAATTTAGCAACATGTATATTAATAAATTAGGCCTCTTTTGCTTGATCTGTTCACTGATCAGAACCGGGGTTTCCTTGTCAAGCCCGACCATGATAATGACCAGGTCAAAATGTGATGTTTCCAGCATTTCCAGTGCTTCTTCGGAAGAAGTAACACCAGTGATCCGTGGCAGTGAAAATAAACTGTACTGATAAATAATACCCATAAACTGTTCAAAAAAGCCGTCTTCTTTTTCAAGGGTAAAGGCGTCATACAAAGTGGCCACGAAGAGAATCTCTTTCACCTTGTATTTCATCATGTCGAGATATATGTATTTATCGAGGGTTTGCTGATTGAAAAACAGCTGCAATGGTTGCTTGTTTTTCACCAGCGATTGCCTGTACTCTTCAGGCTTAAAGGGCAGTATTTCCTTGTATTTTATTTTGCTGTAAATTTCCCTGCCTTTATAATTGTTGAGGTACCCACTCAGCAATCTCCCGATATTGATGATCAGCTGTCTTTCCTCTCTCAGGAAAGGACCTTCATATTCCATGGGAAATTCTTTCAGGTAAAATACTTCAATGCTTCCCTTTTTATTATCGATGGTAATGAAATTTTCACGCTGGACCCATTGCGTTTCTGTAAATTCCCGATTGACATACCGCTTTTCTTCGTAAGTGATCCTGACAGCAGTATGCTTGGGATATTGCCAGGATTTATGAAGAATATTGGCAATTTTCTGCAATGTCTCCTCAATGGGCATTCCCTGGGTAATGATTTCCGATGTCTGGTTGATCACATGCAGTTCCTTCACTCTTTCCTTGTTTTCGTGTAACAGGTTATCGAATACCCTTTTAATGGCGGAGCCTGTGATGAGCCCTGCCATATTGATCAGCATGTTTCTTTCTTCCCTCAGGAAAGGTCCTTCATCAGCCAAAGGAAATTCTTTCAGGTAAAACACCTCAATCAAACCTTTCATATGGTTGGGTGTTTCAATTTCCTGCCGCTGAACCCAGGGTGTTTCCCTGAAATTCAGACTGGTGAAAACATGGGGACCATAAGTGATGCGGGCAACGGTGAAATCGGGATACTGATAGGCGTCAGGCAGGATGGAACAGATAACCTGCAGGGATTCCTCCATTGACCTGCCCTGCCGTAAGATGGATGAAGTCTCGTTTAATCCATGGAGTTCTTTCAGGCGTTCTGTGTTAAAGTACAACAGTTCCTGCAATGCTCTTTGTGAAGCGGTACCCGAGATCAGCAAGGCAAGGTTGTTAAGCAAATCTCTCTCTTCTTTTAAAAATGGACCCTCAAATGACGGGGGAAATTCATCCAGGTAGAATATTTCGATGCTTCCATTTTTCCCATCGGGAGTTTCGAAATCTTGTCGTTGTGACCAGGGCGTTTCTTTAAATCCGTTGCTGGTATACACATGATCGCCAAAGGTAATTCTGGCAACCGTGCTTTCAGGAAATTGCCAGGCGTCGGGGAGAAAAGAACATACTTCCTGCAATGATTCCTGCAACGATGCAGTTTTTTTTAACGTTTCAGCGGTACGGCGGATGCCTTTCAGTTCCTTTTTTCTTTCCGTATGGTCATAAATAAGCCTTCCCAGATGATTTTTTGAAATTGCCCCGACAATCAGTGTAGCCAGATGGATGGTAAAGCTATTGTCCCCGAACAGGAATTCCTTTTCTGTTTTGGTGATGAAATCCCGCGAGAAAAATATCTCCAGCGTCCCCTGTAAATGGTCGGGTGTTTCAAAGGGTTGCCTTTCCAGCCACTGTGATTCTTTATAGTTTTTATTTCTGTATGATTTGTCGTTAAAAGTGATATTAACCGATACATATTCAGGAAAAGGATAGGCCTCCGGTATGATTTCACAGGCCTGCTGCAGCATCATGTCAAGCGTGCCCGGTTCATTGAGCATCTTAACCATTTTATTCAGCGCACATAACCGTCGGCTGTCGGTGCTTTCACAGTCAGCATTTTGTCTTATTTCCGGGCCCTGCATAAAAGAAATATTTTTGAATAAATGAAAGAAGGAAACATTAACTGGCTGAATACCAGTTCAGCTGTATTAATACCAAAAACAGGATGAAAATATGATTTTTTTTAATAACACCGATGCTTTTCCGCGCTAATTCTTATTAAGAATTATAGCAGCTTTTCATCCCTGGTCTGTCTTATGATCCAACAGACCAAGTATTCTGTATGATTTCTTCTAACTTCTAACTTCTAGCTTCTAGCTTCTAACTTCTAACTTCTAACTTCTAGCTTCAAGCTTCTAACTTCTTCCCCTAAAACCTATAGTACAAACCAACCTCACCCGTAGGGAACATATTGAATTTTTCAAAAACGTCATAAAAGCCATAGCCAAGCATCAGGTTGAATCGTACGGTTTTTCCAAAGGCAAATCCCGGCCCGAAGCCGAAACTGTAAGAAGTTTCATCATAGTGGTCCGGTTCAAACATCCCGGTATTCCAGTTATAACGCTCATCATCTTCTTCATGTATAAAAAAATGATTGCCGAAATAACCAAAAACCTGCACATATCTTGATTCATAGAATGAATAAAGGGCGGAAACGCCCGCGCTGACAAAGGTGAAGTTTTCCGTTTTGATAGGCAAGGCTGTTAACTGAAATCCGGCCCTGTTGAACCAATGACGGTATGACAGGCCAAGGCCTGTAACGGCTCCGGCATGAAATCCAAACTCATTGTTACGGATTTCATGGGTCACCAAATTCTGGCCTGAGAGGGTTGCCAGCGTGAGAATTAAGGCTAAAGAGCATAATAGCTTTTTCATGGATCGTAGTATTTATAGTTTTATTATGGTAGTCATCATTAATTTTTATTCCTGAATCTGTAATACACACCAATTTCAGCCGCCGGTAATAAAAGCAGCGAATTGGTTATGTCATAGGCGCCGTATCCGAGCATAAGATTAAAGCATACCGGAGCTTCGTAGAAAAATCCGATACCGATTCCTGTAGAATAGATTGACTCATCGTCAAGCAGCAGCAAATGATTTCCCCAGTATGCAAACATTTTTGACTTGCCAAACTGTTTAACGGTGGATAATGCGGTTAATCCCAGGCTTACAAACTGACCCCTTGGAAATTCAAGTTCAGAAAACGGATTAAATCTATCGTTGTCCCCATTATTGATTTGTTCGGCATTGTTCTTAAACGGCAACAAGGTTACCTGAAAACCCAGTCTTCCCGGCCAAAACCGGTATGATAATCCGATTCCGGTAGTTGAGCCGGCATGCAAACCGAGCTGGTGTATAACCTTCACTTCATTTTCGGTTTGAGCCCTGGTAGAAGAACAAAGGGAAAGAATTATAACAAGGCAGGCTAAATATTTCATTCCTTTTTTATTCATTGGATGGGTAAATATTTTCAAAGTTCATGCCAAAACTAAACCTTTTTAACAGAAAGTTGATAATACTTTTATTAATTGCGTCGGATAAACTTTCAGGGACCCGTTAATCACGACTTCGAATTTACCTTTCCTTCCGCTTCCAGATGTTTAAGCACATACCTCAATTCGCTGTAAGTAACGGAATCTCCCAGGGCTTCTTTGGCAGGTGAAAGTGCATATATTTTGTGCTGCCGGAAATAATCGGCGATCAGGGCAGCCTTTGCAGGTTTGACAAAGTGTTCAAGCCCGATTTCCCCGGTTCCTACAAAATAGGCCAGGTGTCCCTCTATGGTAGAAACAGCCATATTCCGCTCGGCCGCTATTTCTTCAATGCTATTGCCTGACCTCCATAAATTAAGGCTTATTTGCCTGGTGTCTTCTTTAATTTGTTTCAACCCTGTCTCAGGTATGTCAACTGGCAGATTGGAAACCAGATTATTTTCATTGCAGAATGCAAGGATGATGCTGATGATCTCTGAGCCAAACCGGGCAATCTTTTTCCTTCCGAATCCTTTGATCGTTTTGAGGGCAGGCAGGGAATATGGCAATAAATTAACCAGGTTGATCATGGTTTTGTGCGGAAGTATCATATATATAGGAAGGTCAAGTTCGGCAGCTTTCCTGGCACGCCATACGGCCAGTCTGGAATACAATGCGGGATAGGCCATTATTTTATCATCCGTCACAGCTTCAGCTTTTTTCATGGCATGCTTTGGTGTGGGCACATCAATGGCAGCTTTAGCGCGGACTTCAAGGTAGTTTTTAATCGCAAATCCTTGCCGGCATGAAGTAAGACACTTCAGCTTAATAACGGTTTCCTGCTGCAGTTTTAATAACGCCTGGCTGATCACCTTTTTTATTTCCTTATTGTCGGTCTCAAAACCGGAACTGTCTAATGGACCGGATATCAGCATTTGCACTTTTTCCGCAAAATAATGGCACGCTTTTTTGATCCGCTCCTGCAGCGTATCATTCAACTCAATTTGGTTTTGCTGCTGCATAAGTCCTTCAAGCTGGGCTGAAAATTTTACGGCTACGCCAAGAATTTCAGCATTAAGGCTTTCATTCATATGAATAAGAATATCCTGCAGGGTACCGAAAATACTTTGCCGGTGTTCCTTTAGCAGTTTAAGACAATAAAAGATATACTGCTGCAGGTGAGTGAAGTCGAAAAGCTCATTCAGCAGCATTTGCTGATATGCCTTTTTCGATTGGTTAAGCCTCTCAGTCCCCGGTGAATGCTTTTCTGCTTCTCCTACAAATTGTGATATAGCCTTATCATTGATTATTCCATGGCTTGAAATGGGTGTGCTAAGCACCAGTCCATCCAGGGTTCTGCAACGGCTGAGGGCCACATATACCTGGCCATGGGCAAAGGCTGCGCGGGCATCAATGATGGCCCGGTCAAAGGTTAGTCCCTGGCTTTTGTGTATGGTAATCGCCCATGCCAGCTTTAAAGGGTATTGGGTGAAGGATCCAATTAAGGTTTCCGTGATCTCTTTTGTCTTCTCATCGAGGGAGTATTTCATATTCTGCCATTCAACCGTGTCAACCTCAATCTGAAAATTGTCACCGGGGCATTTAACGTAGATAATAGGGTCATCAAATCCGGTTATCCTGCCTATCTTGCCGTTAAAATAGCGCTTATCCCTTGATAGATCATTTTTGACAAACATCACCTGTGCGCCTTCCTTAAGGGTGAGCTCAGGTTCCGTCGGGTAAGCATATTCCGGAAATTCGCCATCCACGGTTGCATTAAAAATGAAAGGTTTCGAACTGATGTTGCTGAGCTTGGTGTTGTTGATCTCCTGTGCTTTGTTATTGTGGGTGGTTAGTATGATATACCCTTCATCATCCGGCGGATTATATCCGGGAATGTAACGTTGGTTCAATGCACGGAGTGTTTCCTGATCCTGCTTGTTGTCGCGGATCTTATTAAGCAAATCAATGAAGATGCGGTCGCTTTGCCGATATATATGCTTCAGTTCAATGCATACAAATTGTGTCTTTCGTAATGCCCTGCTGCTGAAAAAGAATACGGTGTCATAGTAGTTCTTAAGGATATCCCAGTCTTCCTCGCGGATTACCGGGGCCAGCTGCTGAATATCGCCAATCATCAGCAACTGGGCTCCCCCAAAGGGTTTCTGCCTGTCTTTATATCGCCGTAACACCGCATCAACGGCATCCAGCATGTCAGCCCGTACCATGCTGATCTCATCAATTACCAGCAGGTCAAGGCTTTTAATTATATTGATCTTTTCACGACTGAATTTCTGGTATTTTGATGCCTCCATCCTTGGTGTTATTTCCGGTGGTGACCCTTCCCCTTGGAAGTCAACCGGTATCTGCGGACCGAAGGGCAGCTGAAAAAAGGAATGGATGGTAACACCACCCGCATTTATGGCCGCTACACCCGTAGGAGCCACTACGATCATCCGCTTGGGGGAGATCGTTTTAAGGTTATGCAGGAAGGTTGTCTTACCGGTGCCGGCTTTGCCGGTAAGAAAGACATTGGTGCTGGTGTATTGAACGAATTCAAATGCCAGCTGAAGGTCAGGGTTGTCGATGGTATTCATGATTGAGCCTAAGGTTTTTATAGCTCATAAATATAAAAAAATATTGTCAGATCATGCCTGATCCCATAGAAATTTCTTAAGCGTCAGAAAAACTTTTCTTTGATTTGATTGTTGGTTTGACAAGAGAAGAGATACAACCTGCCAGGGTGGGGCAAGAACAGAGCGAAAATGAGAAAGAAAATGATCATATAAATGCCAATCAGGCTCTGTGCTTCCTTCATTCTCATTCTGTTTCTCGTTCCAATGCTATACCCTGCCAGGGTGTCCAGGGTACAAAAAAAGCAGGGCTTTCACCCTGCTTTTTTCTTATGCTCTGTCAGCACTTCCGAGCACATGAATGATCTTATGTTTGTAAAGTTCTTTCAGGCTGTCGCGGGCAGGCCCGAGGTAGTTACGGGGATCGAATTCACCCGGCTTTTCAGTCAGTACCTTACGAATAGCGGCGGTCATGGCCAGACGGCCATCACTGTCAATGTTGACCTTGCAAACAGCTGATTTGGCAGCCCTGCGCAGCTGGTCTTCTGAAACACCGGCTGTGTTTTCCATTTTCCCGCCATACTTGTTGATCTCAGCAACAATTTCCTGTGGTACAGAAGAGGCGCCATGAAGAACAATGGGGAATCCGGGGATACGTTTTTCAACTTCTTCAAGAATATCGAAACGCAACGGTGGAGGAAGTTCTCCGGGTTTCACTTTAAATTTAAAAGCACCGTGTGAAGTCCCGATTGAAATGGCCAGGGAATCAACACCTGTTTTTTTCACAAAATCTTCAACTTCTTCGGGTCGCGTATAGGATGAATGTTCGGCAGAAACTTCATCTTCAATGCCGGCCAGCACACCCAGCTCGCCTTCAACGGTGACATCATATTGATGGGCATATTCAACAACCTGCTTTGTAATCCGGATGTTTTCATCATAGGGAAAGTGGGATCCGTCAATCATTACCGATGAAAACCCTGTTTCAATGCAAGATTTGCAGGTATCAAACGAATCACCATGGTCAAGGTGCAAAACAATGGGTATGGCATAACCGAGTTCTTTAGCATATTCCACAGCACCTTTGGCAAGGTATTGAAGCAAAGTCTGATTGGCATATTTGCGCGCTCCCTTGGAAACCTGCAGGATCACAGGTGATTTTGTTTCCACGCAGGCAGTGATGATTGCCTGCAATTGTTCGAGATTGTTAAAATTGAATGCCGGTATGGCATATCCTCCCTTTACAGCTTTTTTAAAAAGCTCTTTTGAGTTTACCAGTCCTAATTCTTTATAATGTAACATGTTTTTAGATTTTGTTAAACGGAGCGCAATTTACTCCATTTCAGAAAAGCCACCAAACTTTTTCAAGAAAAAGAAAGAGATCATGCGGTCGTGCAGCCTGCCTGCCGACAGGCAGGTCATGCTGTTAACTTTTAGGTGTTTAGCCTTTTAGTTTTTTAGGTGTTTAGGCGTTTAGGTGTTTAGGAAGACGTAATGCTAAACTTTACTTGATTTTAATTTCCCATATGGCTGAATTGCTAAAAAGCTAAACAGCTAAAAAGCTAAACTGCTAAAAAGCTTTTTCAGAGCGATAGGAATTAAAATATTAAATTTATTATCTGATATCCGGAAATCATTTAAATTTGACCGTTTTTTTCAAAAAGTATGCAGCAAAAGTCAAAGGATCCATTTTTCAGGAATGTCACGCTCGCAGGGCTTATCATAACGCTCGGCGTGGTTTACGGGGATATAGGGACAAGTCCACTGTATGTGATGAAGGCCATTATTTCTGCCGCTTCCGGCGATAAGATGCTGGTTGCATACGGAGCCTTATCCTGTATTTTCTGGACCCTCACGCTGCAAACCACCGTTAAATATGTTATTATCACGCTGCGGGCTGATAATCACGGGGAAGGTGGAATATTTGCCCTGTTCGCCCTGCTGAAGAAGAGGAGCACATTTGTGATCATGCTGACCATGATCGGAGGCTGTGCCCTGCTGGCGGACAGCATTATCACACCATCCATTACGGTAACTTCATCCATTGAAGGACTTCACCTGATCAATCCTCATCTCCCGGTTATACCTTTTGTGCTGATTATCCTGACCGTCCTGTTTTTTGTGCAGCAATTCGGTACTGATCTTATCGGCAAATCATTCGGTCCGATGATGGTGATTTGGTTTGTGATGATCGGGGTCCTGGGCATTATGCAAATTTTTCGGTACCCCGCAATTTTGGCCGCCGTGAATCCGGTATATGCCTACGAGTTTTTATCCACTCGTCCGCACGGATATTTGATCCTTGGCGCTGTCTTTTTGTGCACAACGGGAGCGGAGGCGTTATATTCTGACCTGGGTCATTGCGGATTAAAAAATATCAGGATTACCTGGATTTTTGTAAAAACAGCCCTTTTATTGAATTATTTCGGACAGGGGGCATGGTATCTGCTGGCTCAGCCGACGGGTACAGAAATCAATCCTTTTTATGCCATTATGCCGGATTGGTTTCTGCTGCCCGGCATCATTACGGCTACCATGGCCGCGATCATTGCCAGCCAGGCTATGATAAGCGGTTCCTACACGCTGATCAGCGAGGCTGTATCGTTGAATTTCTGGCCAAAAATCCGTATTTCACAGCCTACCTCAGTAAAGGGTCAGGTGTATATATCCAGCATTAACTGGTTTCTATGGTTTGCCTGTTGTTTCGTCGTTATCCTTTTCAAGGAATCCACGCATATGGGAGCCGCGTATGGTCTTGCAATAACGATCACCATGATCATAACGACCTTCCTGCTTGCGTATTATTTATATGAGCGCAAAACACCGCTTTATCTTATTCTTTTGTTGGTTATCGTATATTTTACTTTACAGGGGACCTTTCTGATCGCCAACCTGAATAAATTCATGCATGGAGGCTGGTTTACGATAATGGCCGGTTTCGTTTTTTTCCTTATCATGTATGGCTGGTATTATGGCAGGAAGATCAAGAACAATTATATCAAGTTTGTTAATTTATATGAGTATCTCCCTGTTATAAAGGAGATTTCCAAAGATGTCACCATACCCAAGTTTGCCTCAAACCTGGTTTATATCGTAAAGGCCAATAAGCTTGAACAAATCGAGAATAAAATTATTTATTCCATTATTAACAAACAGCCCAAAAGAGCAGATACTTATTGGTTTTTGCATGTGGATATTCTCGATGATCCGGATACTTTTGAATACGAAGTTTATCATATAGTACCGGGCGTGCTTATAAAAATTGATTTCAGGCTGGGTTTTAAAATTGACCGGAGGATCAATCTTTATTTCAGGGAAGTGCTGGAAGATCTTGTTAACGACGGAGAAATCAATCTTACCAGCCGTTACAAATCCCTTTCTCACTATAATATTATGAGTGATTTTGTATTCATTAACCTCGACAGGGTTATGTCACCGGATTACAAGCTAAATCCCTGGGAGACTTTGACCATGGGTTTACATGAGATAACCCGTCGGTTAAGTATCAATGATGTTAAGGCACTGGGTCTTGACACCAGCAATGTGATAGAGGAAAAGGTACCCATTGCCATAGAACAGATTGTGACGCAGCGGATCAGGCGAAAGGTTGAAACCAGCAAGGAACGATAATCAATCAGGTAATCCCAACCTTCCATTATTCCACCCTTCCATTCTTCCATCTGAAAGTTTTATTTTATATTTAGCCTTTCTTTTTTATTTCATAATGGTTCATATGGCAAAGGGCATATTCAGAACAAAGTCCGTTCACGACCTGATGGAGGAGGCAAACAGCCAGCACGGCCTGAAAAAAACACTCAGTGGTTTTAATCTGACCACCCTGGGTGTGGGCGCCATTATCGGAGCCGGGATTTTTGTTCTCACGGGTCAGGCGGCAGCTCAGTATGCCGGGCCTGCCATTATTTTGTCCTTTGTTGTTTCAGCCATAGCCTGTGTGCTGGCCGGTTTCTGTTATGCCGAATTTGCTTCCATGCTCCCCATTTCAGGAAGTGCCTATACATACTCCTACGCCACGCTTGGAGAGTTCTTTGCCTGGATAATAGGTTGGGATCTGATCCTTGAATATCTTTTTGCAGCCTCCGCAGTTTCTGTCGGAT
>Ga0105101_10000354_pt1 | contig 18695 bp, 15 predicted proteins | sample PPLLak21cMay2015_2_FD_87037 | JGI IMG/M metagenome (GOLD analysis project Ga0105101, IMG submission 87037) | Freshwater sediment microbial communities from Prairie Pothole Lake near Jamestown, North Dakota, USA - PPLs Lake P8 Core (1) Depth... | ecosystem: Environmental > Aquatic > Freshwater >... | reverse complement strand
CCTTGCCGAGCGCCAGGCCGACGAACGCCGTGGACGAGTACCGGGTGATCAGCACGTCGCAATTGGCGATCATCTCTTCAGCGCTGCCATCCCTGAATGTCAGTGCGCCCGGGGCGTATTGCCGCACTTCCTTCTCGGCGCGCACCAGGTCCTCGTTGGGGTGGAACTTGAAGATCATCGGGCGGCCATTGGCGAGGGCGACGGCATTGCGGATGAAGGAAGACCGATCCTCCCCGCGGAAGATCTCCCGCAGCGGAGACGTGCAGACGAGGACGTAGTGCCGGTGCGGAAACGCGTTGTCGCGATAACGCTCGCAATGGTCGAAGTTCGGAATACCGGTGACGACGATCTTCTCCGCCTTCGCGCCCTTTCTGATGAAAAGGTCGCGGTATCCGTCGCTGGCGACGCAGAAGGCGCGGTAGGCGTCGCTGAGGCCCGTCGCGGCAGTCCCCGCGATCCACAGCGGGAGCGAGCGGTGCCGCTGCACGAGGCGGAAGGCCGAGGTCTCCGGATCGGTGATGCCTTCCTGCACCAGCACGATCCGGTTGCCGCGGATGTTCTTCTGGACGAAGACATCGGAGCAGGTGACCACGAGGTCGTACGGGCCGCGCCTGCCCTGGTAGTCGATGGTGAGATCCGAGTCATGCAGGTACTGGTGGCAGCGCTGCGCGAGCTTGGCGCCGATGATCGTGAACTCCAAGCGTTTCAGCCGGCGCATCGTCTCCAGCACGCCGTCACAGTAGAAGGGCGTGAACGCCTGCTCGTATTCGATCAGGTGGCGCGAGATCTGATGCATCTGCGTCGTCTGATTCATTGAGCCGCAGATGAACAGGATGCGATGGGTGCGGCTCACGTTCCCTCGTCCCACCGTGTCCTGAACGTGCCGGCGACGAAGACAACCGCGGCGAAAGCGGCGGTCACGCCGAAGGACCGCAGGGTGGCCGCGTCGTCGGCGAAGATCATCGCCGCGCGCAGCGCCTCGTTTATGTAGTACAGCGGGAGCAGCTTGGCAAACGCCTGCAGGAAGCCCGGCATCATCTCCACCGGAAAGAACGTGCCGGAGAGGAACATCATCGGAAACAGGAACGCATTGGCGACCGCCGACGCGCTTTCGGCCTCCTTGGCGAACGGGGTGAGCAGCATGCCGATGCCGACGAAGGCGATGACCTCGACGACGAGGATCAGCGGAAGCCAGATCCCGATGTGCAGTCGGACGTCGAACACGAAGAGACTGACCAGCAGGATGGCGGCGGTCGAGATGACCGACAGGATGAGCTGGTAGACGATGCTCGAGGCGAGCCAATCGGCACGCGTGATCGGTGTCGTGGCGAGCTTGCGGAGGATGCCCTTCTGGCGCAGCTCAGCGTTCATGTTGAGGGCGTTCGACAGGCACGAGGTCATGATCGCCATCGCGATGATGCCGGGGACGAAAAACTCGATGAAACGGTAGCGTTCGGGCAGGATCGACACGGCGACGAGCTTGATCGCCGGCGGGCTGCCCGTCGCCTTCTGGTTGGCCGCGGCCACGATCGTGTCCAGCAGCCGGATCTTGGTGTCCACCGCCGTCGAGCTCGGGTCATACACATACTTGAGCGGTACCGGGACGCCGGCGTTGGGGCCGACGACGCGCTGTCTCTGCAAGGCCTGGAAGTCCTTCGGGATCACGAGCAGCAGGTTCAGCCGATGTTCCTTCGCATACTGCGTGGCATCGACGGCGACCGGCACCGGCGTGATCGTGAACGCGTCGCCGGTCGCGAGGGCTTCGAGCAGCCGTGCCGACGCCTCGCTGCGGCTGTTGTCCTGCACCGGGAGGTCGAAGTTGAGGTGCTCGGGCTTGGTGAAGATCGTGCCGAATACGAGCACGAGGATCACGGGGAAGGCGAACGTGAAGAACATCGCCGATCGTTCGCGATAGAAGCTTTTGAGCCGCACGCTGAGATTGGCGACAATGATCCGGAAAGTCATGCGGCGCGGTCCTCGGCGCCGGCCGAGGTAGGTTCTGCTGTCAGCTTTAGGAACACCTCTTCCAGGTTGGGCTTGCGCACGTCGAGGCCGCCGAGCTCGAGCCCACGGCGCTGGATCTCCTCGAGGATGCGGCGAACATCGTCGGGAGTCTTTACGGGAACGCAGATGTTGTCGTCGCCATTCGGAATCGGGCAAAAGCCCAGATTCCGGATCAGTTCCACCGCGGCCGCGTCGATCGACTTCAACGTCAGTCGCATGTGTTCGGCGTCGCCCTCTGTCAACCTCGACGGCGAGTCGATGGCGACGATCCGCCCGTTGGAGATGATCGCGACAGTATCCGCCAGCAGCTCGGCTTCTTCCATGTAATGGGTCGTGAGAAAGACCGTCTTCCCGCGCCCTTTCAGTCCCTTGAGCACCTCCCAGACCTGCCGCCGGGCGTGGGGGTCGAGCCCGGTCGTGGGTTCGTCGAGAAAGATGATCTCCGGGTCACTGATCAGCGCGACGGCGATCCCGAGACGTTGTTTGAGGCCGCCGGAGAGGGTGTTGAACCGGGCAGCGGACTTGTCGCGCAGATCGGTGAGATCCATCAGCGCGTCGATGTCGGCGCGGCTTCCGAACACGCGGGCGTAATACTGCAGAGTCTCGCGCACCGTGATGCGATCGAACGAGCTGAAATTCTGCGGCAGCACGCCGATCCGGCGGACTACCTCGGCCTTGTGTTTCCTGACGTCCATGCCAAGCACCGTGACCGTTCCCGAGGTCGGTACGCGGATGGTCTCGATCACCTCGGCGGTCGTGCTCTTCCCCGCGCCATTCGGTCCGAGGAACGCGAACACCTCGCCCGATTTGACGGTGAACGAGATGTCGTCGACGGCTCTCAATGCGCCGTAGTGCTTGCAGAGCTTGTCCACCACGATGGCGGGTTCGCTGTTCGGCATATGGGTTGCTCCGCTGGCACGGGACAGGTTCGATGACCGTGCTAGAGCCGCGCGAGTTCTTCTGCGATGGCGTCGACGGCACCCCGGACGAGCGCCTCGGTGTGGTTGATCGTGATGAATACTCGCAGCCGCGTGGCGTGCTCGGGAACGGCCGGGTGGATGATCGGCTGAACGTTCATGCCGCGACGGACTAGCGCGCGGGAGAGCAGCAGGCAACGGACGGAGTTGCCGACGATGATCGGGATGACCGGAGTTCCAACGGCGACCCCGGTATTGAGCCCGCGTTCACGGGCCAGTCTGAGGAACAGGCTCGACAGCTCCTGGAGCCGAGCGACGCGTCGCGGTTCGCGCTGCAGGACCTTCAGGGCGGTGAGCGCGGTGGCTGCATTGGGCGGGGAGATTCCGACGCTGTAGACGAACCCTGGCGCCGTGTACTTGAGGTACTCGACGAGTTCGGCGGAGCCCGCGATGTAACCGCCGCAGCTGGCCAACGACTTCGACAGCGTGCCCATCCACACGTCGACGCTGGAGGGGGCGATTGCGGCGTGTTCGCCAAGGCCGCGCCCGGTCTTGCCCATGGTTCCGAGCGAATGGGCCTCGTCGACATAGAGCATCGCGTGATGCTTTTCCTTGATGTCGACGAAGCGCGCCAGGTCCGGGTAGTCGCCATCCATGCTGTAGACGCCTTCGATCGCGATGAGGACGCGACGATAGCTACGGCGGATCCCTGAGAGCAGCACGTCGAGCGCGCGCCAGTCGTTGTGAGCGAATCCACGGCAGGTTGCGCCGGAGAGCCGCGCACCCTGCAGAATCGAGTTGTGGGCCAGGACGTCGTGGACGATGAGGTCTCCCGAGCCCATCAGGTGCCCGATGGTCGTGACATTGGTCGCGTGCCCGGACACGAAAACGATGGCCGCGGGCGTCCCGAGAAATGCGGCGAGCGTGTGTTCGAGGTCGCGATGAATCTGTTTTTCGCCCGAGACGAGGCGGCTGGCGCCTGCGCCCGTTCCGTAGCGATCGATAGCGGCCTTGGTTGCCACAGTGACCGCCGGGTCGTGCGCCATCCCGACGTAGTCGTAGGCGCAGAAGTTCGTCAACGCCCGGCCGTCGATGTGAGCGAGGCGGTGGCTGCCTTGCGTTAGCGTGTCTTCGCCCGGGTCCACACGAAAGTAAGGGTTCGTTTCGGTAACGGCCAGCAGCATGCTCTTGTGGCGCTCGAGCTCGAGGTATTCGGGGAACAGGGCCACGTTGTAGTTCTCCGCGGGGACGTCGCGCGCAGACACGTCGGAATGCGGGTGATCAATAAGGTGCTTCTGCACGGCTGCCGCGAGGTCGCCGAGGGTCGTCGCCTGGCTGTAGACCGTGTCCGGCAGGTGACGCCCGAAGCTCTTGTCGAGTGCGGCAATGAGTTCGACACGCTGTAAGGAGTCGAGGCCGAGTGCCTCGATCTGTGTGTCGGGCGTGACGTCGGCGAGTACCGTGCCCGACATTGCGAGCGCGTGCTGGCACACAGCGGCGAGTGCGGCGGACAGCGCCGGCGGCGTGGGCAGCGAGGCAGATACCGAAGATGCGAGCCCGGACACTGCGCGGTACCGGGCGAGTGGTTTCAGCCCGCCGGTGCGATATGCGGCGCGGATCGCGTGACGCTGGACCTTTCCGCTCGAGGTCTTCGCGAGCGTGCCGCAGCGGATCAGCAAGACGGCATCGAGGGCCAAGCCGTGCTCTCCGAGCACCGCGGCGCGCACCGCGTCGATGACCGGGGTCAGATCGGCACTCCCGTCACGGACGACCTCGTGCACGAGGACAAGGCGCTGCACGCCGTCTTCCTCGACGGCGAAAGCTGCGCCGAGACCGGAAACGAGCAGTGGGTGGCTGTGGCGCGCGGTGGCTTCGATGTCCTGCGGGTGATGATTGAGTCCGCGGACGATGATGAGGTCGTCGATTCTGCCGATGATGAAGAGCTGCTGTTCGTACATGAAGCCCAGGTCGCCGGTGCGGAGGAATGGACCCTCGGCATCGCTCAGTCGCGCATCGAATGTCGCTGCGGTCCTTTCCGGTTTGCGCCAGTAGCCCTTGCCGATGGATCCGCCGGCAACCCAGATCTCGCCGATGCGGTCGGACGCCGCTCGCGCGCCGGTCGCGGGCTCGACGATGGCCACGCGCAGCGAGCCGACCGGCGCACCGCAGCCGACGAGGTGTCGGCCGCCGGGTGCATGGTCGGGCAGCGGCACGACCATGTTGTGCGTGAGCGCATCGTCGCGGAATGCGCGCACCGCGGCGCCGCTTCCCGACTTGGGTCCGGAGACCATCAGCGTCGCCTCTGCCAGGCCATAGCATGGATAGAAGGACGAAGGCCGGAAGCCGCATGGTGCGAAGGCTTCGGCGAAGCGGGCGAGCGTCGCCGATTCGACGGCCTCGGCGCCGATGAACGCGACAGACCACGAGGACAGGTCGAGGATGGCGCGCTGCTCTGCCGTGATCTTGCGGACGCACAGGTCGTAGGCGAAGTTGGGTCCGCCGGAAACGGTCGCGCCGGATCGGCTGATCGTATCCAGCCAGAGGAAGGGATCCCGGACGAACATCGCGGGCGCAATAATGGTGCTCGGAAAGCCGCAGTAGACCGGCGTGAGGACACCGCCGATGAGCCCCATGTCATGGCAGGCCGGGAGCCAGAACACAGCCTTCGAATCTCGTCCGATGTCGAAGGCGCTGCTGATGCCACGCATGTTGGCGACGATATTCGCGTGGCTCACCATCACTCCTTTGGGCCGGCTGGTCGAGCCGGAGGTGTACTGGATCAGCGCTAGCGAATCGGGGTCCGGATCGTGCTCGTTCCAGTTATCGGAGTGGGCGTCGGTGAGTTCGTCGGTCGCAATCCAGCGGACCGCTGCGGTCCGACCATCCATGGACTTCATATTGGCGACGGTGACGGCGGTGCTGAGCACCAGGGGCGCCCCGGCGTCGCCGGCGATCGAGTGGAAGCGATCGAGTGTCCGTGTCCGGGGCGGGTAGACGGGCACGGCGACGCAGCCAGCGTAGAGCGCACCGAAAAACGCGGCGATGAACTCAAGGCCGGGCGGGTAGGCGAGCACGACGTTCTGGCCGGCGAGCCGCATGTCCTGCAGGACCGTGGCGATGGCCCGGGCGCGCTGGTCCAACGCTCCGTAGGTCAGCGACGCTTGCGGCGTATCGCCGTCTGTCAGTTGGTCAAATGCGATGTCGCCGGAACGTTCCGCGGCAAGTTCGCGCAAGCAGCGCACCATGTTCCTGCGGCCGGCCCGCGCGCCGGTTTGAACAGTCGGGGGAACCCGGACCGCGGCCGGGAACTCGTCACCCGGCGAGCCCCCCTCGGCGCCGCCGACGAAATAGCGGTCGCGCTTCCTCGCGTGATGGACCAAGAGCGACCGCATCTCGTCGATGGCGAGTCCCGCCCGAACCTGGAGGGTCATTGCGGCGCACCGTCGGGCTGCCGGATGGAATTTCGACGGATGACCATACGCATCCCTCCTCCTAGTGTGGCTAGCAATAAAAGGCTAGCTGGCAGAGAGCGCGCGGTCGGTGCGCTACCGAACAGAACTTGGGTCCGGCCCCTCCGTTCGTCTGTTTGCCAGCCAACGGATGACGGAAGTCAACGTTCGATACCGAACATACTGCTTCCGCGCGCAATGGGAGAATTTCTATTGGGATAATTGAGATGTTTCGATCACTTGCCGTCGTTGAGGGTCAGCGCGGTGCCGGAGCGCTGCCCGAAGCATTCTCCGGTGCGACGCGACGGCCTCACATCCGGCAGGTGTGGGAAGTTCGTCCGATAGGTGCATCTCGTGCGCGGCCGCGTACCACGCCCGTTTGTCACATGTGAGGAGAAGCCACCTTGTCACTGTCACCGTCACATCCGAAACGCAACAGGAAATCGAAACTCGCGATCTGTTCCGCCCTTGCTGGGACGATGCTGGCCATTGCGGGCATGGCGATCGCGCCGGCGAGCATGGCCAGGGACGGGAGCGTTGTCGGCCACTGGGTCGGTACCTGGAACGCGAGCCCTCAGGCCGCCTGGCATCCGGTCGAGTTCAATGGCCAGACCATTCGCCAGATCGTGCACGTGAGTATCGGCGGCACACGGGTGCGCGTGCGTCTGTCCAACGCCTACGGCACGGATTCACTGCAGATTGGCGCGGCGCGTGTGGGACTGCGCAGCACCGGTGCATCGATCGTCGCAGGCTCCAACCGGGTGTTGACGTTCAACGGCTCGGAGTCCACGACGATCCCGGCCGGCGCTCTGGCAATCAGCGACCCGGTAAGACTCAGGGTGCGAGACCGCGGCGACCTGGCGGTCAGTATCTACGTTCCCGGCAAAGTGCTCGCGGCGACCGAGCATTCGGCGGGGTTGCAGACGACCTATGTCTCGCCTGAAGGGGATTTCAGCAATGCCGACGCACTGCCGACGGCGACCACGACCGAGTCCTTTTTCTTTCTGACGGGCGTCGAAGTGGACGCCTCCACGACATCCAGGGCCATCGTCACGCTCGGCGACTCGATAACCGATGGATTGCACTCGACGTCGGACGCCAACAGGCGTTGGCCAAATCGTCTGGCCGAGCGGCTGCGCTCGCAGAAAGGCGGCAGCAAGATCGCGGTGCTCAATGCGGGCATCAGCGGCAACCGGGTTCTGCAAGATACGGTAGGTACGAACGCATCGGCGCGTCTGGATCGAGACGTACTCGTGCAGCCCGGCGCGCGCTACCTGATCGTCCTGTTAGGCATCAACGACATCGGGTTTCCGGGATCCCCGACCGCCGACGAGATCATTGCCGGCCACCGCCAGATCATCGCTCGGGCGCACGCGGTGGGCCTGAAGGTTTATGGAGGGACCCTCACGCCGTTCCAGGCGTTCTTGCCGGGGCTCTACTACACCTCCGATGGCGAAGAGAAGCGCCAGGCCGTCAATCAATGGATCAGGACCAGCAAAGCCTACGACGCGGTGATCGACTTCGACAAGGCGCTACGCGACCCGAGCAATCCGGCCGCGCTGCGCGCCGATTACGACAGCGGCGACAATATGCATCCTAACGATGCAGGCTACCAGGCGATGGCAAATGCCATCGATCTGTCGCTGTTCAGGGACCAGGATTTGGCGCGCGGTGCGGTCAGTGCGAAAACCCAGCCGACGCAGACGGGCAAGCCGTAGGCAGAGCTCTGCCCGTGCCCGCCTTGACATTCTCGGCCAGCGTCGTCGAGAGCCGGATGAACCATCAATACGGGAGCCTGGTCTTGAGTTTCAGGATCGGCGCCTCGACCAAACGCCACATCGCCGCCGCCAGCAGGACCGTCAGTCCGAACCGTGCCGCAGTAGGAGGAAGCTCGCGTATCACGGAAGAACGCGCGGCGAGCCAATCGAAAAGCGGCCACATGAAGAGGTGGATGAGATAGAGACCGTAGCTGATCTTGCCGAGGAAACGAAAAGGTGCAAAGTTGAAAAACCCGAGCACCCAACGGTTGTCCGTTTCCCACAATCCCAGCACCATCGCCAGAAACCCAAGCGCAAGCAGCGTTTGCATGTGTGGTGGGTGCGTGACGTGGTCGATCGACGGCGACTCTGGCCAGGAAATCGCGAACATTGCCACTACCAGCGCCAGGCCGATCGGAAACATCCATTGACGAGCAGCAGTGCGTACTCTTTCGGCGGCACCCGACGTATCTGCGAACACCACCGCGCCCACCGCACCCGCGACCAGATATTCACCGCAGACCAGGGGAATCAGTCCATACGCCGACTTTGGCAGGAACGCGGCGAAAAGGAAGCGAAAGCCGATAGACGCGCCCCATAATGCGAGCAACCAGGACAGCCTTGCACGCCCCGGCCGCAGGAATGTGAACAACAGCGGGAACACAAGATAGAACTGCTCTTCGACGCACAATGACCAGAAGTGGATGCCGTACATCCGCGTGGGCTCCCACGCCTTGTCCAGCAGTTCAGGCTGTATCCACGTGTAGAAAAAGATCCCCCAGTTCATTACGTACAGGGCAAATGCAGGCAGGTAAGCGATTCCGACCGTGGCTGCCGCGAGTCCCAGCACGAGGTAGTAGGCGGGAAAAATCCGCAGCGCGCGGCGCGCATAGAAGCTCATGAGCATCTGCTTGCGCGGCCGGTTCTCGAACGTGATCAGGATTCGGGTAATCAGGAATCCGCTGATCACAAAGAACAGGGAGACGCCATAACTGCCCCACCAGAAGTGCGTGACATCGGTGTGCACCAGAAACACAGGCAGGAACGCGAAGAACCGAAGTCCGTCGAGCTGCTTGCGATGTTCCAGCGATTGCATGTGGTGTGAGCCCGGGGGGAAGGAGCGCAAACATCGCGCGCGCTGGCTGGCCTGAGACTAGTGTCGGGTCAGGTAATCGCAGTGCATGACCAGTTCTGTCTCGAGCGTGTGAAAGTAGCTTTCCAGCGGGTCCGCCTTCGTCCCGCCCAGGCATTGGCCCGGATAGTGCAGCAAAATCGACCTGTTGTTCCGGTGATCAACGACCGGCCGTCGACGCATCGGCGAGCTATGTGCGCCAACGCACGGACAGGAAGCCGGTTAACCCTCATAAAGGACTCAGAGTGTTGTCGGGCGTCAGCTCGCGACTTCTGCAAGTGAATCGGACAGCACGAACAGCATGCTTCCGGCTCAGTGCGCCGCTACCGAGGCTGCTGGTGGGGCATCATCAAGTCAGTGGCTTCCATCGCCGGCGCAGACCGGAAAAAAGGTCCCAATGCAAAACATGACGCAACCCTTCATCAACTTGAGCACTGCCAATGCGGCGCTCATCACACGCTTCGCGCAATCGCCGGAGATGGTCGATCTGGCCAGGAACAGTGCCCAGAAGTACTTCGAGCTGGCGCAGAAGTCCTTTGGTCATGTCGCGACTTCGGGTGCCTACGCGAACCTGGTCCAACAGCTCACCGAAAACTACTCGACTTTCGCCCGCGAGTATGCGGAAAGCCTGATGGGAATCGCGGCTGAAGGACGGAGTCTGATCGAGCAGCAAGTCCAGGAAGCTTCGGACCGCTTTGCGCAGTCCGGTCAGGCCGCCGTCAAGGCAGTTGTGCACTCTTCGGAAAAAACTAAGAAGTCCCGGGCCAGATAGTCGCCGGCTCTCGAATCGAGCTTGCTCGATGGACGGCGCCACTCTCGTGGCGCCGTTTGAATGTTGCAACCAAATCCGCTCCCGTCCTGAACCCCCTCGATGAACCTTGCCCCGCACCCCGAACCACCGACCTGGCGCGCTCGTTGGTTGAAGCAGAAAGCGCGACTGGCCAACGCAGGTCGCGCGTTCCTGCACACGATCCGCCAGGCAGTATCCGGCGGCCAGGCGCATCGCCGTGACCGCAGGCGACCGACGGTCGACGAGCGCGCAGCCTTCGCCGCTGCCGGCCTCGACGCGCAAGCCAGTCCGGCCAGAACCGAAAACGGAACGCAGGGCACTTTCACCGAGGGTCGCTTCGTCTCGGAATCGAAGCGCAGGTACATGCTCTACCAGCCGGCCTCCCGCAAGCCAGGTCCAGCACCCCTGCTCGTTCTGTTGCACGGCTGTCATCAAAGCGCGGAGGAGTTCGCGGCCGGCACTCGCATGAACGAAGCGGCGGAAGCCGCCGGGGTGCTCGTGCTGTATCCCGAGCAGTCCCTTACCGCCAATGTATTGCGCTGCTGGAACTGGTACGCGCTGCAAGATCGGTCCGACAACGACGGCGATGCCGCACTGATCGCGGCCATGACCCGTCACATCATCAGTGAACATGAAATAGATGCAACGCGCGTCTACGTGGCTGGAATGTCGGCCGGCGGCGGCATGGCCGCCGTGCTCGCGCGCGACTATCCCGAGCTTTACGCAGCGCTCGGCGTCCATTCAGGCGTTCCCGCCGGCCTCGCTCATGACGTGCTCTCTGCCATCCGCTTGATGTCCAATGGGCCTGCGCAGGGCGAAGCTGATGCTGTCCCGATCGCCGTCGAGGGACTCGGCCGGTCGGTGGCCAGCATCGTGTTCCACGGCGACGAAGACAAGACGGTCCATCCGTCTAACGGCGAAGCCATTCACGCCGCTCCCCGCGCCCAGGCTCAGCCACTTGGCACGCTGCAGGCAACCACGGACCCCAACGCTGGCCAGCGTGGTTTCACGCGATCAGTCGAATTCGGTCCCGGCGGGGTGACGAAGAAGGAACTGTGGATCGTTCACGGTGCCGGCCATGCATGGGCAGGCGGCAGCGAAGCGAAAAAGCACACGGACGCCAACGGTCCCAACGCATCGCGCGAGATGCTGCGCTTCTTCCTGCAGCACAAGCTGAGTTGACGCTTATCCGGACGCCCGGTCAGCTCTCAGTGAGCGTCATCAGTATGTCCGCATACCAGGCACAGTTCAGACCGAGCGCCTCGTCCAGGTTCAGGTCACGCGAACCGACGTCGAGCCGTGACGAGTGCACGCCGAGCAGCATCCATGGCAAGTCACCCATCAGCGGGCCCGGCTTGGCAACGCGCATGACCACCGGCGCACCGCTGGTCCCGCGGTGCGTACGTGCGTCGGTAAGGAAGTAGCCCTGGCCCTTGAAGCGCAGGCCGAATGACGAGGCGATCACCGCGTGGCGCACCACGGGCATGTGATGCAGCGTGTCGTGAAAGCCGAGCGGAAAGCCCACCACCAGCATTGATGTGCCGACCTCGAACTGATCCTGCGGGCCGGGAAGGTGATGCGGAGTGAACGCGCGGTAGACCGTCGACTTCGGCAGCGCAGTGCGATCGATTTCGATCACTGCGACGTCGATTTCTCCGGAACTGTCGAGCCCCTGGCGCCAGACGCTCTTGCCATCGCGGTACAGCGGAATCGAGAACCCGGTGGACCCGGCGAGGTTGTCCGGATCGATGTGCAGCTCGATCTGGATGCGGTTCGGAAAGTGCTGGCTCGGCGCGTCAATGACGACGTGACGGCTCGTCACCAGGAACAGCCGTTCATCGCGGGCGAAGAAGAAGCCGCTCGCGTTCGTCAGCAAACGTTGTTGATCGAAGGTGAAGATGCATGCAGCCGCGAGCAATATCGGTTCGATCATCGGCGCTCCGGCGCGAAGGCCGCGGCGTGCGCCGCGGCCTTCGTGTTGTGCTCTGGGTTACTGCGTCGGGCGGATCTCGGCCGCCTGCGGGCCCTTTGCGCCTTCTTTGACGACGAACTCAACGCGCTGGCCTTCGGCCAGCGACTTGAAGCCGCCTGCCTGGATTTCCGAGAAATGCGCGAACAAGTCCTTGCCGCCGTCATCGGGCGTGATGAATCCAAAGCCTTTTGCGTCATTGAACCACTTGACGATGCCTGCTGCCATTTTGACGTTCCTTGATGGGTAAAGGTCATAACAAATCAGCCGTGGGAAACGCCCCGCGGCGAGCCGACGATCAAGAGACGTGCACCTTAGGAAACCAGACGCGCCGTTGCATTTCAAACCTGGCAGCGGGCAAGTGAAAACCGGAGGAAGACAGAGACTCAAACGAAAGCAGACGAAGTTTACGCTCTTCTGAGCGCCGCGTCTGCCATCAATTAGAGCCCCTGCCCCTTATGTGCGCCACCGTACCGACCGCGCGCAGCCTTGTGACTACGCTGCATTCACGGTTTTGACACGTTGGGCCGCGGCTAACGAAGTGTGTGAGCGCGCGACCGGGCAAGCAGATGCGGCATCGATGGTTGGGCCACGCCGCACCGTAGTCGATACGTAAAGGTCCGACAGGTACAGATACAGGAGTCAATCATGTCTCTATTAGCATGGATCGTCCTCGGACTCATCGCCGGGTTCATCGCCAGCAAGCTCATCTACAACACCGGCCAGGGTCTCGTATTGGACATCATTCTCGGGATCGTTGGCGCGGTCGTTGGAGGCTGGCTCTTCACCACCTTCGGGATGGCGGGTGTCACCGGCTTCAACCTCTACAGCATGCTGGTAGCCGTCGTCGGAGCAGCCCTGCTCCTTGTCGTGTACCACGCTGTGACGTCCCGCCGCGTTGGATAGCCCAGCGCAATGAAGCCGAACAAGTTCACGAAGCAGGATGTCCTGCTTCAAGCAAATCTGGAGAGTCAGTCATGAAACCAATCAGCAAGTTCTTTTCCGCAATCTTCCTGGCCGCCACGATGGTGACCGTCGTCGGATGCGCATCCACACCGACGAAGGAAGGTACCGGCGAGTACATTGACGACACCGTCATCACCACCAAGGTGAAGTCGGCCATATTCAACGAACCCACGCTGAAGTCGGCCGAGATCAACGTCGAGACATTCAAGGGTGCGGTGCAACTGAGTGGCTTCGTCAATTCCAAGGCCGACATCGATAAAGCGGTCGTCGTAGCGCGCAGCGTTAAAGGCGTGACATCGGTCAAGAACGACATGCGCCTCAAGTAACCAACAGCTGATCGCGAGCCGCCGCCGGACGCAACGTCGGGCGGTGGCTGCTCAGCCCCGATTACCCATCTTCACCCTCCGCTCAGCGCCTGCACGATGATGATTTCGTCACTCGGTCGCAGCGGCTGCTCCGGATCGAACACCTGATCACCGTTGACGAAGAAGCGGATGTGGCGACGCATCTGGTCCTGTTCGTCGATCACGCGAAAGCGAATTCCCGGAAACTGGCGGTCCAGGTCCGCGAGCACGGCGGCAAGCGTCGCGCCGTTCGCGTCCACTTCGCGTCGCTGCGTGTAGGAAAGCAGCGGCGTGGGGATCAGCACCTTCATCGGAGCCCGACTCCCTACCCCAGCTCTGCCGTTTCCACCGCGTAGACCTCCGACAGGTTGCGTGCGATACAGGTCCAGCGTTCGCCTTCGTTGCGGCTCGCCCATATCTCGCCGCTGGTCGTACCGAAATAGAGCCCGACCGGATCGCGCGTATCGGCGCTCATCGCCTGCCGCTTGACGGTCCACCAGGCCTGCTCGGCCGGCAGCCCGGCGTCCTGCCGCTGCCATGTCTTGCCGCCGTTGCGCGTCACGTAGACGGAGGGCTTGCCGTCGGGGCTGGTGCGCGGCCACACGGTCTGGCCGTCCATCGGCAATACCCACGCAGTGTCGGCATCGCGCGGGTGCACGGTCATCGTGAACCCGACGTCGCCGACTTTCTTCGGCATGCTGCGGCCGATCCTGGTCCAGCTGTCGCCCGGGCGGTCGAGCCGGTAGATGCCGCAGTGGTTCTGCTGGTAGAGCCGGTCCGGATTGGTCGGACAGATTCGCACGCAGTGCGGGTCATGGAAGGTAACGGCCGCGGCATCGAAGCCCTCGACGACCTGCATGCCCTTGATCAGCGGAGCGAAGTTCTTTCCGCCGTCTGTCGACTCGTGCACGCCACCGCCAGACATGCCGAAGTAAAGATGCTTCGGATCGCGCGGATCGACGATGATCGAGTGCAGCTTCGGCCCGTCCGGCGTGCCGTCCTGCACGGTGCCCATCCACTCGATGTATTTCGGGTCGTCGTTGATGTGGGAGAAAGGTGCCCAGGAGACTCCGCCATCCTCCGAGCGGAACAGCCCCTGCGGCGACGTGCCCGCGTACCAGACATTCGGTTCGCTCGCGTGACCCGGCGTCAGCCAGAACGTGTGGTCGACGACGCGGCCCGCCTTCCCTTCGGCGGCTTTCGCAAACGCGGGCGGCTTTGCGGCTTCCTTCCAGGTCCGGCCGAGGTTCGTCGAGCGGAACACGGTCGGGCCGAGGTGGCCGGTCTTCGCCGTGGCGAGCAGCGTGCGCCCGTCGCGCGGGTCCAGCACGACATGGTTGACGATATGGCCGAGGAAGTGCGGCCCGTCGACGCGCCAGGTACGTCGCGCCGCATCCGCATGAAGCAGCCACGCACCCTTGCGTGTCGCCACGAGGACCACCGTGCGGCTGGCCGGGCGGGCTCGGGGAAGTCCGGCGCGGGTCTTCACTTTTGGTTTCCGGGTGGTTGCTTTGCTCGCACTGCGCGCCATCGGATTCTCCCTTCTTGACTGTCTTCGCACCCTTACGTCGAACGAAGTCTCGCCAGATCGACAGCCGGCGAGCCGGTTTCTACAACACTGATGGGCTCGTCAGGAGACCCTGTTTGAGAACACCACCGGCCTCAGCTGCAAGGGCCGGCTTGACGTCGCGCAAACGAGAGTGATTCTCATTTGCGATAATGCGCCCATGCGCGACGCCGTACAACCTGCCCGAAGCCGACCGTGAATTCTCAGCCAGTGATCTCCCTCGAGCACGCCGAGCCGTCAACCGCGTATGTCGTGCATCTGGTCAACCACCCCGAAGGAGTCGACTGGCCACAGCGGCTGGAAGAACTCGGTTTCCTTCCGGGAGAGCGAGTGATCGTCATCGCGCGCGGCAAGCCCGGCAACGACCCGCTTGCCGTCCGCGTCGGTCATTCGACTTTCGCACTTCGACGCGCGGAAGCGGCTTGCGTTCAGGTGCGTCCATGGCCGGCCACATCGGGTGCGGGATGAACGAAGCGGTGATCCATCTACACCCGCCCGGCCCGCTGGTGGCGCTGGTCGGTAATCCGAACTGCGGCAAAACAGCGCTCTTCAACCTTCTCACCGGAAGCCGGCAGAAGGTCGCCAACTACGCGGGCGTCACCGTCGAACGCAAGGAAGGCAGGCTCGTCACGCATTCCGGCAAGGCGCTTCGCGTGCTCGACCTGCCCGGTGCCTACAGCCTGCACCCGCGTTCGCCGGACGAACGCGTGACATGCGATGTGCTGGCCGGCCGCGCGACCGGTGAAAAGCGCCCGGATCTCGTCGCGTGCGTCGTCGATGCGACCAACCTGCGCCGCAATCTCCGTCTGGTGCTTGCGGTCAAGCGGCTGGGATTGCCGTGCGTCGTCGTGCTGAACATGGCCGACCTGGCCGAGGAACGTGGCATCACGATCGATGCCGATCTGTTGTCGAGGTCTATCGGGCTGCCAGTCGTTCGCTGCGTGGGAATCCAGCGCAGTGGCGACGCGGCGCTGCGCGCCCTGCTCGACGACCCTGCCGTGTGGAAGAGCGCCGAGGCTGCCGCCGCGCCGGCCGGGACACATGCGGACCATGAAACCGTGCGCGACATCCTGCAGCGGCTGGGGCTCGACGAGCTGATCCCGCATGCGCCGGGTGATCGCATCGATCGCGTCGTGCTTCATCCGCTGGTGGGGCCCTTGCTGCTCGCGGCGCTGCTGTTCCTGATGTTCCAGGCAGTCTTCACATGGGCCGAAGCACCGATGGCCGCGATCGAGGCCGCGACTGGCTGGCTCGCAGCAACCGTCGGCCACTTGCTGCCGCGAGGCTGGATCAGAAGCCTGATCGTCGACGGCGTGATCGCGGGGGCCGGCGGAGTCCTCGTGTTTCTGCCGCAGATCGTGATCCTCTTCTTCTTCATCCTCGTGCTGGAGGAATCGGGGTACCTGCCGCGCGCTGCGTTTCTTCTGGATCGCCTGATGGGAAGCGTCGGACTGTCGGGCCGATCGTTCATCCCGCTGCTGTCGTGTCACGCCTGCGCGATCCCCGGAATCATGGCCACGCGAACGATTGCGGACCCGCGCGACCGCCTGGTGACGATCCTGCTCGCACCGCTGATGACCTGCTCCGCGCGGTTGCCGGTGTACGCACTGCTGATCGGCGCATTCGTACCGCAACGCGAGCTGTGGGGCGTCGTCGAGCTTCAGGGGCTGGTGCTCTTCGTCCTGTATGCAGCGGGCATCGCGGGGGCGATGGCGGTGGCCTGGACGCTGAAGCAACTGACGGTCTCCGGGCGACAGGTCAGGCCGTTGATGATGGAGCTGCCGCAATATCACTGGCCGACGGTTCGCAACATCGCACTCGGACTCTGGCAGCGAGTCGTGATATTTCTCAGGCGCGTAGGCGGCATCATTCTGCTGCTGACAATTGCACTGTGGTTTCTCGCAAGTTTTCCGGCACCGCCGCCGGGCGCGACCGGGCCCGGGATCGAATACAGCCTCGCCGGGATGCTGGGCCGGATGCTGGCAGTGATTTTCGAGCCGATCGGCTTCAACTGGCAGATCAGCATTGCACTCGTGCCGGGACTCGCCGCACGCGAGGTCGTGATCAGCGCGCTCGGGACTGTCTACGCGCTGTCGGCAGCGGCGAACGACACCGCGCAGGCGCTCAAGCCGCTGATTGCACAGAGCTGGAGTCTCCCAACTGCGTTCTCGCTGCTCGCGTGGTTCGTATTCGCGCCGCAGTGCCTGGCCACGCTCGTCGTCGTCAGGCGCGAAACCGGAAGCTGGAAGATGCCGCTGCTGATGGCCGGATATCTGTTCGCACTGGCCTACCTCGCATCGTTCGTCACCTATCGAGTTGCCTTGGCGGCCGGAGCGGGCTGAGTGCGACTTGCATCACACTCACTTCGGTGACTCAGCGGCGCTGCGCTTCGGACAGCGTGAATGCGGGCCCCACGATTTCACTCAGTCGCCGCTCGTCCGAGGTCAACTCCGCTTCGACGGCGCGCATTTCTGCGATGAATGCTTCGGCCGCCGGCGACAGCAGGCGGTCGCGCCGATAGACGAAGCCATAGCTGGTGCACAGCCATGCCGCTCGCAGCTTCAGCGCCATGAGCCGGCCCGACTGGATGTCCCGCGCGATCAGTGACAGTGGGGCTGCACTGACCGCGTCACTTGCCATGACGACATCCCTCGCAGTCTGCAAGGTGTCGGTCTTGACTGGCGGCAGATAGTCGCCGCTATCAGGATCGATCGCGCCGACCTTGGCCAGCTGCAGGAAGGATTGCGCCACCCTTGGCGGCAAGCGGGCTCCGACAAACGGAAACTCCATGATTCGCTCGAGGCTGGGGGCGGACTCGCTGCACAGCGGGTGACCGGCCCGGCAATAGAACGGGGCAGGATGCTCTGGAAGTTGTTCAGTAGCGAGCCGCGGTTCGTCCTTGGCGAGACTCACTTCAACAACGGCCAGATCGAGCTTGCCGGCGAGCAGGTCCCCCATTAGCGTCCGCAGATCGGTGGTCGTCACTTCGACCCGCAGCTTTGGATGTCGCATCATCAGTCGCCCGACAGCCTTGCCCACGGAAAGCTCGGACGGATAGGCGCCGGCACCGACGCGCAGTTCGCCGATGTCCAGCCCGCGCATCAGGGCGATGGACCGTTCGAGTTCGCGCGCGTCGTCGAGCAAGGCACCGCCGCGCGCCAGCAGCAGTTCACCGAATGCGGTCGGCTCGACGCCCTGCTTGGTGCGGTTGAAGAGCTTTGCGCCGACAGCCGCCTCGAGGCCGGCGATGCTGCGCGAGAGCGCCGGTTGCGTCAGATGCAGCGCTTCGGCCGCGCGGGCGAAGTTCCTGTGCCTCGCAAGCACCACTGCCTGCTTGAGGAGCTTCAAGTCGAGCATGATGCATTGAGGTTATCAGACGATGCCGAACCGGCATTGGACCGCACTGTCGTCCGCGCGTAGCTTGCGCGACCGCGCTAGAAGTGTTTACGCGACATCGGACACTTTCTCGCAAGGCCATTCGAAGGCGGCCCCCGATGGCACGAACCTTCCGGGCAGCGTGGCGAAAACAGTCGACAGGAGATCACTCATGAATTACCTCGGAACGCTCGGTCGAACGCTTCTCTTCGCGTTCGCCGGCATCGTGGCCTGGTCGGCCGTCCAGCCCGTCCTCGCACAGCAGCCCGCCAAGAAACCCAACATCCTGGTGATCTGGGGTGACGACATCGGCCAGTTCAACATCAGCGCCTACAACAACGGGATGATGGGCTACAAGACGCCTAACATCGACAGCATCGCCAGGCAGGGCGCGCTGTTCACCGACTGGTACGGCCAGCAGAGCT
>Ga0105101_10000353_pt1 | contig 18703 bp, 19 predicted proteins | sample PPLLak21cMay2015_2_FD_87037 | JGI IMG/M metagenome (GOLD analysis project Ga0105101, IMG submission 87037) | Freshwater sediment microbial communities from Prairie Pothole Lake near Jamestown, North Dakota, USA - PPLs Lake P8 Core (1) Depth... | ecosystem: Environmental > Aquatic > Freshwater >... | reverse complement strand
TCATGGCAGGCTGTGACGGCCGTATGAAGGACCGCGAATATTACACCGATTTTGCCAACAACTACCCGGAGATACGGTCATCCTTACAGCAGGCTGCGCCAAATACCGGTATAACAAACTGCCCCTGGGCGATATCGGAGGTATTCCCCGGGTGCTGGATGCCGGGCAATGCAACGACTCCTATTCACTGGCTATGATCGCCCTGAAACTGAAGGAAGCCTTCGGCCTCGATGATATCAATAAGCTTCCCATCGTATATAACATTGCCTGGTATGAACAGAAGGCGGTGATTGTACTCCTGGCATTGCTCTACCTCGGCGTGAAGAACATCCACCTGGGTCCGACCCTTCCCGCATTTCTTTCGCCCAATGTGGTTAAGGTATTGGTCGAAAAATTCGGCATTGGAGGTATCTCAACCGTGGAAGCAGATCTGGAATGGGTAAGGGGATAATCAGAATGAGAATGGGAATGAGAATGAGAATGAGGAAAAATATAAGAACCATGGAAGTCCCGGATGGAGACAAGTTAAAAGTAACTGGTGACAGGAGGGGATGAGTCATATTATCTATTGCCCCTGGCTTCAGCCAGTGGGGAAGGATGCACTGCTGGCATGATATAATTAAAAGCAAACTAAATTTGCAATGGAACAAGAAGAGTAAGGTCAGGCATGCAGGTTATTTATTACTTTGGTGTTTTCGTGTTTTGGTGGCCATATTCTTTATTATTTTTTGTGGTTAATAATTTAATGGTGTACTAATGGAAAAATCAATCGAAAAAGGTGAAAAATTCCAGGCAGCCGATGCCGTTACCTACTCAATGCAGTCTGTTATCAGCCGGCAGGTATTGAAAAACGAAAAGGGCAATATCACCCTGTTTGCTTTCGACAAAGGCGAAGGCCTTTCTGAGCATACCGCCCCTTTCGATGCCATGGTGCTGTTGCTCGACGGCAAAGCCGGAATAACCATCGGCGGCAAGCTGAACATTCTGCAGGCCGGCGAGGCCATCATCATGCCCGCCAACATCCCTCACGCCCTCAACGCCATGGAGCGCTTCAAGATGATGCTGGTCATGATCCGGGGCTAGACACCCTGACAGGGTACCCCCACCCTGACAGGGTGTCCAAATTTTTCTTTTTCGGTTTTATTTTTTAATTTTGATCAGCACAGAACAGCACAGGATAATAAAGAATGAAGAATAGATTTCTCAGTATGGATATATCCGGTTCGCATACGAAAATGCAGCGGGTGATCAATGCCATATTGAATGCCATCAATTATGGTGCCTATGAGATCGGGGATGAACTGCCTTCGATCAACAAATTAAGTACGCAGTTCTCCCTATCCCGGGACACGGTTTTTAAGGCTTACCGGGAACTGAAAAAGAGGGGATTGGTGGAATCGACCCGTGCCAAAGGTTACCGTGTGGCCCGGGTAACCAGCAAGGTGCTGTTGTTTCTTGATTCGTACAGTCCTTTTAAGGACGAGCTTTACAATTCCTTTGCCTCCAACCTGCCCCCGGATTACAAGGTCGACCTGGCCTTTCATCACTATAATTATGCTGTTTTTGAATCTGTCCTGCTTGACAGCATCGGAAAGTACAATATGTATGTGGTGATGAATTTCAACAACGAGAAAATCAGTGATATCCTGTATAAGATAGACGCCAACAAACTCCTGATCCTCGACTGGGGAAAATACAAGAATGAGAAATATGCTTATGTATGTCAGGATTTTGGTGAACAGCCTTTTAATTGTCTTGTACAAGCCCGCAGTTTGCTTGAGAAATACCGGAAGATCTGCTGTGTATATCCTGAGGGATGCTTTCATCCTGCCGTTACCATGGATTATTTTAAGCGGTTCTGCGAGGAATCGGATCTGCAATGGGAAATTACGGAAGTCATCAATGAGGGTACCATATTGGAGCATCAGGCCTATCTTTTTTTCCGGCAGAAAGACCTGGTTGACCTGCTGAAGATCGCCCGCGCAAAAGGGCTAAAGACGGGTACGGATATAGGATTGCTTGCCTATAATGATTCACCTCTTTTTGAGGTCATTGAAAACGGTATCACTGCCATTTCAACGGATTTCAGGTTAATGGGGGCCAGGGCTGCAGCATACGTTAAAACAAAGGAGATCATACAGGAGATCATTCCAACACGATTGATCATCAGGAATTCACTATAAATATGAATTAATCAATAAAGCAATATGAACAGACTATTGGGAACCAATCCGAAAATCGGCATCCGGCCAGTCATTGACGGGCGGCGCAAGGGTGTCAGGGAATCGCTTGAAAACCAAACCATGGGAATGGCCCGGAATGTGGCAAAATTCCTGGGCGAATCGCTGAAACATCCTGACGGGAGCCGTGTTGAATGCATAGTCGCTGATTCCTGCATCGGGGGCGTGGCCGAGGCAGCCATGACGGCTGAAAAATTCAGGCGCGAAGGAGTGGGGCTTTCCCTGACCGTTACTCCCTGCTGGTGTTACGGCAGTGAGACCATCGACATGGATCCGCAACTGCCGAAAGCGATCTGGGGCTTTAACGGAACCGAAAGGCCGGGAGCTGTTTACCTGGCCGCTGCCCTGGCCGGGCATAATCAGAAAGGGCTGCCGGCATTCGGTATCTATGGGCGCGATGTACAGGATGCAGGAGATCAAAAGATCCCGGCTGATGTGAAGGAAAAACTGCTGCGGTTTGCCAGGGCGGGACTGGCAGTTGCCGCCATGCGAGGCAAATCCTATCTTTCGGTGGGATCGGTTTCCATGGGCATTGCCGGATCCATTGTACAGGAAGATTTTTTCCAGATATTCCTGGGTATGCGGAATGAATATGTCGACATGAGTGAGATCACCCGCCGCATAGACCTTGCCATATATGACCGCGAAGAATACAAACGAGCCCTGGCATGGGTGAAGAAAAACTGCAGGGAAGGGAAGGATTTGAATCCGGCCAGGAGCCGAAAATCAGAAAAACAAAAGCAACAGGATTGGGAATTCGTGGTGAAGATGACCCTGATCATCCGCGATCTGATGGTCGGCAATCCCGTGCTCAGGAAAATGGATTTCGGGGAAGAAGCCCTCGGTCATAATGCCATTGCTTCGGGATTCCAGGGGCAACGGCAGTGGACCGATCATTTCCCCAACGGGGATTTCTCCGAGGCTATGCTGAATTCCTCCTTTGACTGGAACGGGATCAGGCAGCCTTATATTGTGGCCACTGAGAATGACTCGCTCAACGGTGCCGCCATGTTGTTCGGTCACCTGCTGACCAACACGGCTCAGGTATTTGCCGATGTGCGTACCTACTGGAGCCCGCAGGCCGTCAAAAGGGTCACCGGCAAAGGCCTCACCGGAACAGCGCGAAACGGTATCATCCACCTGATCAACTCGGGTTCTGCAGCGCTGGATGGTACCGGCAGACAGACTGATAAAAAAGGAAATCCGGTGATGAAACCTTATTGGGAGATAAGTACTGCTGATGCAAAAGCCTGCCTTGAGGCTACTGAATGGGAACCGGCCGTGCTGGAATATTTCAGGGGAGGAGGGTTTTCCAGCTGTTACCTTTCCAAAGGCGGAATGCCATTGACCATGTCACGGATCAACATCGTGAAAGGATTGGGACCGGTATTGCAACTGGCAGAAGGGTATTCGGCGGATCTTCCGCCGGATGTCCATAAAATATTAAATGAACGGACTGACAGGACCTGGCCGACCACATGGTTTGCACCTGTGCTGACCGGCAAAGGTGCGTTCACCGATGTATATTCGGTGATGGCCAACTGGGGTGCCAATCACGGTGCGATCAGTTACGGCCATATCGGTGCCGACCTGATCACCCTGGCCTCGATGCTGCGCATACCGGTTTGCATGCACAATGTTTCCGGGGAAAGCATATTCAGGCCCAGTGCCTGGAGTGCCTTCGGAATGGACGGGGAAGGGGCTGATTTCAGGGCGTGCGCAGCCTACGGGCCGGTTTTTAAATGATCTGCTGACAGATTAAATAAAAATAAAAATGAATATCGAACAAAGCCTGTTCCGGTCCATCGGGAGAACGCTGAATATCGAACCTGCCTACCGGTCAGGCAGGCATTGAAGATAATACAAAGAGTGCATTTATTTCGAAATTCATTATTCGGTGTTCCCCCGAGGGGTCGGGGCAGGCTTTGTTCATTATTCAAAAACAACGCAGGCTATTATTCATCTTTCAGCACATCCACGGGATTGCTAAGGGCAGCCCGGATGATCTGGTAACTGATGGTAACGACTGCTACCACAAAAATGATCAGGGTGGCCAGGATAAATTCCCAGACCTGGACACCGTACTTGTAAGTTCCGGGCAATATTTTATAGGTGAAGTAGGCAGCAGGCCATGCGATAACCAGGGAGATGAGCAGCAGTTTCATGAATCCTGATGACATATTGAAATACAGGTTCCTGAAAGAAAAACCCAGCACTTTCCGTATGCCTATTTCTTTCATTTTTCGCTTGGTATAGAACATGATTAGGCCAAACAAACCGATGGATGAAATAATGATCGATATCGCAGCAAAAAAGACGCAAATGTTCCGGAAATATTTCCAGGCGCGGGCGGAGTTTTCATTTATGACCAGCGATTGAAAATCATTAAAACCGAATGCATCATCTGGAAAGTAGGATTCGAATTCACGTGTAACCAGCTGCATTGCCTCCTTCCGGTTACCGGTCCGGAATCGCACGGTATACACGCCATCAAGCCTGGCGGAATCGGGTAAAAGCCTGTACATATGAGGTTCAATGGGATTATGAACCGCATACGGAAAGTAATCCTTTATTACCCCGATAACTTCAATGTCACGCTTCTGCGTATGGATATGTTTTCCGACTGGATCTTTCCACCGGAAGACCCTGGCCGCCGTTTCATTAATCAAACACTTGTCTATGTCGGAAGGGTATTCTCGTGAAAAATTTCTTCCCTCAGCCATTTTCATCCCGAAGGCCGGTACAAAATCATGGCTGATATTGCTGATTCGCACAAACACCTTCTCATCGGGCTGTGATCCTTCCCACTGCATATCATTGCCTCCGGGAAGTATAAACGGAATATAATCCGAAAAACAGGCATCCTCAATTTCAGGGTGTTGCAGCAGCCTTTCCCTCAAGGGATCAAAGGATCCCTTCTTGTTCGTCACAATGTTGGCAAATAAAAGCTTTCCTGATTCAAAGCCCATATCCCTGTTGATCAGATAATGGGCTTTCCGTTAAATTATAAAGCCCACCACAAGCAAAAAAATGGATATACTGAATTGTGCCGTAACAAGCACCTTTTTGAGACTAATACCGTTGGAATCATCCTCAATAAATTTCTGTTTCAGGGCTTTAACCGGATTGAAGGCGGATATCACATAGGCCGGATACAGTCCTGAAACAAAGCCGGTTATCAGGGTGACCATTAAAATGACGAGCAATAATCTCCAGTTTCCCAGCACGCTCGTCATTGCCTGCTGGCCCAGCAATCGGTTAAAAACCGGAAGAGAGGAATGTGCGACCAGAAGTCCGATCAAACCTGCAATCAGGGTAGTTAAAACGGATTCAACCATAAACTGTTTCCAGAGCGACTTCTTTGAGAAGCCAACCGTCTTCTTTATACCGATCTCACGAAGGCGCGAAGTCGCATTGGCGGTCTGCAGGTTAATATAATTGATGGCGGAAAGGATAAGGATCAGGATGGCTATCAGATAGAACATTCCCAGGGCAATCATGTAATCGGGCTGAAAATAGGCATTTTGGTGCAGTTTTGACAAAGGCCGGAGGTAGGGATGGTGTTCTTTGCGGTAATCTTTTAAAGCGTCATGAATTTTTTTGTCCACGGCATCGGGGTCGGCATTTTCTCTTAAAAGAACAAAGGTATAAAACGAATAAGCCCAGAAGTTTTCTGCGTAATCTACCCAGCCTGTCACAGGGGTGAAAGTATTCATCGGGAGCAAATAAGCCGGTCTCATATCAGAATTCTGAGGGAGATCTTCATACACACCGGTAACCGTGAATGCCAGCTTATTTTCCCCATATACCTGTTTACCCAATGTTTTTTCCGACGGGAATAGTTTGTCGGCAACAGTGTGTGACAGAACAATGGAAAAGGGATTTCTCAGGGCGTCTTCCGGGTTGCCCTCGATAAAGCGGTAGGAAAAAACCTCAAACAGGGAAGGGTCTGCATAATAACCGTATCGGACAAGGACCTGGTTTTTTTTGTCCATTGATAAAAAAATGCCATTCTTGTTATTATCACCAACGTCATGCATTATAACGGTCTTCTCAATTTCAGGTATGCCAGGTAAAACCTGCCGGCCTAATGCCGCAGTAACGCTCCAGGTATGTTTCAGAATATTCTCCTCCTGGTCCATGAACAGCTGAAGCCGGTATATACGTTCATAATGCTCATGATGGGAATCATAGCTTAATTCCCGGTTGATATAGGAACTTAACAGGATAAAGGTGGCAAACCCAACAATAAGATTGGTTATATTGATGAAGGAGAACAGCTTGTTGTTGGTAAGGTTTCTGAAAAACAGTAAAATTGATTGATTGATCATGGTTCAATTCTTAATGGTTTTAACTTGCGGCAAGGCGCTTTGATCATCCGACCGGGTAGAATGCTTTTTCAATACGTTCGGTAACGATATAGCCGTCGAACAGGTTCACGATCCGGTGTGCCCTGTCAGCGTGACTGAGGGAATGCGTAACCATCACTATGGTTGTTCCGTCAGCGTTAAGCTGTTCCAACAACTGCATCACCTGTTCCCCGTTAGTGGAATCGAGATTCCCGGTCGGCTCATCGGCCAGAATAAGCTTGGGTTTTGTGATCAGGGCACGGGCCACTGCAACCCGCTGTTGCTGACCTCCGGACAATTGTTTAGGGAAATGCTTCCTGCGGTGTCCGATACGCATACTCTCAAGGATCTGCTCTACTCTATCCCTGCGTTTTGAACCCGGAATATTCATGGCGATCAGCGGAAGCTCAATATTCTCATATACCGTAAGCTCGTCAATCAGGTTAAAGCTCTGGAATACAAATCCGATATTTCCTTTTCGCAGTTTTGTACGTTGACTCTCACTGAATCCTGTTACTTCAATGCCATCAAAAAAATAGCGGCCTGATGTCGGGCTGTCGAGCAGGCCCAGAATATTAAGAAGAGTTGATTTACCGCATCCCGAAGGGCCCATTATAGCTACAAACTCGCCTTTGCTGACCCCGAAATTGATCTTGTTCAGTGCGGTTGTTTCAACAATCTCTGTGCGAAAGATTTTTGAAAGATTTTCAGTGCGTATCATTTGCATTATATTTTTCTAACCCATACCCAATCCCGTGCCATTTATTTAATGATCATATATACAGATATTTGTAAATCACTAGCGACATAAAATGTAAAAAAATTTTACAATTTAATGTTAAAAATATTTACATTTACGTGAATAAAGGAAGTCTAAGCTTTTGTTTTCATCCGAAAGGGTCTGACTTTATTTTTATATTTACCGGGATCACAGGCCTTGTCCATATGAATCAATACAGACGCCTTTCTTTTGCGGCAAGTAATATTCCACATAACCATATATTCAGGTATAATTATGAAAGAAGGCAAACTGATCATTGCAGATGATAACAAGGGAATACTGAACGCTTTGCAGATTCTGCTTCAGGGTGAATTTGACCAGGTTCAGGCCTTATCAGATCCCAACCAGCTGTACCATGAAATGGAGCAGGTTGAATATGACCTGGTGTTGCTTGACATGAATTTTAAAGCTGGAGTCAATACGGGAAATGAGGGGATTTACTGGCTGGGAGAGATAAAATCACGTTATCCCCAAACGGAAGTGGTGATGATAACTGCATATGGCGATATTGAACTGGCAGTAAGGGCGCTGAAAAACGGAGCGGCTGATTTCATCATCAAGCCCTGGGATAATGAAAAGCTGATAGCAACGCTCAAAGCGGCATACCGCCTGCGGAGATCCAATATCGAAATATCCGGGCTTAAAAAGCGGGAACAATTGCTGAAAAAGGAGGTAAATAAGAACAAGCCATTCATAACGGGTAAGTCGCAGGTTATGCAGGGGATCATGAACCTTGTGAATAAAGTTTCCAATACTGACGCCAATGTATTGATTACCGGTGAGAATGGAACTGGCAAGGAATTGATTGCTAAGGAAATACATCGTCTATCAAACCGGAATGCCGAATTATTCGTGCTGGTTGATCTGTCAGCCATCACTGAAACGTTATTTGAAAGCGAGCTGTTTGGTCATAAGAAGGGTTCGTTTACCGATGCCATTGAAGAAAAGGCCGGTAAATTCCAGCTTGCTGATAAGGGCACCTTATTCCTTGATGAAATCGGCAATATTCCGCTTAACCTTCAGTCGAAGCTATTGACGGTGCTGCAGACCCGCGTGATCACGCCTGTCGGATCCAATGCCGGAATACCGGTGGATATCAGGTTGATCAGTGCGACCAACAAGAATCTGTCCCAGATGGTTGCCGGCAATCAGTTCAGGCAGGATCTGCTATACCGAATGAACACCATCCAGATCCATTTGCCTCCGCTACGGGAGCGTATTGAAGATCTTGACGATATTGCCGCGCATTTTCTTGCCGTATATAGCAGAAAATATAACAAACAGGGGATCAGCATCAGCGGGGACGCCCTGCTGAAACTTAAGAAAAGGGCATGGCCTGGCAACATCAGGGAGTTGGAGCACACGATTGAAAAGGCAGTGATCCTGGCTGAAAATGAAATATTAGGACCGGATGATTTCCTGTCCGGGGCCGAAGATATTGCCTTATATAATCATCCCGAGACCCTGGAGGAGATGGAAAAAAAAATGATCATCAGTGCCCTTAAAAGAAATCAGATGAACCAGAGCATGACGGCTGAACAATTGGGGATCACACGCCAAACCCTTTACAATAAAATTAAAAAATATGAACGCTGATCGATATTATCCTGTAAATTACCTGGTATATCTGCTGTTGGTCCTTTTGCTCTCTTTTACAGCTGCAGGTTTATTCCTGATAAAGGCGTGGTATGTTCCTTTTTCCATGGCCATCCTGGCGGGTTGTGTTTCATCATGGTTTATCATCCGGTTATATGACCGGACAAACGATTCCATTTCGGCCTTTTTTGACAGTCTCAGGAACGATGATACTTCCATTCAGTTTCCAGGTCGCTTTCACAGCGGGTCATTGAAAGCGCTTTACGAAAGCATGAACAGGCTTAACAGGCATTTTCTGGAAATCAGGCTTCAAAATGAGTCCAATGAAAATTATTACAGGACACTGATCCATCATTCTACCACCGGTCTGCTGGCAATGAACCAGAACGATGAAATTGAGCTGATGAATGAAACGGCGTGCCGGTATGCCGGGATATCACCTGAGACGGCGCATTACAAGGTGCTGACGGTAAAGAATCCTGAGTTTTACCGGGCAGTCTGCTCTCTGGCTCCCGGTGAAAGTGTTACATACAAAAACGTGATCAACAATAGTTTTCAGTTGTTGTTTTTCAGGGCGACCCTCATCACAAAAAAGGATTTGCCTGTAAAGCTGGTCTCTATACAGGATATAAGGCAGGAACTGGAGTCGAAGGAAGTGGAATCCTACCGTAAACTCATCAGTGTGCTGACGCATGAAATAATGAATCTTCTCACACCTGTGACTTCAGTTTCAAAGGCCTTGTTTTCACAATACCTCAGGGGTGACCGGCCCGTAAAGCTTACTGAAATGGATGAGAATATGATAATGACTACTGTCAGGGGCCTGAAAGTCATTGATGAACAAAGCAGAGGGATGATAAACTTTGTCAATAACTACCGGAAGATATCGAAGATCCCCTCCCCGGTTTTTGAATCCTTTTCAATTGCAGAATGGCTTGATCAGCTGAAAATTGTATTTAAAGGAGAACTGGAATCTGAATCCATTGCGTTTGATTTGCAGGCAGACCGGACAACGGGGCAGATCGTAGCGGATAAAAAATTGATCAACCAGGTAATTATAAACGTGATGAATAATGCCATGGATGCCGTGAGAGAAAATGAGGGCGATAAAAAGATTTCCCTGCATATTTTACAAAGTCCTCAAAACCGGCTCCTGATCAAGATCTCCAATAACGGGCCTTACATACCCCCGGAGCTGCAGGAGAAGATATTTGTTCCTTTCTTTACCACAAAAAAGAACGGATCAGGCATTGGACTGAGCATTTCCCAGGAAATCATGAAAATTCACAAAGGATCGATCAGCTTGCTTTCAATGCCTGATCCTTATACGGTTTTCACGCTGGAGTTTTAATGCAACAGAATTTATTCCGGCAGGGATTTGAGGAATAAAACCGAAGGGCTGATATTTCCAATATTTTTCTATCTTTACCTATATCAACAGGGTATTTCCATGAGAAGATCACTCTTCCACCGGATCTTTTATTTTTATTACGACGGCTTTCGAAGCATGACGGTCGGGAAGAAGTTATGGGTCATTATACTGATCAAGCTGTTTATCATGTTTGTCATCCTGAAGCTTTTCTTTTTCCCGGATATTTTAAAGAAAAATTTCTCTTCCGATAAAGAACGCGGGGATTATGTACTGGACCAACTATCAAAAGATTAACCAATATGTTTGAAAACTTTGACTTGTCGCTGGTTAACTGGTCGAGAGGACAGTTTGCCCTGACAGCCATTTACCATTGGATCTTTGTGCCGCTTACCCTGGGAATAACTTTCATCCTTGCCATTATGGAAACCATCTATGTCAGGACGGGCAATGAGGAATGGAAGAAGATCACCAAGTTCTGGCTGACGGTCTTCGGCATTAATTTTGCCATTGGTGTGGCTACCGGCATAATCCTGGAATTTGAGTTCGGGACCAACTGGTCGAATTATTCCTGGTTTGTGGGAGACATCTTCGGTGCGCCGCTGGCCATCGAGGGCATAATGGCTTTCTTTCTTGAATCAACCTTTATTGCCGTTATGTTCTTTGGCTGGAACAAAGTGAGCAAGAAGTTTCACCTTGTATCCACATGGCTTGTTGCTTTCGGTGCCAACCTCTCAGCGTTATGGATCCTGGTTGCCAATGCCTGGATGCAAAGTCCGGTGGGCATGCAATTTAATCCCGACCTGGCGCGGAATGAGATGGTTAATTTCTGGGATGTCTTTCTTTCACCGGTAGCAGTGAATAAATTCATTCACACCATCACCTCGGGTTTTGTTCTCGCTTCATTGTTTGTGATTGGCGTAAGCGCATGGTTCATCCTGAAAAAAAGAGAGCTAGTGCTGGCAAAGAAAAGCATCCTGGTGGCTTCCATTTTCGGCCTGCTTTCGGGACTAATGCTGGTCTATTCCGGTGATGGTTCGGTAAGGCTGATTGCCCGCATCCAGCCGGTGAAATTCGCAGCCCTGGAAGGATTGTATAAAGGGCGTGAGGGGGCAGGACTGATTGCGCTGGGTATCATGACATCGGGAAAAGAAGACTCTACTGGCAGGAAAGTCTATCCTGTTCCGCTTAAGCTCGAAATCCCGAACCTGCTTTCCTATATGGCTGCCGGTTCATGGAATGCTTTTATTCCCGGCATCAACGATCTGATTGACGGAAATCCTGAAAAAGAGCTGCTGTCAGTCCGTGAAAAGATCAAACGCGGACAATACGCGCGCGAGACACTCGCCAGGATGAAGGAATCACGTGACAGGGGAGACAGCCTTACCTACCGGCAATTAAAAGATAAATTTTATGATGCCGATTTCAAAGAAAACTATTTCAGCTATTTCGGATATGGATTTCTGAATGATCCCAACAGTCTGATACCCAATGTTCCGCTGACTTTTTACAGCTTTCACCTGATGGTAGTCCTGGGATTTTACTTTTTGCTTTTGTTTATTGTCTTTTTGTTATTGGTATGGAAGGATAAGCTCGACAATAAGAAACTATTGCTGTGGCTTGCCGTTTTCACAATACCGTTGGCCTACGTTGCTTCAGAGGCCGGATGGATAGTGGCCGAAGTGGGCAGGCAGCCCTGGGTAGTGCAGGACCTTCTGCCGACCGTGGCTGCAGTTTCGCATATCAATGCCAGTTCGGTTCAGATTACATTCCTGTTGTTTGCCGCTATTTTTACCGGCCTGTTGATAGCGGAGATCAGTATTATGATTAAACAAATCAGGATCGGACCCAAGGAAGGAGGAAAGTAATATGTTTGAAACCTTATCACATGTGGCGCTTCAGGAATACTGGTGGGCGATAATGTCACTGCTGGGAAGCCTGCTGGTTTTCCTGCTGTTTGTTCAGGGCGGACAAACCTTGATCTATACCCTGGGAAAAACCGAATCTGAGCGAAGCATCCTGGTTAATTCACTGGGACGCAAATGGGAGTTTACCTTTACCACGCTGGTTACTTTTGGCGGTGCCTTTTTTGCATCCTTCCCCCTGTTTTATGCGACCAGTTTCGGAGGGGCATACTGGGTATGGATCATCATACTTTTCTGTTTCGTATTACAGGCAGTTTCGTATGAATACCGGTCAAAACCTAACAATGTATTCGGTCCCGGAACCTTTGAAAACTTCCTTTTTATTAATGGCGCACTGGGTACTGTTCTGCTGGGAGTTGCTGTTGCCACTTTTTTCACCGGTTCAAAGTTCTCCGTCGATTTCGCCCATATAGCCAGGGCATCCGATGTTGCCATCACCCGCTGGGAAAGTGCCAGTCACGGCCTTGAAGCGCTGCTCAGCTTCCATAACCTTTCGCTGGGGTTATCATTGTTCTTCCTGGCCAGGGTAATGGCCATCCTCTATTTTATGAACAATGTGGGGGAGGAAAGCATTTTAGCCCGTACCCGGAAGCATCTGCTTATTAACGCCATTCCTTTTCTGGTGTTTTTCCTTTTCTTTGTCATCCGGCTGTTTCTCATCAAGGGCTATGCCCTTGACCCATCCTCCGGAGAAATCTCACTTGAGCCTTATAAGTATTTCAGGAACCTGATACAGATGCCGGTTATTGCTGTTCTTTTTGTCGGGGGGACAGGATTGGTATTGTTCGGCATCCTCAAATCATGGCTGAAGTTAAGTACCAAAGGGATCTGGTTTACCGGCCCCGGCACGGTCCTCGTCGTTTTTTCCTTATTTGCCCTTGCCGGATTCCATCATACGGCTTATTATCCGTCTACCTATGATCTGCAAAGCTCACTGACCATATATAACAGCTCATCCAGCCGCTATACGCTGACGGCGATGAGTTATGTCTCCTTGCTGGTACCGGTTGTATTTGCCTATATATGGTATGCCTGGAGAGCGGTCAATAATAAAAAAATCGATGCCGGTGAGATCAATGCCGAAACCCATGTTTATTAAAATCCCACGCCAATGTATATCGCGTCTGTATTGAACTTGTTAAGCTGGCCCCTGCTGATCCTGGTTAGTTATTTGCTGATCCGGTGGGCGGTGAAGGTGTATGAAAAGAAGCACCCGGCTGTTGGAAATGAATAATGGATATTTATATCCAGGCGTCAGTAACCAATTGTGTCCGTTGTAGCTCTGACGAAGGCGGAGGGCCAGGGCCGGGAACCAGGACAAAAGATTATTATAACAAAGACAGCAGGGTATTGGTCATTGGATTTTCAGTCAAAGATGTCCGGGTGAAAATCCATTTCATTTTTGTTGATGATCCTGTGTTTTAACAGGTTTGATCAAAGAAAACAGCATGTACAGAACAATCACCGGAACGAGGCCGGGAAGCCTGAAGACAATAAGCAGTATAACCGAAATAGCCAGGAAGATATACTGCAATGTGTTTTCCTTTATTCCGTAATGCTTGAATTTCAAAGAAAACATCCTGATCCCGGAAACCATAAGCCAGCAAACCAGCAGGATAAGGATCACCAGGAACCAGGTCTTCAGCAATACAGGTTCCAGCGGAAGGTTGTGCCTGTCATCGGTAACCACGAATCCAATGCCCGCTATCAGCAACGCTGCCGCAGGTGTAGGAAGTCCTCTGAAGGATACTGACTGGGTGGTATCGGTATTAAACCTGGCCAGCCTCAGGGCAGCAAAAACGGCAATCAGGAAAGAAGAGCTCATGACCAGGGTCTGGGCAAAACCGGGTTCAACAATATTGAAATCAGATCCGGGGGAACTTTCAACGAGAGAAAACTGCATCAGCTTATACAAAATAAAGGAAGGGGCAACCCCGAAACTAACCACATCAGCAAGCGAGTCAAGCTGAATACCAAAATCGGAGATGCTGTTCAGCATCCTGGCAGTCCACCCATCCATGAAATCAAACAGGGCGGCTATCACGATGAAAATGCCGGCCAGCTTAAGATTGCCGCTGGTAGCATAAACCATGGAGATACATCCCGAAAGTAAACCTAAACTCGTAACAAAATTTGGGATATGCCGTTTAATATTTGTCATAGCATTAATGGATTATTTGGTGCAAAGATAATATGAAAACAATTGCATTAAAATTTATATTTTTGCGGCATCAGAAATTATTCTCCAATCATTAATTAAATCATTCATGAAAATTGCTGTTGATTTTGACGGAACCATTGTTGAGCACCGCTACCCGCAAATAGGCGAGGAGAAATTATTTGCTTTTGAGACCCTGAAGCAGTTGCAGAAGCTGGGGCATCAGCTGATCTTATGGTCTTTTCGTCACGGCAAGGAACTGGATGAGGCAGTTGAGTTCTGTAAAAAGAGAGGAGTTGATTTCTATGCCGTTAATAAAAGTTATCCCGAAGAGATTTTTGATGCTGAGCATTCCAGCCGTAAAATTGACGTTGATCTTTTTATTGATGACAGGAACGTAGGCGGATTTCTTGGCTGGAGCGAGATATGGCAGATACTGAATCCGGATTATGCTGATTCGGAGTACAATGACCTCACCAATTTTACCAAAGGGAATACCAATGTTGGCAGCCGACTGAAAAAGTTATTCCGATGATCAGCGGAAGTGAGGGTTTGCCGGGGAATTCGTTTTTTTACTTTCACGCATCAAAATAGCCATGAAAGTCCGTGTTTATTTTTTCCCCATACTGATATTGATAATTGCCAGTTGCTGCAACAAAAAGACACAGGTAAGAGAACCTTCATCCCCTCCGATGCCGGCAGCATCCATGGCAAAACTTGTTGAGCCAAGGGAAGGAGAGACTTTTCGCTGTGGTGATTCGATCCGGATCAGATTACAGATAGACAAGGATTCCCTGGCACAGGTTGATTCCGTTGTTATATTTTCGCGGCCGGAGGACCGCCAGGTCTTTTCCCCGGGTTTTGAAAACCTGCGCTGGAAGTCTGCCGGGGCAAGGGTTGGCAAGAATATACTGAAAATAAATCTGTATAGCAACGGCCGGAAAGAAACACACACAGTGGTCCTGACGCTGCTGTCTGAACTTGTTCCTGCTGTATACCATTACCGGGTTATTCGGCAATATCCGCATGATGAGAATGCCTGGACGCAGGGATTGTTCTATGACAAAGGCATGTTATACGAGAGTACCGGACTTGAAGGCAAATCTTCACTCAGGATCGTATCCATCAAAACCGGTGTTCCCGTCCGGCGGATTGATCTTGAGAAACAGTTTTTTGCGGAGGGCATTGCCCTGTTCAGGGATCAGGTCTTTCAGATAACCTGGAAAACGCAGGTTGGGTTCATATATGACAAGGAGACACTGGACCTGATCAGGCGATTCGACTATCCCATCAAAGAAGGATGGGGACTGACGGCAGGCAACAACAAGCTGATCATGAGCGACGGATCAGCCCGGCTGTATTTTCTGGAGCCCGAATATTTTACCCAGACGGATCAGATTGAGGTTTTTGATCATAAGGGGATGGTTACCTACCTGAATGAACTTGAATACATCAATGGTAAAGTGCTGGCCAATATCTGGTACAAAAGCATCATTGTCGTTATTGATCCGGGGACCGGAAAGGTTACCGGTCAGATCGATCTGGAGAAGCTGATCCCTGAGGAATACAAGGAAGACTCCAACAAAGTGCTGAATGGCATTGCCTACAATCCTAAAAATGGCCATATCTATATTACCGGTAAAAACTGGCCCAAATTGTACGAACTGGAGATATCCCCCTCATTATAAAGTTTATCCCTACTTATTAACAGTTTTGCGAAATTCCGGAGACAAAATTATCGCTTTATCAACCTATTATTAATAGGCAATTGTTAATACATATTATTCTGAAAATGAATAATATATTATATGTTATTAACAGCCTTGGGCTTATTCTCTTCTGTTCATAACTTGTTCATAACTGCGGCAGATTTGTTTACAAATGGGATTGTTAAAAAAAAATGCATTGGAGTTATTAATAGTATTTTTGAATCGCCTGCAGAGATGGGCAGGATTAATAACCGAAACGGAAATAAATGGGAAAAGTCATTGCTATTGCTAATCAAAAAGGTGGTGTAGGCAAAACAACCACGGCTATTAACCTTGCGGCGAGTCTTGCTGTGCTTGAAAAAAAGGTATTGCTGATCGATGCTGATCCGCAGGCCAACGCTACATCCGGCAGTGGATTTGACGTTAAAAACATTAAGACGAGCTTGTATGAATGTCTAATTGATGAAGTCAATCCTAACAGCATTATCCTTACGAGTGAAATTGAGGGGCTTGATTTGCTCCCCTCCCATATTGACCTGGTTGGGGCAGAGATTGAAATGTTGAATATGCCCAACCGCGAGAAGATGCTGAAAGGTGTCATTGAGAAAATTGAAAGTGAACGGAAATATGATTATTTATTGATTGACTGCTCGCCTTCCCTGGGATTGATTACGGTTAATTCACTCACGGCTGCTCATTCTGTGCTGATCCCGGTGCAATGTGAATATTTTGCGCTGGAAGGGCTGGGCAAGCTTCTCAACACCATCAAGATCATTCAGAACAGGCTGAATACCGGATTGGACATTGAGGGTTTTTTGCTGACCATGTATGATTCGCGGCTGAGGCTTTCCAACCAGGTTGTTGAAGAAGTCAAGAAACACTTTCAGCAAATGGTTTTTGAAACCATCATTCAGCGGAACATCAAGATCAGCGAGGCCCCCAGTTTTGGCAAACCGGTGATCCTGTATGATGCTGAGTCGAGGGGCACCCTGAATTATCTCAACCTGGCCAGGGAAATGCTGCAGAAGAACGGTGATACCAAAATACCAGAAACAGTCAAAAACATTGATTAACGCTATGGATATGGTGAAAAAGAATGTACTTGGAAGAGGCTTGGGTGCCCTTATTGAGGATCCGGAACCTCAGGTTGAAGTAAAAGAAAGGATCATCGGAGGGACAGAGATACCGATAATCCAGATCGACGTGAATCCTTTCCAGCCCCGGACACGGTTTGATGAAGCCTCATTGGAGGAACTGGCTGATTCAATCCGTTCTATTGGTATAATTCAGCCCATCACGGTTCGTGAAACCGAAGATGGAAGTTACCAGCTGATTACGGGGGAACGTCGCCTGCGGGCTGCCAGGATAGCAGGACTTGAATCCATCCCCGCCTTTGTTCGCAAAGCGAATGATCAGGGCATGCTTGAAATGTCGCTGGTTGAAAATATCCAGCGCGAGGACCTGAACGCCATTGAAATAGCCATGACCTACCAACGGCTGGTTGAGGAATGTGAGCTTACCCAGGAAGACCTCAGTCAGCGTGTCGGAAAAAACAGGGCCACCGTTGCCAACTATATGAGGCTGCTTAAGCTTCCTGCTGAAATCCAGCTTGGGATACGCAATGAAAAAATAACCATGGGTCATGCCCGCACGCTGGTTGGCATTGATGATCACAAAGCACAGCTGAAGCTTTACTATAAAATAATGGAAGAGGAATTGTCTGTTCGCACGGCAGAAGAGCTTGCGCGCAAGATGCAGTTGGAGGTTTCAGAGGAGAAAGTAAGTAAGGCTTTGACTGACAACAACGCCAGGACCTATGAAGAATTAAAAAATCATCTTGCCGGCTTTTTCCAGACATCGGTTGATTTCAAAAGAAATGCAAAGGGGGCCGGAAAAATAATCATCACCTTTAACTCCGATGATGAACTGGAAAGAATTATCGGTATCTTTGACCGATTAAAAAGCTAACGGGTTTGCAGGCAGGCATTCATAAAAAAGGTGAAATTCATACACGCTGGAAAAAAGGTTTTCTGTTATCCCTGATAACGATGGGTGTGTGTTTTTGCGCATATACAAATCCGGTTCAGCAAGACAGCACCGACAGTGATACCACCTTCTATATTAAGAAAAATCCGAAAACCGCCATACTTTACTCGGCCATATTGCCCGGGCTGGGTCAGGTATACAACGGAAAATACTGGAAGGTGCCCCTGGTTTACGGGGCCGGAGGGGCTATGGTATATGTCTTTTATTACAACCAGTCAAAGTATACAAAATTCAGGGAAGCCTATGCCGAGGGAGATCAAACGAAAATATACATCATTGACGGCTATAAAAGAACCTATGATCAATTACCGCGGGGGCGGGACTGGTACCGGCGATACCGTGATATCAGCATATTTGGCATTGCGGCGGTATATTTCCTGAATATTGTTGATGCCATGGTGGATGCCTATTTTACCGATTTTGACGTGTCCGATAATCTCACCTTCAGGATACAGCCTTCCGTTGTTGATAACTTTGACCTTACAGCCGCGGTTGGCGTAAAATTTAGTATTGGTTTTTAGCTATCTTTA
>Ga0105101_10000352_pt1 | contig 18723 bp, 11 predicted proteins | sample PPLLak21cMay2015_2_FD_87037 | JGI IMG/M metagenome (GOLD analysis project Ga0105101, IMG submission 87037) | Freshwater sediment microbial communities from Prairie Pothole Lake near Jamestown, North Dakota, USA - PPLs Lake P8 Core (1) Depth... | ecosystem: Environmental > Aquatic > Freshwater >... | reverse complement strand
TATTGCACGGCCATCAGCGAAAACGACACCCCCAGAAAAGGGCCAAAGAATGATCCGGTAGTTATGGCAGCCATGCTTCTGGTGTCGCGCAGCGCCGCCAAAACATTATTCCATCTGCCGGACAGGGAAATAATCAGTATAAATCCGGCAATACCAGTGATGATACGGATTTGTGTTGAAGGGAAGGGACTGTAATCCTGCATCCCGTATTTGCTGAAAACGATGCCCAAAGCCTGTCCCAAGGCTCCAAGAAAGGCAAAGAATATGCCCCTGATGGGTTTCCGGAAAGTGAGCTTATTATTTTCACGATCGCGGCTGAATAAGGCCAATGCAATACCGCCCATGGTCAGGGCCATGCCTGCAAGTGACCTGAAATTCATGGTTTCCCCCAGTATAATCCACCCAAACAACGCTGCCAGAGGGGGAGCCAGGGTCATCATCAGCATGGCAAACCATGATCCGATAATGGTATAGGATTTGAAAAGGAAGAGATCCCCCAGTACAAATCCGATGAGCCCTGATACTGACAACCATATCCAGTTGTGAACAGAGGCATCAGTAGGGAATAGACGACCCCTGATCACCAGGTTTAGTATGGAAAGAAAAAAAAATCCTATTACCAGCCGTATAATATTCACGGGTAAAGAACCTACCTTGTTACTGGCTGATTCGAAAGACAGGGCAGTAATTGTCCAGAATATGGCTACCAGCAATGCTGCAATTTCACCAGGATGAGACTGAATCATGGATCACAAATATGCAGCAAATATAAAGTTTTACAGTTAACGTACAGAATTTGCCTTTGTTTTATTTATGATATATGAATCCATTGTTTACAATAAAACAGTGAACAGTAGGTTATTTTATGGTACTAATGAAATTCAGTAAAATATTCGGGATTTTTTCCTAAATTTAGGACAAAGGTAGGAGATAAAAAAATGGAAAAGACATCAGAAATAAACGAAAACAATCAGATTCGCATAGGAAGGAACGCTGATGCCATTGCCAAGGCATTTCTTGATAATCTGTATTACCTCCAGGGATGTACGTTGATGAACGCCAGTCTCAACGATCTTTATATGGCGTTGTCCTATACGGTACGCGACCGGATGCTGGCATCCTGGATACAGGGCATACAGGATATTGTTGATTCCAATATGCTCGAGTATAATAAAACGGTAGCCTACCTGTCGGCCGAATTTCTTCCGGGGCCACACCTGGCCAATAATCTTGTATGCCTTGGTATATTGGAGGAAACCAGAAAGGCTATGAAACACCTCGCTGTCGATCTGGAAGAATTGATGAATCAGGAAGAGGAACCGGGGTTGGGAAACGGAGGCCTGGGCAGGCTTGCGTCCTGTTTCATGGATTCGCTGGCCACCCTCTCCATCAATGCTATCGGATACGGCATCCGGTATGAATTTGGGATCTTCGACCAGGAGATATCCAACGGATGGCAGGTGGAAATTACGGATAAATGGCTCAGGTATGGTAATCCCTGGGAGATTGCAAAAACAGAGCTGAGTCAGGAAGTATACCTGGGAGGATATACCGAACCTTATACTGATAATAACGGACGATATTGTGTTAAATGGAACCCTTCACGGATCATAAAAGGTGTACCCTATGATACGCCTATAATAGGCTATGGTAATGGTAAATGCAATACCATGCGGTTATGGAAATCAGAGGCTGTTGTATCTTTTAACCTTCAGGATTTCAACATCGGGGATTATTACGCCGCAGTGGAAGAAAAGATCTCATCCGAAACCATAACCAAAGTGCTGTATCCCAATGATGAAAAGGAATCCGGGAAACAGTTGCGGCTTATCCAGCAATACTTCTTTGTGTGTTGTTCCTTAAAGGATATGATCCGGCTTCATTTTTCACAAAATGAGGAGATAGAATCCTTTCACAAGCATTTTGCCATTCAGATGAACGACACCCATCCATCCATTGCGGTGGCTGAACTCATGCGCTTGCTGGTAGATGAATATCATCTGGCCTGGGAAAAAGCCTGGCAGATAACAACCGGTGCCTTATCCTATACGAATCATACATTGCTGCCTGAGGCCCTGGAGAAATGGCAGCTTGATATGTTTAAAAGCCTCCTTCCAAGACATCTTGAGATCATTTATGAGATCAACTTCCGTTTTCTGAAGGATGTTGAAAAACGATTTCCGGGACAAACGGAACTGCTGACCCGGATGTCCATTGTTGATGAATCTTCCGGTAAATATATCAGGATGGCCCATCTGGCCTGCATCGGGAGCCACAGCATAAACGGCGTGGCTGCGCTGCATACCGACCTGCTGAAAAATCATTTATTGCATGATTTTTACCAGCTATGGCCCGATAAATTCCATAATGTTACCAATGGCATTACTCCGCGGCGATGGGTCAACGTCAGTAACCAGGAGCTTTCATCGCTGATTACCGAAAATATAGGCCCCCGGTGGCTTAAGGAATTCCATCTGCATATATCTGACCTTGAAAGATACCAGCATGATCCGGTTTTTCATGAAAAATGGAGGAAGGTAAAACAACAGAATAAGGCATTACTGGCTGCCTGGATACAGAATAAAACCGGCATCACGGTCAGCACAGCATCCATGTTTGACATACAGGTAAAAAGGTTCCATGAATACAAGCGGCAACATCTGAATGTTTTGCATATTATTTCCCTCTATAATCAGCTAAAGGATAACCCTGATGCAGCAATACCTCCCCGCACATTCATGTTCGGTGGTAAAGCTGCCCCGGGATATTTCATGGCCAAGCTTATCATCAAACTGATCAATGCTGTCGGTGATGTGGTCAACAATGACCGGTCCATTAACGACAGGCTTAAGGTGGTTTTTTTACCCAATTTTAATGTTCAGACCGGACATATTGTTTATCCTGCTGCCGACCTTTCGGAGCAGATCTCTCTGGCCGGCAAAGAGGCTTCAGGAACCGGCAATATGAAATTCAGCATGAACGGAGCGCTGACCATCGGAACAGCAGACGGCGCCAATGTAGAGATCCGTGAACAGGTCGGAGCTGATAATTTCTTTCTGTTTGGACTCACAACCCCGGAAGTATTTAACCTTAAATCACAAGGATATAATCCCCGGTATTATTATGAAACCAATCCGAACCTGAAAAGAATTATCGATCAGATCGCTTCGGGATGGTTTTCAGGTGGCGATACCGGCTTATTCAGACCCCTTGTTGATTCCATGCTGAATCAGGATGAATACCTGCTGCTGGCTGATTTTCAATCCTACATCGATCGCCAGCATGAGGTCAACAAAACCTTTCTTGATCCGGATCTGTGGACCACAAAATCCATCGTTAATGTAGCGCGCATGGGAACCTTTTCTTCCGATTGCTCCATTATGGAGTATGCAAAGAATATCTGGAAGATAAGGGGATTTTGAAGATAGGGACAAGCCTGCCTGCCGGCAAGGCAGGGGACAAGGGACGAGGAAGTGATAAGTGGCTGCTTCTTATGTCCCCTCCTTTTCAACAAACCGTATCCCATACGATTCAAGTTCATTCAGCACCGGTTCATAGATTTCCTTAAGGGTGGGAATATGGGCACCCGTTAACCTGATCTGCCCGGTGAGCAACATCTTGACGGCTATGGCCAGGGGAAGTCCCACAGTCTTTGCCATGGCTGTATTCACCGTGTCATCTCCGATGGATACCATAGAGGATGTCAGCAATGAAGGTTTTTTCTTATCTGATTCCTGGTAAATAAACTTGTGCCACATTACAAGCATATCTTTATCATGGTCATCCAACACCCATTTTTTACAGATAATCTGTTCAAGAATCTGCGCAGGCGTGGCATTTTTTAATCCAACGACCGTATCATCAAAGATTCCCAGCCATTCAAGTTTCTCGCGTACATCTGAATCCTGATCTATGTGCATGTATTGATACAGCTTTGTTTTTACAGGATCCTCGACACTGTAATATAGAAATGAATTGATGAATTGTTTGTATGTCATTTCCTCCGTATTCAGCATCGTATAGCTGTCATCCGTAGCCCCTAACTGAACAAACACATCCCAGGCACGGCAGTATCCGGGCCTCCGCAATGTTCCCCGGTAAACCGTCGGCACATCCTGCAGATTATATTTTTCAATATACTTTAGCGAATCCCGGTTGGCATAACCTTCAAATTTGCCGTATCCCTCGATATCGATCACCTCAGTGCGACGAAACAACCGGTTGTAGGGGATGTATTTATAGGTCCCTTCCTGTATGAATCGTGCAGGTCCTCCCTGACCAGCCAGCACCACATTTCGCGGATTCCAGGTAATTTTGTAGTTCCATGGATTGTTATCGGATTCCGGTGCAATCAATCCCCCTGTAAAGGATTCAAAACACAGCAATGCATGTCCCTGCTCCCGGATTCGGTTGATCACCCGCATGGCGGACATGTGATCAATGCCCGGGTCAACACCCAGCTCATTCAAAAAAAGAATACCCTTTGATTTGGCCTGGGCAGACATTTCTGCTATCTCATTTGATTCATAGGAAGCCGTAAGCATCGATCTTGAATATTTAAGGCATGCCAGTGCAACAATGGGATGAAACCTGGCCGGCAACATGGATATGACAACATCAGCAGCCTGAACTTCGGTATTTAGCTGCTCTTCATTAAAAACATCAAAGGCTGTCACCCGTGTTAGGGGAGAAACCTTATTAAGCCCGGTCTGTAAATTGTGTGCACCAACGGTAATTTCCCAACCATATTTTTGAGCATTCTCTTCAAGATAGCTGATAAGCGTTGATGAAGAACGACCGACACCGAGAATAAGGATTTTTTTCATGGGAAAGAAAGAAGTTAGAAGTTAGAATTTAGAAGTTAGTAGTTAGTAGATTTTCACTCCTGCCTGCCCTGCCTACCGGCAGGCAGGGTTCACTGTTCACTGTTCATTGTTATTAACCCACTCTTCAAGATAGGTATATTTCTCTGTGAGTTTACCGTTTTCCGCAATGGTGGCGCGTTGAAGAATGCCGTCGCAGTCGCCGCCTATCATCAGCGGGATCACGGATTTCAACAACGAATTTCCAAAATCAACGGATGCTTCAACCGGTAATCCGCAAGGCAGGTTGTCTATCGCCATCACGGTTACATGATCGGGATGACTGAAAGGCAATTCCTCCAGACCTGTTGCAGGATTGTAGTCATAAAAAGGATCACTGAACGTGGTTGTCCTTATGGTGGAAGGCACGGATCCATTCAGGTCACAGGTGATATCAGCAATGACCTTTATGCAGAAACCTGGCGTATTCATCTGATCCGGCGTAAACAACACAGGTGCCCTTGGATCCCAGAATGATGCCATGATCAGCATATCTGTCCTGTTGCAGAAACGGTCAAAATTGCTTTCATAAGCATGTGGGAAACTAAAAAAATGATGCAGATCAAAAGGATTTCCCAATTTGTTGCGATGATATTGATCAGGGCTCAGTTTAACATATACAGACTTGCCGGGATGCTGGTCATTCAGATATTCATCTGCATCTGTTTTCCGTATGTCAGAGGCCCATAACATTTCTTCTACTCCGCCTGCAACCCTTCCATCTCCGGTTACGACAATCCTCACCGGTGGTAATTTATATACCGATGCCCTTTTCATCATTTCCTTCAGCCCCTGGCATTCCTGTGGAGGCAGCAGTGCGGGCAAATGATGACGCATACCCAGTGCCCCTAATCCGTTATATGCACCGACCAATCCGGCCCAACGTCCGAAACCGATGATACGCAGGTCGTTTTTATCGGTCAGGATTTCATAATCAATCAACCGGATATGCTTTTCCAATATGGTTTTTAGCAAAGTCTTGTTGTGCATCTGCTTTTTGATGGTATGGGAAAAAAACAGATAGGTCTTATCCTGCATAAGGTACTGCGGGTTCACTTCCTTTACACCCAACAAAATATCACAAGCGCTGAGATCCTCGCTGAGCCGGATCTTTTCCCGCTCATAGTCTTCATCCTGAAAACACCGGAATGTACTGGGTTGTACCCATACCTGTATACCCGTGTACCGGTCCTCCAATTGTCTGCATTGCTTTGGCGACAAAGGTACACGGTTATCGGGCGGTGTTTTTGTCTCTCTGAGTATCCCTATTTTCATGAAAACTGGTTTCTGTCATTTAACAATTTGTCTTTTTCTTGTCCCTTGTCCCTTGTCCCCTGCCTTGCCGGCAGGCAGGCTTGTCCCTTTCTTCACCCCAAACTCAATCCCCTGTGCCAATGGCAATTCAGTGCTGTAGTTAATGGTATTGGTCTGTCTTCGCATATAGGCTTTCCAGGCATCGGAGCCCGATTCACGGCCCCCTCCTGTATCTTTCTCTCCACCAAAGGCTCCGCCGATTTCTGCACCGGATGTTCCTATATTAATGTTGGCGATGCCACAATCGGATCCGGCATGGGAAAGAAATCTTTCGGTTTCCAGCAGGTCATTGGAGAACATGGCTGAGGACAAACCCTGGGGAACGTCATTGTGTATCTGAATAGCTTCATCCAGGGTTCGGTATCGTATCAGGTAGAGCAGGGGAGCAAAGGTCTCCTCCTGAACAACAGCATAGTGATTTTCAGCTTCCGCGATGCAGGGGACAACATAGCATCCTGAACGGCAGTCCTTATTGCCGGCCGGGGTCCCTCCAAATAATATTTTACCTCCGGCTTTCCGGACGGATTCTATAGCCTTAAAAAATTTATCAGCAGCCTCTTTATCAATCATTGGACCAACATGGGTTGCGGGATCCAGTGGATTGCCTATTTTCAGGCTTTTATAGATACTGATCAACCTGGTTTTAAAAGGATCAAACATCGATTCATGGATGATAATGCGCCGGGTTGATGTGCACCGCTGTCCGGTAGTTCCCGCAGCTCCAAATACAGTGGCGCGAAGCGCCAGATCAAGATTTGCTTTAGGCGTAATGATAATGGCATTGTTGCCTCCCAGTTCCAGAATGGCCTTTCCCAGTCTTTCACCTACCAGCCGGCCTGCCTGCCTGCCTGTCCTGGTCGACCCGGTGAAAGAAACGAGGGGAATATTCCGGTCTTTGAACAATTCATCGCCCAGGTACCTGGAACTGGTCGCCAGCAAGTTGACCACTCCCTCCGGTACCTTGTTTTCAAGCAGTACTTTTGACAATATGTTATGAACGGCAATTGCACAAAGCGGCACCTTGGATGAGGGCTTCCAGATTACCACATCACCGCAAACAAGCGAAAGCATTGCATTCCATGACCATACGGCGACCGGAAAATTAAATGCCGAAACGATACCGACGATCCCCAGCGGGTGATATTGCTCGTACATACGGTGTCCCGGACGTTCAGAATGCATGGTAGAGCCGCAAAGTTGCCTCGAAAGGCCTACTGCAAAATCACAGATATCGATCATCTCCTGTACTTCGCCCAGGCCTTCCTGGTATATCTTACCCATTTCCCAGCTTATCAGCTTGCCAAGGGGCTCTTTGACCCTGCGTATTTCCAGGCCAATCTGACGGACAATCTCTCCCCGGCGGGGCGCCGGTATCGATCTCCACTCAATAAAAGCTTTGCCAGCAAGTTTTACTAATCTGCGGTATTCATTGTGAGTGCATTGCTTTATACCGGCAATCGGCTTACCGTCAACGGGCGATACGGAGGTAAGCACGTCCCCTGTCGTTTTGATCCATTTTGTGCCTGTGCACAAGCCTTCGTTGATTGGTTTTATCCCAAGCTGGTCAAGGGCTTCCTGAATACCGTTGTGACTGCTCATAGGTTATGAATTACAGATTAGTATTGTTTAAAGTTTAAGGTTTAATGGTTAATGGTTAATGTTCATTATTCATTATTCATTGTTCATTGTTCATTGTTCATTGTTCATTGTCCATTGTTAATCCACTTCACCAGCCCTCCCTGTTCCAATATCTGCATCAGCTTGTCAGGCAAGGGGCTGAAAGTGTATACCCTACCAGCAATGTCAGCCTTCCCGCCTGCCATGTCGATATTTATCCTGTCTCCTGTTTTGAATGCGGCTACGGCCTCAGGGATGACCAGTATGGGTAAACCCTGATTGATGGCCGAGCGGAAAAATATGCGGGATACCGATTTGACCAACACTGCCCTGATTCCCGCATATACCAGGCCTACCGCAGGATGCTCGCGGGAGCTGCCGCAACCAAAATTCTCACCGCAAACCATGATATCCCCTTTTTGAACCTTCACCGCAAACTGCTCATCGAAACCCTTAAGCAGGTGCGGTGCAATTTTTTCAGGCTGCGAACTGTTGACCTCATAGGTCAGATTGCCGGCAAACATCTGATCGGTGTTCAGGTTGTCAGCATCTTTATAATTCCATACTCCGCTGTTGTATCGGTTTTCGGAGACATTTACCGTAATCGTACCGGATTGCTTAATGTGATAAGGAAATACGGATTTGGCGGCTTTTTTTACCGGTGAAGTGATGACGCCATGGATGGCGGATAATGTCACCGTGGCGGGAGATGCCAGGTAAATGGAGGCCTTTGCATTCCCCATTCGCCCCAGGAAATTACGGTTCGCCGTAGAAATTATATTGATCCCGTCCGGTGGGATCCCCTGTCCGGTCCCCAGGCAGGGTCCGCATGATGGCGTAAGGATATTGGCTCCGGCTGCCAGGAATATTTCAACAAGGCCTTCCTTTACAGCCTGAAGGTATATTTCACGTGAAGCCGGAGTTATCAGGAGCTGAATGCCTTCAGCGACCTTTTTATCTTTCAGCAGGGCAGCAGCGATCCTGAGATCTTCAAGACGTCCGTTGGTACACGTACCAATCAGGGCCTGTCCGATGGCTGTTCCTGAGACGTCATCAATACTTTTACCATTGTCTACATGATGGGGACAGGATGCCAAAGGGAACAAGCCGTCGAGGTTTATTTCATACTCCTTTATATAATGTGCATCCGGATCGGCCCAGACAGCGGGGAACCTTTGACCCAGGCAGGTGCACAATCGTTCATCGGCCGGGAAAACAGCATTTTTTGCCCCCATTTCCGATGCCAGATTGGCTATGGTCATCCGGTCAGCTATCGATAGCGTTTTAACTCCATCCCCGTGATATTCCACTGACCTGTAATCAGCACCGCTGGAACCGATCATGCCGATTATATACAAGGCAAGATCTTTCGCGTACACGTTCTCCGGCAGCCTGCCATGCAATGAGATCTTTATCGAATCAGGCACCATAAACCAGGTCTCTCCCTGTTTCCAGAGACCGGCAGTTTCTGTACGGTCAATCCCTGTTGCAAAAGCATTAAAAGCGCCCGCGGTACAGGTATGACTGTCACTGCCAACGATAACCATGCCGGGAAGGGCATACTTCTCCATCAACTGATGGCAGATGCCTTCACCGGCATCATGAAAATGCTCAATTCCCTGATGTTTCACAAAGACACGGATTTGCTGATAATCATTTGCCAGTTTGCTGCTGGTGGGTGGGGCATTGTGATCGAGCACTACCAGTAACTGGCCGGGATCAAACACTTTGTCTCCTCCCATTTTCCTGAATGTACCTTCTATACTTGCCGTGTTGTCATGGGTCAGGACTATATCAGGTTTATGAAAAACAATGCTTCCGGCCGGGGCATTGAATATTTTTTCTGCAAAGGTTTGATGAGACATATGTCGTTTAGTTATAAGAATCAAGAATCAAGAATCAAGACGATACTTTTCAAGGTTTAAGATTTAATTGATAATTGATAATTGATAATTGTTAATTGATCATAGAAATAACAGATCCCCCTTCTGGTAAATTGTCATCTGTACTTCGGAAAATTTACCGATCGCAGCCGTTTTGCTGTTTTTCAGGTTGGTAACAGTACCTTTTACCAGGTCGATTCTTACCGTATCACGATCCTTCAGGTCCAATTCATCCAAATCCTGGTAAGTCATAACGGGGAATCCGGCATTGATGGCGTTTCTTTCATAGATGGCTCCGAATGACCCAGCCAGTATGGCTTGATTATGAAGCGCCCTGAAACAATCTACGGCTTGCTGCCGGGAACTTCCGGCCCCGAAATTCTTTCCGGCGATAATGATATCACCTGGTTCTGAACGCACCGGATAGTCCTCCCAGCCTTTAAGATTGCCAAAAGCATATCTCCCCATTTCCTGCTGGTCGGTTACTGCCAGATGACGGTTGTGGTATATCATATCCGTATCTATGTTATCCATATTAACGATCCAGACTTTCCCTTCGATGACAGTTTTCTTCTGATCCCGATGTGTAGCCGGGATCACTGTCTTTTTTTCCGGTTCAATCCGGGAACCGAACAGCGACGCTTTTTCAGGAATATCATCAGCGGTTGTAATGTGGCCGGCAATGGCAGATGCTGCAGCCGTTGCAACTGAGGCAAGATAGACATCTCCTTTGCCTTGTTTGCCTTCGAAATTGCGGTTCCCGGTGCTTATCGTCTTTTCGCCCGGACCATTCTGGCCAATTTGTCCTGAAGCACACCCGGCGCATCCGGCGTTACCAACCAGGGCCCCGGCTGACTTAAAAGTATCCATCAATCCTTCCTGCAGGCATTTATTCCATATTTCATCGGTGGCGGGAACAATTTTCAGTACAACACCGGGTGCGATTTTTCTGCCTTTCAGTATCATGGCGGCCTCATGCATATCCTGCATTCTGCCATTGGTGCAACTTCCGATGAAAACCGAATCGATCTTGGTTCCCTTGATATCCTCTACCCGCGTAACATTATGGGGCTGTCCGGGAAGCGATATGGCAGTTTCATACGCGCCTGCATCCAATTCATAAATTTGCGAGTATTCGGCCTTATTATCCGCAAATACAGGCTCAAATGATTGTAAAGAATGCGATTTACAGTAATTGATAACGGCTAATGATGGAGGGAAAAGAAGAGCGATGGCCCCCATTTCGGTTGCCATCGAAGAAATGGTAATACGCTCATCCAGGGTAAGCTCATCTGTTACCTCACCATATAATTCCACTGCGTATCCCAGCAAACCATCGGCACCAAATTTCTTCAACAGGTTTAGCGCAATGTCCTTGGCGGATACCATGGGAGAACATTTTCCATGAAGGATTATTTTTACCGATCCGGGAACCTTGAACCATACTGAGCCACGTGCCCAGGCAGCTGCTATATCGCGATCACCCATGCCCTGGCCGAAAGCACCGATGGCCCCCAGGATGTTGGCATGCGAATCGGTGGATACCAGGGTGGACCCCGGTATGGTAAGCCCTTCATCGATGGCCAGGTGAGTGCCGATCCCGGCATTGATATCATATACCATGATATTATTTTCCCGGGCAAAAAGACGGCATTTCTGCTGGTTAGCTGCGTATTGCTGATCAGAGCCGGTGGGATTGCAGTCAAAAGTGAAGAAGGTACGGCTGCTGTCTGCAATCCGGAGATTATGATCCTGCAGATTTCTAACAACACCGGCTCCTCCGAAATCCCTGGCCAGCCTCACATCAATGGTCACATCCACGATCTCACCCGGAACGACCTTTCCCCTGTTGCTATGCACTGAGATTATCTTTTCAATTATTGTCATCTGTTATTTACTGGTATTTTAAAAATGGTTAATTAACACTTTTTCTTACTTGTCACTTGCCACCTGCCTGCCGGCAGGCAGGCTTGCCACTTGTCACTTTTCCCCCTTATCCTTAAACGGCAAAAACGTCATGAAATCCGCATGGTGAACAATATAGGCCTCCGTTGACCGCTTTACCAGATCACCTTCTGCGGCATGAGCTGCTATTATATGACATACTTCAGGCGGAACGCCGCATTGCTCGGCCAGTGAAACACCGGAAAACGGATGCCTGACTAATGCTCCATATTTCCCCTGAATACACTTGCCGCTTTCATCCAGTTCATATTCCAGCAATTTTCCAACATCAGCCAGGATGGCGCCGGCGATAAGAAAGTCGACATTAACCGGGAGATCCTTTTTGAAAAACTCATTGAATTTTAATCCGCATTCGCGGGCAATGTGAACTACGGCTCTTTTGTGCTCCATAAAGCTGACTTTCAGGTCAGGTCCTGCCAGCAGGGTAAAGGGAATACGGTTCAAATCTTCCGGCTTTAGCACACTCTTGCTTAAAGCCAGTTCCCAGGTCCTTGCCGTTTTTTCACGCAGGCCTTCATCCTTTATCCATTCAAGCTCAGGCCACAGATCGGTAATGTTGGTGCTGGACATATGTTTGGTTTTTATTTTAGTAGTTAGAAGATTAAACTCCTAAGGGCAACCACAAGGATTGCCCCTACTCCTTCCTTGTCCCTTCCTTTATGATCGCATCCCCCATCTCCCTCGTTGACGCCGCCCCTTTCTTAAGTACATCCGGTTCTCCCTTCATCTTCATCATATCATAGGTCCGGACCTTGCCTTCAAGGATAACTGCAGCAATGGCTGATCTTATCTTTTCCGACAATGCCTTTTCATTGAGGTAATCGAGCATCAGGCAGGCCGATTCGATCATAGCGATGGGATTCACAATGGGGACTTCATAGCTGGCATATTTGGGAGCTGATCCGTGTGTAGGTTCAAATACCGCGGCTTTTTCACCTATGTTTGCACTGCAGGCGAATCCCAGTCCTCCTATAAGTCCGGCAAATCCGTCTGAAACAATGTCCCCGAACATATTCCCGGCCACAATTACGCCGTAGTCCTCGGGATTCTTGGTCAGCCACATCATCTGAGCATCGATATTGGTATTCTGCAATTCAATGCCAGGATATTCCTTTTGCATGGCTTTGGCCATGTTATACATCATTCCGGATGTTTCGCGGCTCACATTGGGTTTTTCGCAAAGGGTAACAGTTTTATAACCATAGGCTGCCGCATGTTCAAAAGCTGCCCTCAGTATCCTTTCCGTAGCTTTGCGGGTAAAGATACGGGTGGATACCGCAAGGTCCTCGCGGGGCACATCACCGAAATTTTTAACAAAGTTCTTATGGGTCCGCAGCGCTTCGTATACAATGCCATCCGGATGGCTCCATTCCACGCCGCAATACAAGCCTTCGGTGTTTTGCCTGAAGATCACCACATCAATATATGGCTCTTCAATCTGCCCTTGTGTGCCACGGCGGATAAAATTCAGCGGATTCCCCTTATAGGTATGGCAGGGCCTGATGCAGATATCCAGGTCAAAATGCTGGCGCATGCCAACGATGGGACTGGCATAAACATATCCTTTCCCTTTCAGGTCAGGGGAAAGTTCTGCCTCAGCCTCCTCCTTAGGCTTGGAAGTAATGGCCCCAAAAAGCCCCACTTTGTGCTGCTCCAGCAGTTTAATGGTCCTTTCCGGCAGGGCATTGCCCTCTTTGCACCAGAGGTCCCACCCGATATCGGCTTCTATATAACTGGCATCAAATCCTAGGGCATTCAGCACCCTGATGGCTTCCTGCATGACCACCCGGCCAATCCCGTCACCGGGCATAATTACGATAGTGTGTTTTGGCATGGCGAAAACTTATAATTTATATATTTTTTATGCGTTATGTTTGTTATGGTTTTTGTGGTTGTTATGATTGTTATGATTGTGGAGAACGCAACACAACTCTAATAATCCACACCAAACGATCACAACTTTCACAACCATCACAACCATCACAACATTTCTTCCTCCACCTGTCTCACCACATCAATCACCGTTCCGTCCACCCATTTGATGGCGGCAACGATTTTGTCGGTGAACCTGGGTTTCTGAGGCACGCCGCATATTGCCTCAGCTTCCTCCTTGAGTTGTACCATCGTTTTCACGGGTAGTCCGGATCCTTTCACCATTTCAATAAGGTCGGTGCGCAAAGGGTTTATGGCAATGCCTCTTTCCGTTATGACAACATCAATAAGCTCTCCGGGGCCGCAAAATGTGGTGACTTCGTCCCGGATTACCGGTATCCGATCGCGGAACAGGGGCACAGGCAGGATTACCGTTTTGCCGAAAAGGCAGTTTTGCCATCCTCCGATGCCATGCAGCAGATATCCGTCGGAATGGGTCACTACATTCGCATTGAAATTAATGTCAATCTCAGTAGCTCCAAGGATCACAACATCAACCATGCTGGCGAAATTCCCCTTGCTGTGGTAATTATAACTGGTAAAAGGGCTGGTCATCACGTGATGCGGATTATCACGGATGGAACGCACACCTTCAAGGTCAAAGGTCTGACCATCCAGGATATATTCCACCAGGCCTTCTTCCAGCATACTTACCAGGTATTTATTGCTGCCGCCACGGGCGAACCTTGCTTTTATCCCTTTTTTCCGCATAATGTCACCCAGGAAATTTCCAACGGACAAGGCGGTGCCACCTGCACCAGCCTGGAATGAAAAGCCATTGCGAATGATCCCGGTTACGTCGCAAAACCGGGCTGTCATTTCAGCGATCATCAACCGGTCGGGACTGCGGGTAACCTCTGTTGTGCCGGAAACGATTTTTTCAGGAATGCCAACCCGGTCAACCTTCACCGTGTAATCAACATAGTTGCCCTGGATCTGCCATGGAATGCAGGGAAATGGCACCAGGGTATCCGTCACGATGATTACCTTGTCAGCATACTGGGCATCAGCCACGGCAAAGCCAAGCAATCCGCTTGCTGACGGACCATTAATTCCATTGGCGTTGCCGAACGGATCAGCACAGCCTGCGCCCAGCACAGCAATATCAATCTTTACGTCGCCATCCTGTATGGCCTGATATCGTCCGCCGTGGGAACGGAGCACGGCTGTCTTCCTCATCTTTCCCTCCGAGCAATAACGTCCCAGCGGACCGTTCATGCTGCCCTCAATGTGACTGATGGTGCCGTCATCGAGATATTTCAGCAGATAAGCATGACATGCAAAGGATGCCGAAGGAAACCAGCACAGGTCTTTCACACCCAGTTCCCTGGCACAATCAAATACCATTTGGGCCACAAGATCACCTTCCCTGAAGTGGTGGTGCGTTGAAATGGTCATCCCGTCTTTCAGGCCGGCACGAATCAGCGCTTCTCTGAGCGAGGGTACCTGTTTGTTGCCATCGGAAGGAAAATCAATACAGGAAGGTATTTGCGGGCTATGACGGACTCCCTGCGGGCGGTATTTCCCGACTCCCATATAGGGTATCACCGGCTTACCGTTTATTTCATCAGGCACCAAACGGCCTGCAGCATTCCTGATCAATTTATGACGCATGGCTGTCCCTCCAGTTCTTCGGTAGTTTTCCGGTGTTAACCGCCCGCTCAATCGTTCTGAGTGCTCTTTTGACCACCGGGGCATCAATCATTTTTGAGTCGACGGCTACCACACCGGTCCCTTCTTTTTCTGCCCTTTCAGAGGCAAACGCTATTTTTTTTGCTGTTGAAATTTCAGCCTCGTCCGGCTGGAAATTTTCATGGATGACGGCTACCTGGCGCGGATGGATGCATCCCATTCCGGCAAACCCCAGCGCCTTCGATTCCCTGACATTACGGGCCAGTGCTGCCATGTCATCGATATCGGAAAAAACGGAGTCGATGGGCTGAATGCCGGCAGCCCTGGCTGCATTAACCATGGTGCAACGGGCAAAAAAGGATTCTTTTCCTTCCGCAGTACGCTGTGCTCCAATATCAGCTGTGTAATCTTCAAGTCCAATGGCCATCGCAACAACATTCTCAGAGGCCCGGGCTATTTCACAGGCATTCATCACCCCGGTTGCATTTTCAACAATGGGCATCAAATATATGGTGTTGTTTTTATGGCCCAGTATCTCCGAAATTTTAGCATCGGTCTGCAATACCTGTGCCTGGCTTTCACATTTTGGGATCAGGATCAGATTAACCGGATGGGGTACGATATATTTCAGGTCGTCAAGTCCGGCCGGCAGCTGATTAATTCTTACCATGCGCTCAGCACCGTAAAAGTCAACCGACCTCAGTGCATTACGCACCAGAAAACGGGCTTCGGATTTTCTGCCGGGTGCAACGGAATCCTCCAGATCAAGAATAATCCCATGACAACCATAAATACCGGCATTGATCATAAGTTTAGGATTGTTGCCCGGCAGGTACAGGCGGGTTACCCGGTCGGCATCTCGTGCAGTCCCATAAACGTTCTGGGGCAGCATTGGCAGCAGGTATTCCTGGTCTGTTTCAATGTACTTTTTAATAACGGCCTCAAGTCTTGCTGCCAGTGTAAAAGGCAGTGCCCCGTAATCCTCGATCTCAAGCCTGGCATTTTTAATACCAAAAAAAGCAAGCATTTCCCGGCATAAACCTGTTATGGATTCACCGTACAAAGCTTTTACCTTGCTTTTCAGTTCGATTGCCACACCCTGTTCCTGCAGAATGTCCAGGCTGATGAAACAGTCTGATCTGACCTTGTCTCCCCGGTTACCGGCAGTATAAATCATAAGCGGAGATTATTAGTCAGTAATTTACTTCAAAAAACCCGGAAAAATGATGACGGTTGTCAGGGTGGGGGAGTCAGAGTTTTATATCCACCTGATTCCTCAGCAGATCATCGAGGGTTTCACGCTGCCGGATAAGATAGTCCTTGCCGCTGTTTATCATTACTTCCGGAGGTCTCAGCCGTGCATTATAATTCGATGACATGGTAAAGCAATAGGCACCTGCATTCAGGAACACCAGGAAATCTCCTTCCCTTATTTCACTTATTTTGCGGTTCCATCCAAAAGTATCGGTTTCACAAATATATCCGACCACCGTATAGATCCGCGTCTTGCCTTTGGGATTGGATACGTTGATGATCTGGTGGTAGGCATCGTAAAACATAGGCCTGATAAGGTGATTAAGTCCCGTGTCGAGACCGGCAAAAACGGTAGCCAGGGTTTGCTTCACCACATTAACACGGGCAAAGAAAAAACCTGCCTCGCTGACCAGAAACTTCCCGGGTTCGAATATCAGGGTCAGATCTTTCCCGTATGATTTGCAGAACTTGTTAAAAAGCCGGGTCAGGTCTTTGCCCAACATATCAATATTGGTAAAATAATCATCGGGCTTATAAGGTACTTTGAAACCGCTGCCAAAGTCTATATAATTAAGTTCACGGAAATTCTTTGCTGAGTCCAGCATAATCTCTGCCCCGCGCAGGAATACCCCCACATCGAGGATGTCTGAACCGGTATGCATATGAAGCCCTTCAACTTTCATATGATTCGTTTCCACGACACGCAATACATGGGGCAACTGATAGATAGAGATACCAAATTTGGAATCGATATGACCGGTAGAGATTTTATTATTGCCGCCGGCAAGAATATGGGGATTAATACGAATGCAGACCGGTATGGTATTCCCATAAAGATGGCCAAATTGTTCGAGAATGGAGATATTATCAATATTGATCTTAACGCCAAGACCCACACCTTCCTGAATTTCCTCAATGGAAACACAATTGGGCGTGAAGATGATATCCTGTGGCTGAAATCCGGCCCTGATTCCCAGTTGAACTTCCTGTATGGAAACAGCATCGAGCCCGCTGCCCAGGTTGTTAAAAAACCTGAGTACATTGATGTTCCCCAACGCCTTGCAGGCAAAGTTGATTTTCAGGCTGACATCCTTGAAAGCATGCTGCATTTTTTCATACTGACTCTTCATTTTTGAAGTGTCGTAAACATACACCGGTGATCCGTATTTTTCGCAAAGATCAACGACGTTAAGGCCATCAATTTGATATTGGTTATGAACTAATTTCATGGTGATAAGGAAATGGGTTACTTTAATGTTGGCAATGATCAAACGCTGTAATGACCAATGGCTGATACCTTATTTCTTTTTCGGTGGCTTATTACCTTGCTGCAGTTTGTTTCCCTGCTGAGATTTACCTCCCGGTTGTGATTTATTTCCCTGCAGTGATTTTTGTCCCGGCTGCGGTCTATATCCCTTTTGTTTCGCCATTACTTCAAGGCGTTGCTGGAATTTGGATTTTTTAACAGGTTTTAGCTTTCGGGCTTCCATATTCTTTAAAATTTCCTCGTCGTCGACCAGTTTTTTGAACAGAAAGTTCTGGCCGATGGTAATGATGTTGGTAAGGAAATAATAATAGGTAAGGCCGGCCGAGAAATTATTCAGCATGAACATGAACATTACCGGCATCATGTACATCATGGTTTTCATTCCCGGCATCTGCTGCGTTTGTGCCGTGGTCCCTTCCCCCATTTTCATGCTGATAATGGTGGTGACAGTCATCAGAATGGTGAACAGGCTCACATGGTTTCCATAAATACTGCTCAGGATAGGAATATTAGCATTCCATGTGATGATGGCATCATAGGTGGACAGATCGGTGGCCCAGAGGAAACTTTGCTGCCTCAGCTCAATGGAAGTGGGAAAGAACCTGAACATGGCAAACAGAATCGGAAATTGCAGCAACATGGGCAGACATCCTCCCATGGGACTAACGCCTGCCTTCTTGTACAAGGCCATGGTCGCCTGCTGTTTTTCCATTTCCTTGCCCTTGGGATATTTCGCATTCAGCTCATCCATCTGGGGCTTCAATACGCGCATTTTTGCCTGGGACAAATAGGAACGGTATGTCAGCGGCAACAGGCCTACCTTGATAATGATCGTCAGCAGCAATATAATCAATCCATAGTTGCCGATAAACTTGCTTAACCAGTCAAAAATGGGTATAATGACAAACTGATTGATCCAACGGATGATATTGTTGCCCAGGGTTACCAGGTTCTGCAGTCCAAGGTCCTTGTATTGCTTCAGCAGCTTGAATTTATT
>Ga0105101_10000351_pt1 | contig 18762 bp, 19 predicted proteins | sample PPLLak21cMay2015_2_FD_87037 | JGI IMG/M metagenome (GOLD analysis project Ga0105101, IMG submission 87037) | Freshwater sediment microbial communities from Prairie Pothole Lake near Jamestown, North Dakota, USA - PPLs Lake P8 Core (1) Depth... | ecosystem: Environmental > Aquatic > Freshwater >... | reverse complement strand
TGAATGCATTTCCTACTGATTGTCCGAGACCGCATTTGGATGCAACCTTCATAGTATCGGCAAGCTTAATAAGTTCGTTAAGGTAGGTGGATTTGACTTCACCTTTTTTGACTTTCTGAACACCCTTAAGCAACTGCTGGCATCCAACCCTGCATGGAGTGCATTGTCCGCACGACTCTTCCGCAAAGAAATCAAGGTAGTTATGAAGGACATTATACATTGATCTTGAACTGTTGAATAGCTTCATCGATCCTCCTGTCGGAACTCCCTCAAAACCGATAACAGTATTTGCGAATCTTTTTCTTGGTACACAGAAACCTGATGCCCCTCCTACCTGAACAGCTTTTGTATCGCCATCGCCGAATTCATTTACGAACTCCTGGACCGACATACCGAGTTCAAGCTCAAATATTCCGGGAGTTGGCGTATCGCCGGAAATGGAGAACACTTTTGAGCCTCTTGAGTCCTTAGTTCCGAGCTGGCTATAAGATTCAGGACCATGTTTTATTATCATCATGGCCGTTACGAGTGTCTCAACATTATTGATGGATGTGGGCTTTCCGAAAATTCCTGAGGTAGTAGGATACGGAGGTTTGTTGCGCGGTTCACCGCGTCCACCTTCCGCTGATTCGAAGAGTGCGCTTTCCTCACCGCAGATATATGCGCCGCTTCCCAAACAGTAATTTATTTTAAAATCGAATCCAATGTCCTTAATAAGTTTGTGAAATGTCTCCAGTTCCTTCATAAGCTGGGGCAAAAGAAACCTGTATTCACCACGCAGATAAACAATCCCCATTTTTGCACCAATGGCTTTCCCTGCTATTACCATGCCGCCGTAAACCTTGTATGCCACTCTGTCGAGGATCTCACGGTCTTTAAATGTACCGGGCTCACCCTCATCGGCATTGCAGACAACATATTTATCCGGGTTTTTTACGGCTGCCGTATATTTCCATTTCAGACCGGTCGGGAATCCGGCACCGCCACGTCCCTTAAGTCCTGAATCGAGCACTTTCTGAACAATGTCCGAAGGTTTCATTTTATAAGCCATTGTCAGAACCTCTTTGGGATCTACTTTTTCGAATATAAGATCTACCTTATTTAGTCCTCTCTTTTCCATCTTGTCAGGGTATTACTTTTTTTGCATATATCCTTTAATTACCTCAACAACCTTTTCCGGTGAAAGCTCGGTGTAAGGTATTTCATTTATAAGCATAGCAGGTGCTTTATGGCACCAGCCGATACAGTTTGTCTCAATAAGGCTGAATTGCTTATCGGAAGTGGTCTCTCCAACCCTTATCTTCAGCATATCTTCAAGAATCTGGATTATTTCACTTTTGCCCTTCATTGAACATGTTATTGTTTTACAGACTCTTATCACATACTTTCCTCTCACCTGAGTATCGAGGAAGGTATAAAATGATGCAGTTCCGTAAACTTCAGCTGCAGAGATATCGAGCTCTTTTGCAACTTCAACCATAGCCTCATCAGTAAGATAATTATGCTTTTCAACTATACCCTGAAGTATAGGCATAAGGCTCTCTCTTGCACGGCCATGCTTATCGGATAATTCTTTTACGATATTTCCTAAATGATACATTTCCAGTTGATTTTTAGATAGTTAACTATTTTTTATTTTATTTTTTTCTGTTGTTTTTTTGCGCTGTGAATTTAATAACAATCCTATTTAAAAAAACATTACATATATCATTGTGGATAATTTAGAATGAAAATAAACAAGGGCAGAAAGGCATAACGGCACAAGGGCACAAAGGTGCAAGGGCACAACGATGAAAATTTATTATATATACATGCGATATGCGATATACGATTTTAAATGATTGTAAGACCGCTATACTGCACGACTACACAACTTGCTTTAATCTTCCACCAGAATCGAACTCAATAATGAAATGTTTTGAATATTGGAATAATCATACTGATACAACCCGTCATCACCGATTAGCACAAGAACACTGCCAATCGGAATTACATCGTATGCCTTGATATTCGGATAGGTATAAATAAGGTGATCTGTAATTTTTGTCGGATCAGCAGCATTATAAATCTTGAGTCCTGCAGTTCCATCACAAATGAAAAGAAGATCGCCATCCTTTCCAAGTCCATGAGGATTAACCATTCCATATGTCGATACCAAAAGAGGGGAATTGATATTTACAACATTGACAACGCTTAAAGTATTGGCTGAGCCTCCACAGTTAGTGCCGGTACGGAGTGTAATATAGGCAAGGTTATTATCAACAATCACAGGATCGCAGCTCCTGGCATGCGAGAAGAATGCCTTTGATTGTGGCGAAAGCGGTATGCTTATGTCAAAAATAACCATACCGGTGGTTGTTCCGAGAAACATGTTTTTGTCAGTCAGGAACATTGTCTCCACTCCCCATCCGGGATAGATATCGTTGTGCATTACCGGATTTGTTTTATTGGTGATATCAAAAACTTTCAGGGTGTTTTGATCAAGAATATACAGTACATTACCCTTTATGCCGAACCTTGCCATCGAACCGCCTACACCCACTCCGCTTCCGCTCACTCCTGATGATGCTCCGCTCGCATTCTTTAATTCTGCAAATGCCATCCTGTCCAAGAAAACAGGATAAGGATTATAATTCTGATTAACTCTCTCCTTGATTTTTCTCACCTCCCAGTCTATAACTACTCCTCTTTCCTCCTCGACGAAACCCATCGGATAATCATTGTCTGTAGGAGGTACCGTATAGGGAAGAATATCTTTAAGCCGTCCCGATTCATGAATGTTATTTACATCCTCTACATCGAAAACCACCAGGTCGACAAAGGAATCGGCATACATAATAAAACCGGATATAGATATATCAACTACTCCGGGTACCTTAACAAATGCTTTATGTATCGGTGAAGCAGGATTGGCGTTATCGAAAACATGTATCCCCTTCAGCTCTTCAACAATAAAAATATAATTATCCTTAAAATAGATCTTACCCGGATTTTTCAATTCAACATTCTGCTCCACGATAACCGCTTCCCTTAAATCGTCATAGGACATATAAACAGGTGCATTACCAGTGTAAACGCGGTATGTAGCATCTTCACATGATATTATCAATAAAGCCAGAATTGATAAAACAGGAATAATTGGAATGATTTTTGCTTTCATAAGAGTCAGGTTTAGTTAATGATTACGAATCAAAAATCATGCTAAACTCACTAACCCTAAAAAAAACTTAACATGAAAAAACAATTTGCAATCAGCATTCTGCTGATATTCATAATCTTACCGCTATCAGCACAAAGAAGAAAAGATGCATTATATCTGAAGAACGGTAGTATAATCTACGGAAAGCTGGTAGAAATAACCGAAAACCAGTATAAGATCCAGTCAGGTGATGGCAGCCTTTTTATTTACCCCCTCGATGAAGTTGATAGATTTGTAAAAGAGTCTCCGCTTTTCACCGGGAGAAAAGAGGATGGCTTTGGAATTGCCCTCGAAGCAGGTCTTCTTATCGGTGCACAGATTTCAAGATATCCTGCTCCTTTCAGTTTCAACGTTCTTGGCAATTATACTATAAATACAAGGAACATAATCAGTCTCGGATCAGGTGTGGAGTTCCTTGGCGTGCCATTCACACCCCTGTTTCTTGAATACAAATACCTGCTGAAAGATAATAGGACAAGTCCGTTTCTCTTTGCCCGCGGAGGTGGTCTGTTCCACCTTGGTACCGAAGAGACAGATCCTTATAATAATAATGAATACGATAAGAAGAACTTTAAAGGTGGATTTTCCTTTACTGCCGGCACGGGCATTTCATGGGCAAGGGAAGATGTGGAGCCATATCTGAGCTTTGCATACCGCCATGCTGCAACCAGCTATGTGCAAAAGACCTACGTTAACGGAACCTATCACGACTATACTTATCAGGATACCTATAACAGACTTGAAATAAAATTCGGCTTCCGGTTCTAGGTATTTGATCAGATCTTTGAAAATCTGCGGAATCAGCGGGAAATTTTAATCTTATCCGATATCCATTCAATCCACTTATCTATACCATCTCCGTTGGTGCAGGAAATTTCAAAGAGCGGGATCTGAGCATTGATCATTTTCAGATCCGATTTGAAATTGTCCGAATCAAAATTGGTATAGGGGATCAGATCGGTCTTGTTAAGTAAAACAGCCTTTGCTTCCCTGAACAGCATGGGATATTTGCCCGGCTTATCATCGCCCTCGGCAGTGCTCACAAGGGCAAGCTTGAATGTTTCGCCCAGGTCAAACTGCGACGGACAAATAAGGTTCCCGACATTCTCGATAAACAGAACATCGAGTGAATCAAGATCGAACGAACCAAGGACCTTTGAAATGCTATGGGAATCGAGATGGCATCCGCCTTCGGTATTAATGACCACTATCGGAACATTATATTTCTTTAGTCGTTGAGCATCCCTGTCAGTGGTAATATCGCCTTCAATAATTCCTATCCTGAATTTTGATCCGAGTGCCTCGCAGGTACGCTCCAGCAAAGTGGTTTTCCCGGCTCCCGGTGAACTTATTAAATTAACCATGAGCACTTTTTTAGATTCCAGCAGACTTCTCACCTCAGCGGCTTTGTTTTGATTCCTGTCGAGGATATTTTTCATTATCTTGATTTCCATATCATTCTCCTTCTATGCTTTTAATAAATAATTCTTTACCGCTGATTATGCTCAGATCTGTCGATTCGCAGTTGTTGCAGGTGAAACGGTTCTCCATAACCTGAAAATCATATCCGCAATTAATACATTTCATCCTTACCGGCACTATTTCAATATTCACTTCAGCATCTTCTGCGACCGAATTCCTGACTGCCTCACTAAAAGCAAACCTGAATATGTCAGGAACTATCTGGACCAGTTGTCCGAAGCTGATATTCACCTTTGTAACCTTTTTCAGATTTTCTCTCCCGGCTGTCTCAAGAATTAAGGCTGTAAGATCCTCTGCTATTTTTATTTCGTGCATACACATATTATATTATGAGTATCGGCAATCCTGCATAAAAACCCATTGATTTTCAAGCAATTTGCAATTTAGTATTCATGATTGCCGATAGTCATTTAATATATTAACAGATCCTTGGAAGCTGTACTCCTGACGGCATATCAAGGATACGTTTCCCTCCGGCAGAGGTATTGAGGACGACCAGTTTCCTTTCCCCGGGGATGATCTCCCCAATAATTGCCGAATCTTTCCCGGGCAAATATGCCCTCATAATATCCAGTACTTCTGTTTCGCTGCCGGAACCTGCCACAATCAGTACCTTTCCTTCATTTGCCAGGTAAAGTGGATCAAATCCGAACATTTCACAGGCACCTTTGACCGGGTCATCAACAGGTACAGCAGCCTCATCAACAGCTATATCCCGGCCTGTCATACCGGCCAGCTCATTCAAAACACCAGCCAGTCCGCCCCTGGTAAGGTCGCGCATAAAATGCACCTCCCCGCATTTTTCCAGCACACCCGATATCAGATGATTCAGACATGCACAATCGGTAATCACCGGCGTACTGAAGCTGAGATTGTTACGTGCACCGAGAACCGCTATCGAATGATTTCCCAGCGGACCGTTTATTATCAAATGGTCTCCCTGCCTGATATGGCTTCCACTGCTAATATGTTCCAACCTGTGATCCATAATCCCAGTCCCGGAAGTTGTGATGAACAGCTTGTCGCACTTCCCCTTTCCGACCACTTTAGTATCTCCGGTGACGACCTTCACCCCTGCTTTCACTGCCTCCTCCGCCATGGAATCAACAATCTGGATCAGTTCTGCAAGCGGGAAACCCTCTTCTATAATAAATGAAGCTGAAATAAACATTGGCTTCGCTCCCGATACAGCAAGATCATTCACAGTCCCGCATATTGCCAGTTTTCCGATATTTCCACCCGGGAAAAACAACGGATCCACCACATAAGAGTCAGTAGTAAATGCAAGTGTAGTCCCTGTGATTTTCAGTACTGCTGAATCGGTCAGAGGTTCCGGGATCTCAAACTTCTTTGCAAACACCTGGCTGATCAGTTCGTGTGTCAGTTTTCCTCCGCTGCCATGATTTAAAGTTACGGTTGCATCCATCAGGTAATCTTGTATTTATACCATGTATTGCATGAGCCTTCATTTGATACCATGCAGGCACCTACCGGATTCTCCGGTGAACATAAATTTCTGAATAAAGGACAATCCTCCGGTGTTTTTGATCCTCTGAGAATATCCCCGCATATACACGATTTGTTCTCCTCATGAGGTACGACCTTAACAGGAATTGCAATTCCGGCATCGAATCTCTCATATACTTTTCTCAAAGTTAGACCGCTTGAAGGGATCACACCAAAACCTCTCCAAAAAGCATCGCAGGGTTCAAATACTTCTCTCATCTGCTTCTGTGCCAGAATGTTGCCCTCTCCTGTAACTGCCCGTCTGTACTGGATCTGAATATCCGGGAAATTCAGATTTACCTGTCTTATCAGCATCAGTATCGATTGCAGAAGATCGGTTGGTTCAAAACCGGTAACGACGCATCCGATCCTGTATTTTTCAGGAATGAAGCTAAAATGTGAAGAACCTGTAACTGCGGCCACGTGACCCGGACAAATAAATCCATTGAAGCTGGCTCCTCCTTTTATAATTTCTTCCATTGCAGCAGGCATTGTTTTATGAGCGCTCAGAAGATAGAAATTGTCAATATTTTCCAGTTCAGCTTTCTTTATTGTAACTGCAGTTCCGGGTGCTGTGGTCTCAAAACCTATTCCCAGAAAAATAATCTTTTTGTCCGGGTTGAGCTTTGCAATTCCGAGTGCATCAAGACCTGAGAAAATTATTCGTACATCAGCTCCGGCAGCTCTCATTTTCTCAAGTGATGTTACCGATCCGGGGACCCTCATCAGATCTCCGAAAGTCGTAATTATAACATCATCTTTTTCAGAATAAGCAACAGCCTTATCCATAAAATCCGTACCTGTAACACAGACCGGACATCCGGGACCAGAGATCAGTTTTATATTGCCGGGCAGCAATGACGGGATGCCAAACCGGTGAATTGCAGCTGTATGTCCTCCGCAAACTTCCATGAAGGTATATTCACCCGTGGCTGACTTCCTGATCTGATCTGCCAGCCTGAATATCAAATTCTTATCCCTGTATTCATCAATATATTTCATGCTGGACCATTCAGGGCATTGTCGATCTCTCTGAGTATCCTGAGCGTTTCTTCAGCCTCCTCTTCACTTATTTTTTGTATGGCAAATCCGGCATGCAGTAATATATAATCCCCGACTTTTGCTTCACTGATCATTTGAAGTCCCGCTTTAAATATCGATCCCCCGGTTGACACTTCTGCCATATCTCCTTCAATTGATACGATTAAGGCCGGAATACTCAGACACATAGTTTTTTTAATTTTGAGGCAATTACCAGTTGTCCGAGCGAAATTCCCCCGTCATTGGCCGGTACCTGGTGGTTTGTCAGTACTTCAAATTTGTCGATGGATAACAGATGTAAAGTTTTTTCCAGCAGATATTTATTCTGAAACACTCCACCGGACAGTATCACTTTCTTAATGGATGTTTCATTCCTGATCTGTCTGCAAACATCAAGAATCACCCTGCCAACCGTATTGTGAAATTTTGCTGAGATGATTGATTTTGTCTGACCTGGCAAGTCTTCCAGAATCGCCTTCAGGGTTTCCGCAAACAGAACAGGTTTGCCCGCCCTGAATGGATAATAATCATCCGTATCGTCATTTATTGCCGATTCGAGTCTCATCGGAGCTTCTGAATCAAATGTAGCCTTATTGCAGAGTCCGAGGATTGCAGCCACGGCATCAAACAGGCGTCCGGCTCCGGAAGAGAGCGGGGTGTTTATATTTTTGTCAAGTGCCTCTCTGACAGCCGACAATTTATTCTTATGGATCATCTTAAAAGAAGGAATGGCATCAAAACCGGAACTATCACCAAAGTACTTATATATATAGGAGTACGCAATTCTCCATGGTTCATCAATTGCCCTGTCACCTCCCGGCAACGGGATATAGTCGAAATGAGTGTATCGTCGGAAGGATTTCAGATCAGCAATCAGGAACTCACCTCCCCATATTTTATTATCGGAGCCAAGTCCGGACCCATCGAAACTGACTCCGATTACCTCTTCGTCAATCCCATGTTCAGCCATACAGGATGCAATATGGGCATGATGATGCTGTATTTTGAAAAGGGGTATATTCTGCTCTTTCTCAAGAATTTCAGCATAATATGTCGACAAATAATCAGGATGTAAATCGCAGGCTATAAGCTCAGGCTTAAACCTGAAAAGACGCTTAAACCGGTCCAGGGATTCGACGAAGAAATCGTATGTGGCATAATTTTTAAGATCACCTATATACTGGCTCATTATCGCCTGATTTCCTTTGCCCAGACAAAAACTGTTTTTCTGTTCGGATCCCAGAGCAAGGATACCTTCAGCGTTGCATCTGAGATCCACCGGACGTGGAACAAATCCTCTTGAGCGACGGATTATGGAGATCTTATTATCTATTAATCTGACCACTGAGTCATCTACCCGGTTCAGGATTCGTCTGTTATAGGAAATAAGAGAATCAGCGACAGGCATCAACTTTTTCTCAGCCGTGTTGTCATCGATTATCACCGGTTCATCGGAAATGTTTCCGCTTGTAAATACGACAGCCTCAGTTTTAAGTTTTGCAAACAGCCTGTAGTGTACCGGCATGTAAGGCAGCATTGCACCGGTTGTTCCAAGTCCGTTACTGACAGCCGGTGACAGAGATTCCTTCTGCTTCAGTATAACTATCGGCCTTCTCCAGGAAGTGAGTTCTTTCTCCTCTGCATCATCAACAAAACAATATTTTTGTATTGCTGCCAGATCCCTGAACATAACTGCAAATGGCTTTGAATCTCGCTGTTTTCTTCGTCTGAGATCTGTTACGGCATCATTATTAAGTGCATCACATATCAGGTGATAGCCACCGAGACCCTTGATCACAACTGACTTCCCCGAAGATATCTGAACGGAAACCTCTTCAATAATTTTATTTATATTATCCAGACTTTTTTCAGGATCTCTATAGTTATACACTGGTCCGCACGAGTTGCAGGCAATTGGCTGTGCATGAAAGCGCCGGTCAAGTATATCATTGTATTCCGATCTGCAGTTATCGCACATACTGAAGCTTTTCATTGTGGTCTTTGGCCGGTCGTAAGGCAATTCTTCAATAATCGTGAACCTGGGACCGCAGTTTGTGCAGTTAATAAAAGGATAACCTATCCGTTCCTGGTCGCTCTCAAGATCGGCAAGGCATTCCTGACATACAGCGATATCCGGGCTTACCTCAGTCACCCGGTCAACAATATTCTTACTCGCGGTGATCCTGAAGCCATCGAAACCTGTCAGTTGCGCCGGATTAATTTCTATTGATTTTATCTGTGAGGCGGGAGGTGCATTCTGAAGGATATCGTTGCTGAATCTGTCGATTGTCCTGAGATCTCCCTGAACGATCACATAAACTCCGTCGGTTCTGTTATCCACTTCGCCGGATAGCCCGTGTTTTGCAGCCATTCTGCAGACAAAAGGCCGGAATCCGACACCCTGGACCAATCCCTTTATCAGTATTTCATATCCTTGTATAATAGCTCCAGATTTTTAGTTCCGTCAACTTTCAACTGTTTGTGAACATAATAGATGACACTTTCAAGCTCATCGCACAGATTCACATTATTTAAAACCACATCGGGGGGCACCTTGAGAAGCACGGGTGCAAAGTTCACTATCCCTTTAATTCCATGCCGTACCAACTCGTTTGTTACCTCCTGTGCAGATATTTCAGGCACAGCAAGGATCGCCACATTTACTTTAAACCTGTCGATGATCTCTTTAAGCCTGTTCATTGAATAGACGGGGATAACGGATCTTTGTTTCTGCTTGAAAGGATCGATATCAAAAGTGGCAACTATATTCATATTACGCTGAACAAACCTGCTGTACTTGGATAAGGCGAGTCCCATATTTCCCATTCCTATCAGGACTATATTATGATCCTGATTCTTATGGAAGATTTTTTCCATCTTTTCCAGGAGGTCATTTATTTCGTATCCGCCTCGTTTATTACCCTTAATGCCGAATTCGGAGAAATCTTTCCTTACCTGCTCAGGAGTAACACCTGTTTCATTTGCAAGAGTATAGGAAAAAACCCTTTCAACTCCCATAAGTTTCAGTCTCACAAGACATGCACGGTAAAGAAATATTCTTTTCAGGTTGTTTTTAATAATGTATTTTGTGATTTGTTTCACAATAAATTTTATTAACCCTGTTTGTACCGCAAGTTAATTATTTTTTTCTAAATAAAATACAATTATGTATATGGCTGTATTTTAGCATTTTATATCTATCTCCTAAGTTTACCGATAAAATTAAATCATTTTTCATTGATTTTATTATATTCAGGAATTATTTTTATATGTGAATCTTCTCACATAAATGCAATATAAAAGCATAACAAAGGAAGAGTGGGATAAAGCACTTGAACAATTGCTCTCCCTCCATGATGTTTTTGCATCAGTCACCAGTGAATTCGGTCAGGACTATGAACCAATAAGACCTGCAAGTATTTCGGGAATTACATATAACAAACCCAGGCCTGCAACCTCTTTAAAGAATTTTTTTCTTCCTGTCAGGGAAAATGTGACCGGTGTAAGGGCTTCAGAGAAGCCAAGGATCATTATCGGCATCCCCAACTGTGATATTGAAGGCTTGTCACTTCTTGACGAGATCTATCTGGATAAGGATTTCAATGATCCTTTTTACAGAAAACGTCGCGAAAATACATTGCTGGTAGCATCTGACTGTTTCGGGATCGCGGAACATTGTCACTGTCTTTCATACGGAATCAAACCCTGGTCATCCGGAATTGCCGACCTGGCCGTGATCAGTCTGAACGGTACGATCATTTTAAGAGTTATTTCGGAGAAGGGAGAAGATTTCATAAAAAAAATTCCGGTTTCAAGCTCCTCAGTTGTACAGGATATGCTTACAGCTGTTGAAAAAGAGCATTCTTCAACTGAAGTTTTACTCACGGAAGCAAACAAAGGGTTGCCGGATTATAATGAAACCGGCAGGATTGTCAGAGAGGCAAAAAAGGGGATCTGGGAAAAATATTCAGCAAAATGTGTATCGTGCGGAGCATGTGCAACTATTTGTCCCACATGTACCTGTTTTCTTCTTATCGACAAACCCGGATTTGAAAAAGTAAAACAGTTGGATGCATGCCAATACCCAGGTTTTGAAAGGGTTGCCGGAGGAGAGGATAGCCTTTCTGATCTTCATAACAGATTCAGGAACAGATATATGTGCAAATATGTCTGGAAACCTCAGAAATTTCAATCTGTTGCATGCACCGGTTGTGGCAGGTGCATTGAAGCGTGCATTGGGAAGATTAATAAAAACGAACTGTTTATGGAATTTGTATAATATGTTTTATGCAGGTTGACAAGAACATATACAAGCCCTTAAAGGCAAAGCTGACTGAGGTTATTGATGAATCACCACTGATAAAAACATTTGTACTTGTTCCGGAAGAAGATTTTGCATTTAAAACCGGGCAGTTCATTGAACTGTCCGTTGACGGCATAGGTGAAGCACCCTTTACTCCATCCTCATCACCGGTCATTACGGATAAGCTCGAGGTAACGGTTATGAAAACCGGTTATGTTACAGAGTTCATGCATAACCTGAAACCAGGCGTATACATGGGAATAAGAGGCCCTTACGGAAGGGGTTATCCGGTTGAGAATTTTTTCGGAAAGGAGGTTCTCATCCTGGGAGGTGGCTGCGGCCTCGCTCCTATCCGGTCGTTGCTTTATGCCCTTGAACACATTCAGGACAAACTTGAGAAAGTGATCTTATGTTACGGTTCAAAAACTGCGGCCGATTGCATTTATAAGCCACTCTTCAACAGGTTGAACCAGATCGAAAAGTTCACAGCTTACCGTACTGTTGATAAACCGGAAGAGGGTTGGGACGGATCCGTCGGTGTTGCAACTACACTGCTGGATAAGGTCAAGGTCAATATCAGCAACTCAGTGGCGGTCATCTGCGGCCCTCCGGTAATGATGAAGTTCGGGACCATCAGGATTCTTGAGATGGGGTACAGGGATGAACAGATCTACCTCTCGATGGAAAAAAACATGTCATGCGGTCTTGGTAAATGCGGGCACTGTATGATGGGGGAATTTTTTGTATGTAAAGACGGACCTGTTTTTACATACAATGAGCTGAAATATACGCCCGATATATGGAAATAGAGTGTGTTTTTGGATTCAAGGCGATATCAAAGATCACTCTGCCAATTTCTCAAAGGCTGATCGATATGAGACTCCAACTGATGAACCAGTTAGCAATTTAACAAAAGATTATGGCTCAGAAAATACTGATAGATATGATAAAGCTGAGGGCAACAATGGTTGAGAATTGTTCAGCCGTTCTCCCGGAGGCTTTATTTTATCCCTCAATAAATCTGAATGGCCTTAAAACTATCCGCGAGCTTGCAACATTCAGGTTCACATGCAGAAAATGTGAGGAGGCCCCGTGCATTGCAGTCTGCCCCGCTGATGCTCTTGAAAAAGATTCGGAGGGTATAGTCACACGTTATACGAATCTGTGTATTTCATGCAAATCGTGCGTCACTATATGTCCATTCGGCACCATGATGACTGACTTTTTCAAACACCACAGGAACAAGGATCTGTTTTATGACCTGAACGATGAGAACGAGGTAAGGAAGTTCATTGAAGCTTCTCCTGCCGGAACAATAACAATGACTGATGAGGATGAATCGCCTGAAAAAAATATTTACAGGCTCAACGACAAGATCCTCATAAGAGATTATTTGTACGAAACCGAAAGCAAGTGATATGGCAGTAAACCTGTTTTATTTCTTTGTCTTCCCCGGCCTGCTTTTCGTGGCAGTAACCGGTGCCTTCCTTTCATGGTTCGACAGGAAAATAACTGCCAGGGTACAATTCCGCAAAGGACCTCCCCTTCTGCAACCTTATTATGATTTTTTCAAATTATTGCTGGTAAAAGAGACGATCCTTCCAAAACAAGGATCACCTCTGATTTTTCTTCTCTCTCCCGTCTTTGCTGTTTTCGGTGCAGTTATGGCCGGAGTTTTTATTCTCCTGCCGCTCTTTAATATCAACACCGGTTTCAGAGGCGATCTGCTGGTTATCTTTTACCTGCTTACCATACCTTCCTTTTCATACATAATGGGAGCCCTGGCTTCGGGTAATCCACTCGCTGCTGTCGGAGGATCAAGGGAAATGAAACTTATTCTGAGCTACGAGCTCACTTTCCTTCTGGTTATTGCAGGTGTCATAATGAAAGCTGGCCAGCAATTCGATCTTTATTCAATAATTCAGACACAGCAGGATGGATCGCCTTTTATAGGGAGCATTTCCGGTGTAATTCTGTTCATTGTCGGTATTTTTTGCATACAGGCGAAACTTGCACTGGTTCCTTTTGATATGCCGGAAGCCGAAGCTGAGATTACCGAAGGTATTTTTATAGAGTACTCAGGAGCACCTTACGGGCTTATTAAGCTGACAAAATATATAATGCTCTTCATTCTGCCGGCTTTACTTATCGCATTGTTAATGAACGGATTCAGGCTTGAAGGGATTGGAATTCTTTGGACTGTGCTCAAAGTAATACTCGTTGTGCTTCTTCTTACACTTATAAGAAACACGAACCCGAGGATCAAGATCAGGCAGGCTATAAGCTTCTTTCTTATTTGGATGAACCTGCTTGTGGTTATTGCCATTGTTCTGATTGCGTTTGGTTATTAAATATTTTATTGTGGGCTTTAAAAATTATTGCTTTAAAAAATCACTCTGGGTATTCCATTTCGGAGGTGCCTCGTGCAATAACTGCGATATTGAGATCCTTGACTGCCTTACGCCGCGACACGACCTGGAACGGTTTGGCATATTACTCGTCGGCAGTATACGGCATGCAGATGTCCTGCTTGTGAACGGATCGATCAATATGCGGGATAAAGAGAGACTCCTTGAGATATATAACCAGGCGCCAAAACCTGTTGCGGTGGTTGCAATCGGTGCCTGCGGTTGTACGGGTGGCATCTTTGCTGAAAGTATGACATTTGCCGGACCCGTTGATAAGATTATTCCTGTTGATGCTTATATACCGGGGTGTCCTCCAAAGCCGGAGGCGATTATTGCCGGAATTGTAAAACTGGTCAATAAATAACAGACAGTTGGCAGTTGGCAGTTAGCAAGCAGTGAGTGATGAGTGGTGAGCGGTGAGTGGTGAGCGATGAGCGGTGAGCGGTGAGCGGTGAGCGGTGAGCGGTGAGCGGTGAAAAAAAGAGTTAAGAGTTTACAATTAGAATAATGGATACGGAGCTGGTAATTGAAAAACTGAGGGAGAATTTTGGTGCAGGGATAACTGAGGTTGTCACCAAAAGTCCGAGTCGTGTTATTGTTTCAATAAAACCGGATCTGATCCTGAAGGTTGGAGAGCATCTGTATAAAACTGCCGGATTCAGATTCATAATTGCTTCAGCCCTTCATACTAAGAGGGGATTTGAGATACATTATCATTTCAGTATGGATAAAACCGGTCTGGTGCTGAATATCCATGTTGTGCTCGATAATGAGAACCCGCAGATTGAATCGCTCTCAAATATGTTCAATGCATCCAACTGGATCGAAAGGGAAATGCATGAACTTTTTGGCATCAATTTCCTGAATCACCCTAATCAGGAGAAACTTATTTCCGAAGGTAACTGGGCGGAAGGCGTTTATCCTTACAGAAAGAAATTTAAATAAGTACGGAGCAAAGATGAGCAGGAAAACACTTATACCGATCGGACCTTACCACCCCTTGCAGGAGGAACCTGAACTGTTCAAGCTTTTTTGTGACGGGGAGATTGTGAAGGATATTAAATGGGAAACCGGCTACAATCATAGGGGAATTGAAAAACTCAGTGAATCAAAGACTTATGATCAGGTATTCTTTCTGGTGGAACGTATCTGCGGTATCTGCTCCACTTCACATCCCTTTGCTTTTGCAAATGCTGTCGAGGAAATTGCCGGAATTGAAATCACCGACAGGGCAAAATATATCAGGTCAATAATCGGAGAACTTGAACGTTTACACAGCCATCTTCTCTGGGTCGGACTCGCAGGGCATTTTCTGGGATACAACACAGTCTTCATGTGGGCCTGGAAATACAGGGAGCCCATACTGGATCTGTTTGAAATGATTACCGGCAACAGGAACAGCTATGCGATGTTCAAGGTTGGCGGTGTACGCAGGGACATCGGGAATGAAAAAATACCTGTTATCAGGAAGATACTCAGTGACGTAAAGAAAAAAACAGACCTGCTTACCGGTGCGGTGATGGACGATCCTGTAATACACGCCAGAACTAAAGGTGTGGGTATTCTGACAAAACAGGATATATTGGATTATGCAGCTGTAGGGCCGACTGCAAGGGCTTCCGGAGTGGCAATTGATGTAAGAAAGGACGATCCATATGCTGCTTATCCACTTATCAACTGGAAAGTAATAACAGCTGAAGGAGGTGATGTGTTCGCCAAAGCAGAGGTGAGACTGCTCGAGATGTATGAATCGATCTCAATAATTGAACAATGCCTTGACGGACTTGAAAAAGTGAGTGACGGAGATGTCAATGTCAAGGTCAAAGAGATCCCCGAAGGGATTGGATCAGGACGTGCGGAAGCTCCAAGGGGCGAGGTGTTCCATTTTGTTGTATCTGACGGCTCCAATTCACCTGCCAGACATAAGATAAGAGCCCCGAGTTATGTTAACATTGCAACCTTCAAAAAATCGTGTATCGGACAGACCATTGCAGATGCAACTATTTCTCTGGCTGCCGTCGACCCATGTTATTGCTGCACGGAACGCATGGCGGTTGCTTATGATGCGAATTCGGGACAAAGAATAATGAATGCCGGTGAGCTGATCAGTTTATCTGCAGACAAAAGCATTGAACTGAAGAAAGAACTTAACCGATCGAAATGAATGAGCTTATCTCCATATTCTCCGAGCCGACTGTCGGCGGTTTTCTTCAGCTGCTGATCCTGTTACCCCTTGCAGCCGGGATGCTGTTATTGCTGGTTCCGGATAAATTCTTAACTGCAAAAGGAATTTTCGCCCTGATAATAAGCCTTGTTTCAGGTTATCTTACCCTTGCATTATTCAGTTCAGCCGTTCAGATTGCAGTCTTTGATGAGGTTATCGGAAAATCATGCATTTCGATATTCGGCACCAACCTTTTCCAGAGTCCGGACAGGTACTTCACATTTACCCTTGATAATCTGAGTAAACTTATAATACTGTTTATCAGCCTGTTTGCTATATTAGTACTTATTTATTCACTCGTCTATATCAAAGCAGGAAGGGCAAGAAATTATTACCCATGGGCTCTTATTACACTTGCCTGTTCCTATGGAGCAGTTTTATCTGACAACCTTCTGTTATTTCTTGCATTCTGGGGCATCCTTGGCATAACCCTTTATAAACTGATTCCGGGACGGGATGAGGAGAGTTCAGCTACGGCCAAAAAAACCCTTATTCTCATTGGTGCATCGGATTCTGTGATGATCATAGGCATTGGCATGTTGTGGAGACTGACTGGTTCCTTAAGCATGGAATCCATCTCTATGCCAACAACCAATATCCTTTCCGTAACTGCATTTGTTGCGCTTCTGGTCGGATGTTTCACCAAAGCAGGTGCTTTTCCTTTCCACACATGGGTACCGGATTATGCAAAGGATGCTCCGGCCTCTTCATCCGCACTGTTGCCCGCCTCGCTCGACAAACTACTGGGGATTTATTTCCTGGCAAGAATGACCATGGATGTCTTTGTCCTGAGTGAGCTGATGAGGCTCTTGTTGCTCACCATCGGAGTAATTACCATCATCATTGCTGTTATGATGGCTCTTATGCAACACAATTACAAAAGACTGCTCGGATTCCATGCAGTTTCGCAGGTAGGTTATATGATACTTGGATTCGGGCTTGGTTCGATGATAGGTGTTGCCGCAGGTCTGTTTCATATGATCAACCATGCCATGTACAAAAGCGGGCTCCTGCTTTCAGCCGGATGCGTAGAATACCGGACCGGCGAAGAAAATATCGAAGAACTTGGCGGTCTTTCGAAAGCTATGCCGGTAACATTCTTTGCGGCTATAATTTTTGCAATGTCTATCTCCGGTGTGCCACCCCTGAACGGTTTCGCATCAAAATGGATGATCTACCAGGGAATAATCGATTTTGGCTCCGGATCCGGTATTGCCAGCAAGCTCTGGGTAATTTGGCTCGCATTGGCCGTATTTGGATCAGCCCTGACCCTTGCAAGCTTTGTCAAATTCATAGGGGGGATTTTCCTTGGCCGCCGTAAAGATGCATTTGAAAAAATACGTGAAGTCCCTGTTCTGATGTGGATACCTCTGGCTCTCCTCGCATTGTTTTGTATTGGCTTCGGCGTTTTTGCAACTAATTTCATCGTTCCAAAGCTCTTCATGCCTGTAACGGGAGAATTTCAGTTTAACGGATTCTGGGATTCATCGTTTGTTTCTTTGCTTGTCCTCATCTCTTTTGTTCTGGGGGTAATCCTTTACCTCGCTCTCAACATTAAGAAATTCAGAAGGGAAGACAGCTTTATCGGAGGGGAAAAAATCCAGGCTCAGACCAGTTATGCCACAACTGAATTCTATAAGACTTTAGGTGAATTCAGATTCTTTTCCTGGATTTATAAAAAGGCTGAGGAGAAATGGTTTGATATTTATGACCTGTCAAAGAAATTTGTGCTCTGGGTGAGTCACCAGTTCAGTGAGGCCCACACTGGCGTACTGCCCGGCTATATTATCTGGGCGTGTGCCGGATTGATTGTTATGTTGCTCATTATGATATAAATAACTGAAGCAAAATGGAAATTGCCATATCCATAATAACAGGTCTGATGATAATCGGAGCATTGTATGCCATCCATGCAAAGGATCTGCTTTCAGCGGTTATAGCATGCGGCATTGTAGGGTATGGTCTGGTGATCTGCTTCCTGCTGCTTAAAGCTCCCGACCTGGCAATTGTTCAGATAGTGGTCGAGACGATATCCCTCATAATAATGGTTGCGGTCGTCCTCGACAGCTCACGGGAAGAACCATATTCAAAACCCGATCCACAAGGGTATGTCACTGCGGTAACGGCTGCATTCCTGGCGATAGTATTGTTTTACTTTTTCAGAACTGCTTTAGGAACACTGGATGTCTTTGGTGAAAGTACATTACGGATGGCTGGTCCGTATATCGAAGGTGCAACACAAAAAACCGGTAGTGCAAACCTTGTAACAGGTGTTGTTTTTGATTTCAGGGGATATGATACACTTGGCGAGGCAACGGTGCTCGTAACTGCAGTTCTGGGAGTATTGACTATCTTAAGAATAAAAGGGAAGAAATAAAAGATAAGCATCGAAAGATCGAAGGAGATTGCTTCGTCCCGCTGACGCGGGACTCGCAATGACAGAAATATAATAAAAACGCGAAACGATAAACGAACAATGAAAGGAATGACACTCATAGTAAAGAAAACCACACAGCTGATTGCAGGTCTGGTGTTTCTTTATGGCATTTACATTATTATACATGGTCATCTGACGCCGGGAGGCGGTTTTGCCGGTGGA
>Ga0105101_10000350_pt1 | contig 18773 bp, 16 predicted proteins | sample PPLLak21cMay2015_2_FD_87037 | JGI IMG/M metagenome (GOLD analysis project Ga0105101, IMG submission 87037) | Freshwater sediment microbial communities from Prairie Pothole Lake near Jamestown, North Dakota, USA - PPLs Lake P8 Core (1) Depth... | ecosystem: Environmental > Aquatic > Freshwater >... | reverse complement strand
GTAAGTTATGTTTCGGGAGGATCCACAGCATGGGGAACTGATTCCAGCGACAAGGGATTTTTACTGGTAAAAATCAGGAAGGGTATTGATAGCCGGCAATTTATCAGAACCTCAGGAACTGATTCACAATAGTTCCAGGTGATTCTCTGTCAGTTTTATGCAAAGACAATAAAAAAAAATCAACAAACATCTGCTCTTAAGTCAATTATTTTGGATCCCAAGGTACAATCCGGAAGCCAGAGGCTGATGTGCATTGACGCACTCAGGGGCTTTGCTAATATAAACCTCAAAATCCTTCAATATGTAATAAAAGGGTTAGAAATAGGTCTCAGACCTGTCTCTACATCAGATCTTGATAAAAATCCTGTTCTTATACAGCCAGTAACATATATACCACAGGGCAGCCCACACCACCAGACTTGTCATGATTGCAACAGTGAGCTCCCCACCCCAGGAGAACATTGCTTTTGTGAACGGGACAAATATTTCTTCCAGAAGTCCTGCTCCCCCGATATGGAAAAATATGTAAATGAATATTGAATTCATTCCGACAATCTTGAACATATTCCATCCGGTTGCAAAATACTTCTTTACATCGATCAGCCAGTAGCAAAGACAGAGTGCCAGGATGGTATAACCGCCGCTTACGAATACGAACGAAGAGGTGGCAATCTTCTTGATGATTGGTGTAATATTCATAAGATCAAGCGCATAACCTACAATGAGGGCAGATATTCCGGCAATAAGCATAGCCTGAATTTTTTTCCCTGCTGTCCTGTCGCTCATAAGAAGCTTTCCGCACAGAACGCCCCAGATGGTATGTGCCGTGGTCGACACAAAATTCAGCGTTGCCCATTCGCTCGCTTTGTCCACACCTTCAATTTTATTGTTGAACCATGCTCCCAGGTTCTCATAGTTTACCCAGGGATGATTGAATCCCTCAACAGGGAAAAGCCTGTATGCAAGATCAATAAACAGTAGTACGGCCAGGGAGAAAACAATCTGAAACAGATAACTCTTGTTCCTGATAAGGAAAGCCACCAGGTAGGTTACCGACAGTTGTGCGAGTACGTTCTGGAATCTCCAGACAATGTGACCGGGGCCAACACAATATAATGCCCATCCGAAGAAAAGCAGCAGGAATGAACGCCTGAAGGCGTGAAGTGCTATCGAACGGTTACTGTCGCCCTTTCCCTTTCTGTTGGCAACTGCAAATGGAATGCTCACTCCCACAATAAACATGAAGAATGGCTGTATCAGATCCCAGAAATGCAGACCATGCCATTCATGATGGTTCAATTGAGTTCCGACAAACTGCATTACGCTGTTGTCGGCATGAAGGAAATGTGAATAAAGCTCGGTTGCCTCCCCGGCAAGAAGGAACATTGTCAGTCCACGGAAAAAATCGATTGAGTTGACCCTGCCCGGAAAAGTAGAAGTGAGTTCTTGTGGTTTAGGATCCATTTTCGGGAATTTTTTACCGAATATAGTATTAATTTTGTCTTTCAATGCTGTTGGTAAATATATTTAACATACAATAGAACGATGGGAGACAATTATACAAAACTGGCCTGGATACTAATGAAGCGGCTGATAATTTTCGCCGCGCTGTTGTCATTTCCTGTTGCAGGAATTGCGCAAATGAAGATTTATATCAACACTGATCTTGAGGGGATCAGCGGTGTTTACAAATTTGAGCAGACCCGGACAAAAGGCACACCTCTGAATATCCAGGCTTGCGAATATTTTATGGATGATATTGCAGCAGTTGTAAGGGGACTTCGTGATGCCGGGGTAACGGAAATTGTTGTGCTCGATGGCCATGGATCGCAGGCTGTGATTCCTCATATGATGGCCCCGGGCGCTACATATATAACAGGTGTGCCCCGGCCGGGTGCAGGAAACCTCACAGGGCTTGATTCCTCCTTCAAAGGCATGATTTTACTTGGCTTACACGCAATGATGGGAACTCCCGATGGGGTGCTGAATCATACACAGTCATCCCTTGCCGAAAACAGGTACTGGTATAACGGGGTGGAATCGGGGGAGATTGTCCAGAATGCTACTATTGCCGGTTATTATGGTGTGCCTGTAATTATGGTGACAGGTGATGAGGCAACCTGCCGTGAGGCAAGGAAATTTCTGGGTGAAGATATTGTAACGGTTGCAACCAAACGAGGTTACTCAAGGGAGGCCGCGGAACTTTATCCGTTCGATCAGACGAGAAAGGATCTCTACGAAGGAGCTAAAAAAGCCGTGGCAGCAATTCAGTCACGCAAACCATACCATCTTTCTACCCCGATAAAGATCAGGGAGGAATATCTGAACCTTGACCCGACTCTGCCTGAACCGGTTGTCGTTAGGAGGGAAGGAGTGGCGAAGGATGCTCTTCACCTGCTTGATTGGTGGAAGAAGTAGAGATAATGGCTGGTGGTTGCAGGTTGCAGGTTGCAGGTTGCAGGTTGTTGCAGGTTGCAGGTTGCAGGTTGTTGCAGGTTGCAGGTTATGATTACTTACTGTAGAAGGCGTCTGTAGCAAGGTATTGTGGTGCTTTCCGGTGTTTTGTACCCTGTTCATAGCTGTAAGCAATCCCGATAAGGACAGGTTCGCTCCAGGCTCTTCCGAAAAATGTTATTCCTACAGGCAGATTATCGATAAATCCCATTGGGACCGTAATGGCAGGATATCCTGAAATGGCTGCCAGGGATGAACTTCCGCCGACAAAATGATCTCCAAGGATCAGATCGGTTTTCCAGGCAGGAGAGCCGGTTGGAGCAATTAGGGCATCCAGCGAGTTGGTATTCATTAATTTATCGATGCCCTCATCCCGGGTTGCCTTTTGCATTTTACTGAGTGCATCAAGATACTCCTTCGATTTCAGATCGCCTTTTTCTTCTGCCTCTATAAGTATTTTCTGATCAAAATGCCTGAGCTCAACCGGATCCTTTTTATTGAATTCAATCAGCTCTCCAAGGGTCCTGACGGCGGCATTATCTCCCAGGCGTGCAAAATATTTATTCAATCCGTCCTTGAACTCATAAAGCAATACCTGGTATGAGTAACCGTTATATTCCCTTCCGGAGGGAGCTTCAACTTCAATTATTGTGGCGCCCAGCTTCGTCATATCGGCGATTGCCCTTCTCATCAGCGAGTCCACACCACCGGAAAAGCCTCCGGAGTTTTTCAAAACCCCGATCCGTTTCCCGTCGAGCCCGTCTTTTTTAAGATAATCAGAATACCCGGTTAAAGATTTCCCTTTTGATTCAAGCGTTTTTGGGTCTTCCTCGTCGATGCCGGTCAGAGCACCAAGGCAGATTGCCGCGTCTTCCACTGAACGTGACATCGGACCGGGAGTATCCTGGGTATAGGAGATCGGGATGATCCCGGTCCTGCTTATCAGGCCGACAGTCGGTTTGATGCCAACTATACCGTTATTATTTGAAGGACAAACAATTGAACCGTTGGTTTCTGTACCTATTGCAACCATGCAGAGGTTCGCCGAAACCGCCGCACCCGATCCGGAACTTGATCCGCAGGGATTGCGGTCAAGCACATAGGGATTTTTTGTCTGACCGCCGACGCCGCTCCATCCGCTCGAAGAGACTTCAGCCCTGAAGTTGGCCCATTCACTCAGGTTCGATTTAGCAATTATTATTGCTCCGGCTTCCCTGAGCTTTTTTGCAACCCAGCTGTCAGCTGGCGGAAATGAGTTCTGAAGCGCCGTCGCTCCTGCAGTATTCGGCATCCGGTCGTGAGTATCGATATTATCCTTTATTATGACAGGAATGCCAAACAAGGGCCCCTTTGCCTTACCTTCAGCCATCTCTCTGTCAAGTTCCCCGGCAATCTGAAGTGCATCAGGATTGATCAGTATAATTGCATTAAGGGCTGGTCCGTTTTTGTCAATTTCTATTATTCTGTCAAGGTAAGCCGACACGACATCCTTTACCATAAATTTCCCCTCCCTGTACCCTTGCTGAAGCTGAGTTATTGACATCTCCTCAAGCCAGGTATTATCAGGTTCATCACCGGCTGTTTTGGATCCGGTGTCCGGTGATTTGCAGGTGGAGAAAATCGAAACAATCAAAACTGAAGCAATTAAAAAAAGGTGACGGATTTTCATGACGGAATTGTTTTAAATAATTGTAATATTGTACAGACTGATTTATGCTGTCTCTACAATATTAAATTTATTTTTTCATTCCGGATCTATTTGAATATATTTGTTTTCATGAACCCCTAAAACAGGCAAATGAAAAATATTTACCTGCAGATACCTCTCGAATCACGGGAAATTTCAGAACTGGTCATTGCAACTGTAACGTCAACCAGCGGATCGACTCCACAAAAAGCTGGGAGCTCGGCGCTTTTTAACAGGGCGGGTCTTATTTGTGGCACAATAGGAGGAGGCATTCTGGAAGGGAAAGTGCAGGAGATTGCCAGGGCAGCAACTACAACAAAAAAATCGGGAAATTATCTTTTCAGGCTTGATAACAGCGCGCCGGGTGGAGAGGATGCCCTTTGCGGTGGCACCATCAATGTTCTTGTCGATTCCAGTCCCGGAGATCAAATTCAGGTGTTCAGGGAGATTAAACGATCATCAGAAGCCAGGATACCCGGGATACTTGCAACAATGATCACCGGAAAGGACGAAGATAGTGTGGTGATAAAGAGATATTGGATTTCTGATCTGATAAATTCTACTGTACCTCAGGATGTTATGGCACGCATAGGAACGGAGGCCGGAAAAATGCTATCGTCCCCGGATCCGGCCGGTTTTCGTGAAATTGAATTCGATGTTCCTGGAACTGAAATTTCTTCGCGGATTTTCCTTGAACCAATTGTGCCACCCGGGCGTCTTATTATAGCCGGGGCGGGACATATCGGAAAAGCACTGTCGAAAATAGGCCAGATGCTTGACTTTGAGATAACCGTTATTGATGACAGGCCTGAATTTGCGAATCCGGAAAATATTAAGTCAGCCGATCACATCATTTCGGAAGATATTGGAAGCGCATTATCACGGATTGAAAAGAACAGGGATACATTTATCGTCATAGTCACCCGTGGTCATAAAGATGATGAGGCGGCATTGAGAGCCTGTATCGGATCGGATGCAGGTTACATAGGCATGATAGGCAGCAGGAATAAGGTAGAATTAATGCGAAGGGTGTTCATTTCAAATGGATGGGCTTCACAGGAACAATGGGAGAAAATATATGCTCCGGTAGGGCTCGAAATCAAATCGAAGACAGTTGAGGAGATAGCAGTAAGCATTGCGGCTCAGCTTGTAAGGGTTAAAAATAGCAGGACCGATGAGTAATAGCAATAACATATGGGCCATTATACTTGCTGCCGGCGAATCGAAAAGGATGAAGGTACCCAAAATGCTTCTTTCTTTTAACGGAAAAACCATGATCGAAAAGGTAATCGAAAATGTTTTGGGTTCGGAAGTTTTTAATACTCTGGTTGTGCTTGGTTCATTCAGGGATGAGATCCTTGCCGTTTTAAGAGATCTTCCGGTAAAACATTGTTATAATGAACGTTACAGGGATGGAATGCTTTCATCTGTACAATGCGGGATTAGAAATCTTCCCGAAGGCTATGATGCGGTGCTGATATTCCCGGGCGACAAACCCCTGATTGAACCGTTAGTCACCAACAAAATTATTGCAGCTTACAGGGAATCAGGAAAGGGTATAATAATCCCGGTTTATCTGAAAAAAAGAGGGCACCCCTTGCTGGTTGACAGAAAATACAGTGATTCAATATACAACCTTGACCCCGGAAAGGGGCTGCGCTCACTTGCTGAGGGGAACCCGGGTGATGTACTTGAGGTACAGGTAAACTCACCGGGGATTTTAAAAGATTTCAACACAAATGAGGACTATCTGAACGAAATAAACCAATCAAAGTAACTATGGAAGAGAAAATCACCTTTACCCTTAACGGTAAAAAAACCGTGATACTGACTGATCCCAATCAGACCCTTCTCTGGGTTTTAAGGAATCAGCTGGGATTGACCGGAACAAAGTTTGGCTGCGGAAACGGGTTCTGCGGTGCATGCACTGTTCTGATCAACAGAGAGGCCATCAGATCGTGCATGACACCTGTAAGTGACATTGCCGGTAAGGAAGTGATCACCATTGAAGGTCTTGCCCGCGGGGGAAAACTCCACCCGGTCCAGCAGGCCTTTGTCGATCACGATGCTCTGCAATGCGGATATTGTACACCCGGAATGATAATTACGGCGGCTGCATTGCTAATGAAGAATCCATCGCTTTCACGGCAGGAAATAGTTGATGGACTTGAAGATAATCTCTGCAGATGCGGAGCTCATACAAGGATAATCGATGCTGTTGAAACTGCTGCCAGACAAATGAAAGGAGGGAAATAACCATGAGAAAAAAAGAAACCGATATCAAAATATCCAATCACAGGATAATTGATGAAACTACCGAAACTGAAGGGATAAAAAGGAGAAGCTTTGTCAAAATGCTCGGAGGAGGTATTTTTATTTTCCTTCAGCCATGGAACCTACTGGATCTCCTTTCTTTGCCGGCTGAACAGGCGAGAAGCCTTACAAAGGATTATAACGCTTTTCTTCAGGTTGCCGAGGACGGCACCATAAAATGCTTCACGGGCAAGATGGAGATGGGCCAGGGCGCAATAACATCATTGCCTCAGATGATGGCCGATGAACTCAATGTACAGCTTGAAAGAATCACGATGGTAATGGGCGATACCGACCTGTGTCCTTATGATGCCGGCACCTGGGGATCGCAGACCACACAGACTTTTGGCATGGCGATGAGAGCTGCCGCAGCGGAAGCTAAAGGCGTTCTGGTCGAACTCGGAGCAGCGCAACTCGGAGTTCCTGCTACCCAGCTTGAGGTTAAGGATGGATATGTGATCAATACTAAGAATCCGAAAAGCCGGGTAAGCTACGCACAACTTGCAAAAGGCAAAAAGCTTGAGAGATTTCTTGATGTCAAACCTGCACTTGAAGATCATACCAAATTCACATACATGGGGAAATCTTACAAGCATGTCGATGCAAGAGTTAAAGTTACTGGCGAGGCTAAATACACAGGGGATCTCAAACTTCCGGGGATGGTTTTTGCCAGGATATTACGGCCGCCGTCACACGGAGCAAAACTAACAAACGTTGACATTTCCGGAGCTGAGCAGGTTAAAGGCACACAGGTCGTCAGGGACGGTGATTTTATAGCGGTGCTCCACGACAACCACGACAGGGCAGATGAGGCAATTGCCAAGATAAAAGCCGAGTATTCCTTCAACGAGCTGAAAGTAAACGATAAAACGCTTTATGACAGGATGGTGGGCGCAGACTCCAGGGTAAACGTTATGCGGACCAATGGTGATCTTGAGGCCGGATTTCAGGAGTCGGACAGAATATTTGAATCGGAATATCATGATCCGTACGTAGCCCATGCGCCAATAGAAACACATACTGCCCTTGCAAACCTCGAGGGAGATAAGATGACTGTCTGGGCCTCATGCCAGTCACCTTTCGGACTTCAGGACGGCATTGTGCGCGAACTTGGATTCCCAAGGGAAAAGGTAAGGGTGATCGCACCGTTCACGGGCGGAGGCTTTGGCGGGAAAAGTGCATATCAGCAAGGCATTGAAGCTGCAAAACTGGCAAATATGGTTAAAAAGCCGGTCATGGTTGCCTGGACCAGGGAGGAGGAGTTCTTTTATGATATTTTCCATCCGGCCGGAGTTATTCGTGTCAGATCAGGGATCGATAAGTCAGGCCTTATCAAGCTTTGGGATTTTAATATCTATTATTCAGGCACAAGGGGTTCTGACACTATTTACGATGTCCCTCATTCAAAAACCACAAGTTATGCCCAGAATATGGATGCAGTTCAGATCCATCCGTTCGGAACCGGTGCCTGGCGTGCTCCAAACAACAATACCAACACTTTTGCACGGGAGTCGCAAATTGATATTATGGCATCTGCAGCTGGCATCGATCCTCTTGAGTTCCGTCTGAAGAATCTGAAGGATGAGAAAATGATAGCCTGCTGGAAGGCAGTTGCTGATAAGTTCGGCTATGTTGCTGCAAAAACGCCCAGCGGCAGGGGGATAGGCATAGCCTGCGGAACAGATGCCGGATCGTGGGTTGCACTCATGGCTGAAGTCAAGGTCGATACCACGACCGGGCATGTACAGGTGATCAGGGTGGCGTGTGCGCAGGATATGGGATTGTGCGTAAATCCTCAGGGAGCGTTAATCCAGATGGAGGGATGTATTATGATGGGGCTTGGATATGCGCTGACTGAAGAGATCCAGTTTGAAGGCGGAGATATCAAGAACCGGGGATTTGACAATTACGAAATTCCCCGCTTCTCCTGGCTGCCAAAGATGGATTGTATTATCCTCGACAGGCAGGATCAGCCGCCAAAGGGAGGAGGAGAACCTGCCATTATCGGGATCGGTGCAATTATAGCCAATGCTATTTACGATGCCACAGGTGCCAGGTTGTATGATATGCCGTTTACAAAAGCCAGGGTGCTGGAAGCGCTGAAGAAGGTTTAGTAAATAAAGAGAAACAACAGCGGCAAAATAATTCCTATAGCTGTAAGGATCGCTCCGCGACGGGTGATGCCATTCTTCCCTTTTACCAGGAAGAGGCCTGTTATTGTTACAACCATTAGCGAAACACAGAATAAATCGCTGAAATATTTCCACCATACTCCAGGATTGTAATGCAGGAAATTGATCTGGTAGAAAAGCGGCCTCTTGCTGATCCGTTCAATGACCCCGTTACCGGTCTCGGAGTTTATTCTTACTGAACCTCCTTCGATGAATATTGTCATGATTTTGCCTGAGGGGAAGTAGTGGGTTTTATAGGTTTGATCACCAGGAGCTTCGGCCAGGATGTCCTCTGCGATCTCCTTACTGAGCGATTCCCTTGTGAATTTAACCCCTGTTGTAAATTCCCTGTTTTCAATAATATAGTTTGGATTCCAGTCGTGTTTGTGGTTAAGGGCAATCCCTGAAATTGAGTAAATAATGGTCAGTCCTGCAATCAGGTATCCGATATCACGATGTGTTATCCTGTTAAATTTCGAAATATTCATGGCAATAAAAATTCAGGGCAGTCGAAAGAGTCTGCAATTCAACCCCGCCCCCGGCAGGGAGCATAAACCTTCTGAAAACCAAAGAGTCCCCCCTCGGGGATATATGGGTGAATCTTACTTAACAAGCGTGTGCTTGTTGTAAACCATCATCAGGTCGGAAAGGACGGGCTGTGAAGCCAGTGCTTTGGCAGTTTCGCATGTATCTGCACCAACAGCATTTGCAGCGGCTTCGCCGGTGTTACCGGTGGCTTCCTCAGTGGCAGGAATTGCAGCGACCTGGGTAAGTGTCCCCTCAACAACTATCTCACTTCCAAGCAGATCCATTGGAAATTTTGGCATTTCCTCTCCGGCCTGGACATAAAGCCTTACATCGGGATTTTCCCCGGTTAAAAACAGTTTCTTTCCGCTGTGTGTACAAACATGAACAACTTTACCTTCAACACTTATATTCTTTCCGACATAATCTCCCGGATGTTCTATTAAAGTTGCAAATTCAACCAGGGAGGCTGGGCTGACTGCTTCCGCTTTTGAGGCTGACTCTTTGTTACCGGTATTACCGCATGATGAAATTAATACAGCTATTGCCAGAATTGAAAGGAATTTTCGGATCATAATCTCCTGAGTTTAGTTAATTGTTTATTAAGTGCCTGATTTCAGGGCTGCAATATAAGGAAAATCTTTTTAAAAAAATCTGACAAATCCGGATCAGAAAAGCGATGTTGCTTGAAATAATTACCTTTGTTCAATTGTCTAATACTTTATAAACCATTAATATCTTATAAAATGAAAAAAAATGTGATTCTGCAAATACTGTCATATACAGTGCTTTTTGCATTCCTTTGCTTTCCCCTTACATCCAATGCACAGGGTTCAAAGGCTAATTTCTCGGGTACCTGGACTTTTAATGCTGAAAAAAGCCAGATGGGAGAAGCTCCCCAGGGAGGAGGCATGAGAGGTGGTTTCGGAGGCGGCAATTTTGTTGCGAAACAGGAAGCCAATCTTTTGACAGTTGACAGGACAAGGACAAACCAGGACGGGCAGGCAGTGACAACTACCAGTAAGTATACGCTTGATGGAAAAGAAAGTGTAAATTCCACCGGCAGAGGTGAAAGCAAATCAACTGCAACATGGTCGGCTGACGGCAAATCACTCACAATTGTTACTACAAGGAGTTTCGAACGTGACGGCCAGACAACCGAAATGAAAACAACTGAAGTCTGGAGCCTGACAGGCGCTAATGCTCTTTCAATTGCTTCCGCAATGAATACACCCAACGGCGAACGGAAAACAACAGCAGTTTACGACAAAAAGTAACTTTACAAAACTGTTAACTTATAATAACCGCAAAGAAAATCATTCTTTGCGGTTATTTTTTTTACATTAGCCATTGTAACTGATCGCCCGCAAGAAGGTTCATTTTATTAGTAAATAGTTATAAGCCAACTACATGAAAAAGCAAATTAAATTTGATCTATTGATTGGTCTGCTTCTGATCCTGTCGGTATTTCCATCCTGTACCAAAACATCCGGCGATCATGATCAGCCATTTGATATTGATAAAATTGCCAGAAATAACGGGGACATTGCAACCATGACCGGCGGTCAGGGTTTTGATTCAGAAGTGATGAAAGTCATTCCGACAAGGGATAATGCCGCAGTGACTGTCTGGGAGTCCGGCGACAGAGGAGACTGGACAAAGGCGAAATATTTCATGTTTGAAATATTTGGAAACAACGACTACAGCGGTGTTATCACGCTTGAATTTTATAAAAAGTCGAACACCGGACCCGAAACGGTTGTTCTTCAGAGTGGTGAAGTGGTGGATTCCGATAATGAAGCTCCATGGTTAACATGCCTTCTGGGAATAAACCCGTCACTCAGGACTAAGGCAGTCTTCCCGCTCAGTTATCTCGATGCCCAGGAGATTTTCATCCCGCGATCACCGCGGCAGCTCAAGGGAACAATAACCGGTAACCGTCTTGATCCGGCTGATATTACAAAGGTTAAACTAAAATTCGGACCATTAAGTGATCCTTACTTCATGCCGGTATTTGAAATTGCATCAGCAGGGCTGAGCGATTCATTGCCTGCACCTTATGAACCACTTCCCGTTCCGGTAATCGATCCATTCGGGCAGCGCACCGGTAAAACCTGGCCGGGGAAAATCAACAGCGGGCAGGATCTGATATCCCTGAATCTTGAACTTGAAAAGGCGGTCGCAGATTCGGAATTTAACAGCGGCTTCAGTAAATACGGCGGCTGGAAAGCAAAGCGGTTCGGGGCTTCGGGATTTTTCAGAACTGAACATGATGGCAGGAGATGGTGGCTTGTCGATCCGGATGGTTACGCTTTTCTCAGCGTCGGGGTAGACTGCATGCGATCAACATCTTCAGGGCCTGTAAATGGCATTGAAGATCTTTTCGAATGGCTTCCCGAAAAAGATGATCCGGTTTATGCCGAATCAGTCTCGGGAAATGGACCTGCCGTAAATTTTGACTTTTACAAGGCAAACCTGATCAGGGCTTTCGGCAAAGAATGGAAGACAAGGTGGAGCAGGATGACTGCCGGAATGCTGAAAAGCCTTAACGTAAACACTGTCGGCAACTGGTCGGAAATTAATTTTGCCAAAGAAAACAAACTTGCTTATGTTCTGCCCCTGAACCGTTTTCCGGGGACGAGAACATATATTTACAGGGATTTCCCTGATGTTTTCTCTGATGAATACAGGAAGAATTCAGAGGAATTTGCCAGGCAGCTTATTGAGTATAAAGATGATCCATATCTTGTCGGTTATTTCCTCAGGAATGAGCCGCAATGGGCTTTTGGTTATCATAACCTCGCATACGAAATGTTTGCAACCACCGGGCAGTCAGCAACCAGGGATGAATTCACCAGGTGGATAAATTCAAAATACAAAAATGATATCGCGTCGTTCAATAAAGCATGGAATCTGGAACTGGGGAATTTCGAAGAACTGAAAGCCATAGTTCTGAAAGATTACCCGTCAGTTCAGGCTGACAGTGATTTTTACGCCTTTACGACCATAATGGTTAAAAGGTATGTTGATATCCCCTGTGATGAAGTCGCAAAGGTCGACAGTAATCACCTGAACCTTGGAATGCGTTACGCATGGATCAGTTCTGATCTTTTATACAAGGCAGGTGAGAGGTTTGATGTCTTTTCGATAAACGGCTATGGCTATGATCCGCCGGCAACTGCAGAAATTGCAAGGATAAGCAGGAAACCTGTAATGATTGGTGAGTTTCACCATGGGGCGGTAGACAGGTCATTGCCCGCAACAGGAATTACCGGAGTAATCAGCCAGGATGAAAGGGCGGCGGCTTACAGGAACTATATTGAACAGGGATTTGCCAGGCCCGAGCTGATCGGAATGCATTATTTCCAATGGGTCGACCAGCCTTATTACGGAAGGTTTGATGGAGAGAATTATAATATTGGCGTTGTAACCATACAGAACATACCCTACCCGGAGCTTTCTGAAGCAATGAGGATAACAAACGAAAGGATCTACAGGGTCGGAGAGGGATTGGAGGAACCTTTCAAGGCCGAAATTACCATGGTGCCTCCAATACATTATTAAACAGGCCTAAAATGTAAAAACCAATATGAATAACAGCCGCAGGAATTTCATAAAGAGAAGTGCCGCAATTTCGGCTCTTTCAGTAGCAGGCGTCTGCTCTGGCGCTCCGGGTATTTTCGATCCTGGAGAAAGTAAGGGAGAAGTTAATCCCAAAAAATCAGGGAGGAAGAAAACAGGATACACCCCGGATGCCGGAATTAAAATGTGTTTTGCCTATTTCCGGGGGATAGACGGCGAGAGCCGGAAGATTGAATTCGCGAAGCAGTTGAATGTTCTGGGTGCAGTCGGCGGAATAAATCCGATGATGGCAGGTCTTAATAATGTAAAGCCATGGGAATATGAAGCAGTTTCGGCAGTAAAGAATGCCTGGGAGAAAGCCGGCCTGAAGCTGGAGGTTATCGAAGGTCCGCCTGCATTGTCGGAAAGGACCAAGCTAGGACTTGAAGGGAGGGATGAGGAGATCAGTAATTTTATTACTTTGATGAAGAACCTGTCAAAAGCAGGGATAAACACTGTTTGTTATAACTGGATGCCTGTAATAAGCTGGGCAAGAACCACCAGTGACAGGCCTGGAAGAGGCGGTGCCCTGGTTACAGCGTTCGACTTTGAGGATATTAAGGATCAGACTCTTACCCGTTATGGGGAGGTGTCAAAAGAATCACTATGGAAAAATCTGGAGTATTTCCTTAAAGCTGCAGTTCCGGAAGCTGAGAAATACGGTGTCAGGCTTGCAATGCATCCCGATGATCCACAGGTCGACATGATCAGGGGAATTTCACGTATCATGACAAACGCCGACGCATTCAGGCGTATGGCAAAAATCTGGCCCAGTCCGTTTAACGGCCTTACAATGTGCCAGGGAAATTTTGCGCTGATGGGAGAGGATATTCCATCACTGGTTAGGGAGTTTGGGAAACAGGAGCTTATTCATTTTGTCCATTTCAGGAATGTGCGGGGCACTAAGCTGAATTTCGAGGAGACATTCCACGACGAAGGGCAGATAGATATGTTTGAAGCAATGAAGGCTTATCTTGATATCGGATTCAGTGGGCCGCTTCGTCCCGATCATGTACCCACAATGGCAGGCGACAGCAATGAGCATCCCGGCTACAGTGTCCTGGGCAGCCTTTATGCGGCAGGGTATATCAGGGGACTGATTGAGGCTGTTGCTAAAAACGTATAGCGTTTGTAAGATCAGCTTTAATTAACTGATGTTATTAATTCTTCGCCAACCATTCTGAATTTCTCACCGTCTTCAGGTTGGATGAGGTAAATCCTTTCACCGGGTTTAAGTCCCTGTTCAATCACAATGAACTTGTCATTCGAATCGCCCGGTTTGATGATTTGCCTGGTATGGTTTTTTGTATAAACGAACGGAATGCCATCGGCTCCGGTGTGTACGGCTTCCGTGGGGATATAAACGACATTGCTGAATGTTTTTACAACGACCTTGTTGCCGGTTGTCATGGTAGGTCTCAGAGCCGGGTCAGATCCGTCAATCCTGATCAGCACTTCAAATACCTTTGAATCTGAGTTTGGGAGCTGTTCTCCTATGTTAGCCACTGAAACAACTTTCCCGGTGTAGGTCTTTTCAGGAAAGGCATCAATTGTAATATTGACAGGGAGACCGATATCTACTTTGCTGATTTCAATTTCGCTCACAAAAATTTTTGACAGCATAGATGTCAGGTCGGGCAATGTGGCCACTACCCTGTCAAATGGATTGATTGATGACCCGGTTTTTATCTTGACTCCCCGCCTGTCTTTCTTATAGATGACCATCCCCGGAGCAGGGGCTTTTATGACAAAGCCGGCAAGCAGCTCCTCAAGATCACTAACTCGTCTCTCGATCCTTGAAACCCACAGTCTCTGGTTGCGTACGTCCCTTTCAGCCTGTGCTACCCTGAGCTGATAGCTCCTTTCACTCTGTTCAAGCATTCTCTGTTGCCTGTCAAGGTCTATTTCCGCCTGCCTTATAGTTGTAGGAGGTTCATATTTGGAATTGCGGAGCGTGATTTCAGCCTCTTCAACAGTGTGCATCTGGTTCTTGATTGTATTGCGGTAACCTGTAAGCGACACTGCCGTATCGAGCATTTTTGTCTCCAGATTCGTTCTGAAGGTCTTAAGCCTCTCAGTCTCATCTTTTAACGTATTGTCGTATTGAGTCCTGTCGAGGGTTGCAATGTAATCGCCTTCCCTGACATCCGTCCCTTCGGGCACAAGGTCTGTAATTTTAACATCCTGTCCATGAAAATCCCGGCCTCTCGCTATCTCCGGCGCCTTTATTTCCACAGAGCTCTCTGCCTGCAACTCACCCGGCACTGTAATGGCTATCTCAAAATCGCCTTTTTCTGCTTCGGTAAATAAATTGCTTTCATCCTGTTTGGAAGCCAGCTTGTTAAAAAGACCCAGACCAATGATTGTGAAAAAGAATACAATCCCTGTAATAATCAGTGTTCTTTTCATTTTTTCTAAATTGGCAATTGTTTGATGGTCGAATGTAACTGATGCAAAAGTATAAAAATATAGGTGTCTTCATTTTGAAGGACACCTATTTAACAAGTTTTAACAATAAACCCAGCCTCGGGTACCTGAACTGGTAATGTTAAAATGGTTGGTATTCTTAACAGTAACAATTATTTCTTGCCAGGGAGGACTCATAACAGTATGTCTGGATTTTTGGCGTTATATAGGCCGGAGGTCCGTTGACGGAAATCAGACAGGTGACCGGCAGTCTGTCTCACAATTCTCTGAACTGCCAGTCCATGGGCTATTCCCGGGATCAGGGATTTTGTTTCGTTACCCGTAAAAAACACATAATGTGCATGGACCATTGACCTTAACCAACCCGGGGGAACATGCACCGAGGGGAAGTTGCTGGAAGGTCTGTAATCGCTTCCTGTAAGATGCCTGCACCACTCTCCTGTCTCTTCAAGGTAGTATTCAAAATAGCCGGGGTTATGGGTTGAGAATTTTATTGAGCCCCTTTCACCGTAAAGTTCAAACGCTATCAGATCGCCGGTTCCTGAACTTACGCGGCTCGCGGCGATTGTTCCGGCAGCATTTGTAACAGGATCAAACAGGTTTATGAGACTGAAAAGATCTGAATCAGCCGGGACGTCATCGAAGTTGCCGGCCTGTATAGCATTGATTATTTGTATTTTATCACCAAGGAAGGCGAGGAGCAGGCTGATTGCATGAGAGCCCAGATCGGCCATGGCCCCGCCATCGGGCGCCGGGGTGAGCCGGTTAGTGCGTTTTGAACGATAACTCAGCTGAAGATAATCGCCATGGTAGTACTTAATGTCAAAATGAACAGGTCTGCCTAATTTTCCTGATTTCCAGAATATCAGCGCCTCCCTTATATTTGTTGAAAAAAGATACTGGAAACCGACCTGGATTTTTATTTCCGGATGATCCCTGACCATTTCTGCAATTTTCACCTCTTCTTCAACAGTTGAACAGACAGGTTTCTCAAGATAGACCTGTGTGAGCTGTGCATTATTAATTGCAGACTTAAGATGTTCATAATGAACCTTGTTTGGGCCCAGAATAAAGACCGTATTGATCTTTTTATTGCTGAAGAAGGCTTCCTGATCCTGGGCTTTATTGAATCCGTATCTGGCGGCAAATGATTCCCTGTGAGCTTCAGTTACTGAACATACAGATTCAAGTTCTATTTCCGGTAAATTTTGATAATAATTGCGTAATGAGTTCAGGGAGAAGATGTGAGAATGTGCTATGCCGCCTGCTCCTATGAACCCGACAACGAATTTTTTCTGTTTCATCAATGTTTTTTATAATTTTATATCAAAATTAATCGAATAATCGGTTATTTCAACCCTGGGGGAGTATGCTGTCATTAAGGATTTCACGTATTGAATGTGAAGAATAAACAATATCAGTAATTTCAATAACTAAAAACCATTAATAATGAAAACAAAAATTTTTCTGCCGTTGGTCATTTTGCTGTTATCTTCATTTGCTCTGCAGGCCCAGGATAAAAAGATCAGCTTCGGAGTACTGGGAGGAGTGAATTTTCAAAACCTTAACGGTAAGGATGCAGGTGGGGATAAACTGGAGAATAAGCTCATCCTCGGACTACATGGCGGAGTAAACGCAATGATAAATATTGCGCCCGATTTCTACTTTCAGCCCGGTCTCCTCTATTCTACAAAAGGCGGGAAATCTGAATATGATATTTTAAGTGATAGCAAGGCTGATGGATTAACTATCAAAGCTGTCTCAAGGATCGCATATATAGAAATGCCATTGAATTTATTGTATCGTGCCCAGCTGGGAAATGGGAATGTCCTCCTTGGTTTTGGCCCATACGTGGCACTCGGCGCAGGAGGTAAGATTAAGGTTGATTCTCCGTTGGGATCAAGTGAAAACTCGATCAAGTTCAAGAACAAGGTAACATCATCCGATCCTGATAACATTTATTACTACCGGCCTTTAGATGCCGGAGCAAACATCTTCTTTGGCTATGAAATGCCTTTCAACATATTCATCCAGCTAAACGCCCAGCTGGGGCTGCTTAAGATAAATCCGGAATATGAAGGTGACGAGGATTCGGAAACAATTATTAAAAACACCGGTTTTGGGCTGTCGGTGGGGTATCGGTTTTAAAGTAAATGAAATAGATGGAGATAATTGAAATATGTAGAAATAAGTAGAAATAAATTGAAATAAGTAGAAATAAATTGAAATAAGTAGAAATAAATTGAAATAAGAAAAACTTAATTGGACCTTCACTATGAAAAAACTGCTTCTGTTATTACTGGTAATTCCTGCTGTGACGGTTTCAACTGTCAGATCGCAGGTTCGCGATAAAGCTGCTCTCGAAAAGGGTATGAACTTTATTGAAACCAAGACTTATACTGCCGATGAGGATGCCAGAATTCTTGAACTTTACAAGGACCTGAGGGTAGCTGATGTATCAGATGGAATGGATATGGTTGGCCTTCCGGGTACAGGTCTGGTCACTCCCGAAATACATGCCGACTGGGTCGATCTCAAGGATTTCAGACATGTTTTCAGGGGTATAGCGGTTACGGTACGCTATGTTCCGACTCAAAAACCTGCACTCCCGGCGCCGGACGAAGACTTTAAAAAATGGGAAGGTAATTTTTACAACGCATATTCGCACGAAGGTTTTACTACACTTATACGCCCCGGTTCTGCGATTGTTATTGATGATGTCGAAGACAGGGACATCGGTTCGATAGGGTCGAACAATATCCTGGGCTGGTACAAGCTTGGGGCTGTTGGAGTGGTTACCGACGCAGGTTCGAGGGACACTGATGAGGTAGGGCTCGAAGGAGTACCCCTTTATCTTCGTCATAAAGGCCGCGGGATCCGTCCGGGAAGGAACGAAATTGAATCGGTTAATCGTCCCGTTACCATCGGAGGCGTACTGGTCTGCCCCGGCGATGTCGTTGTTGCCGATGGAGACGGGGTGGTGGTTGTACCCCGTGCCGTTGCAGAGCAGGTAGCCAAATACGCGGCCGAAATACTTGTCGGGGATAAGGCCGGAAGAAAGGGTTTGTATGAAAGTCTCGGCCGTCCGTTGGACAAGACTGTAAAGTAGAAACCAGATCATATACACGACAATGAGAAAAACAGTAGTTTTCCTGCTTATATTGTTTTCGGGAAGCGTAGCGATTTCTCAAACCACGCCTGCCGAGCCAAAGACCCTGGAACCCGGATCAAAAGCACCCGATTTCAACCTTCCCGGGATTGATGGCAAATCATACAGTCTGAAATCTTTTGAAAAAGCAAAGCTTCTGGTTATCATATTCAGCTGCAATCATTGCCCCACTGCCCAGGCTTATGAGGACAGGATAATAACCCTGGCCAATGACTATAAGCCTGAGGGAGTTGAAATTGTCATGATCTCACCCAATGCCGTGAAGGCTTTGAATTATTCCGAACTTGGGTATTCCGATAGGGGCGACAGCTTTGAAGAAATGAAACAGCGCGCGGCTGACAAAGGATACAATTGTCCCTATTTATATGATGGGGATGATCAAAAGAGTGCGCTGGCATACGGACCG
>Ga0105101_10000349_pt1 | contig 18803 bp, 16 predicted proteins | sample PPLLak21cMay2015_2_FD_87037 | JGI IMG/M metagenome (GOLD analysis project Ga0105101, IMG submission 87037) | Freshwater sediment microbial communities from Prairie Pothole Lake near Jamestown, North Dakota, USA - PPLs Lake P8 Core (1) Depth... | ecosystem: Environmental > Aquatic > Freshwater >... | reverse complement strand
TACGTTAAATATGATACCGCCTTTCCGGATAAAGATCTTGAGATCATCCAGGAACCACTTGTAAGTAGGAGCATTTCCCGATCCAAAGGTCTCAATAATAAGGGCTTTGAGCCCTTTGGTATTTATAACCGCATTGACAAAATTTCTGTTGAGCCCCGGAAAAAGCTTCATGATAGCCACGTTATTGTCAAACCTTTTATGAACTTTTAATTTACTGTTCTCAGGGGGATAATGGATAAGGTTGTAATTGTATCTCAAATGCAGACCCACAACTGCAAGAGGAGGATAATTCGGGGAATTGAAAGCATCAAAATGTTCAGCGCTGAATTTGGTGGTGCGGTTTCCTCTTGTAAGCTCATTATCGAAATAGATACAAACCTCCGGGACAACCGGGGAACCGTCTTTACAGGCAGCAGCTATTTCAATGGAGGTAATAAGGTTTTCCCTGCCATCAGTACGCGGGAGACCAATCGGCAACTGCGATCCGGTAAATACCACCGGTTTGGAAAGGTTTTCAAGCATGAAGCTCAGAGCCGATGCTGAATATGCCATCGTATCTGTTCCGTGCAATACAACAAATCCGTCGAACTTGTCATAATTCTCTTCGATAATCTCAGCCAGCGTTATCCAGATTGCAGGGTCGATGTTTGAAGAATCCTTCACAGGATCAAACGAGACAGATTGAAGATCGTACCCGAAACTGCTTAGGACAGGAACATGTTTGGTAATATGATTGAAATCGATAGGGATCAGTGATCCTGTAACAGGATCGTGCACCATACCTATTGTCCCGCCGGTATAAATTATAAGAAGCGACGTTTCCTTACTCCCTTTCATGTTGCAATCAGATATTAAACAGCCGGCATGAGTTTTCGTAAGTAATTGCTGCAGACTCTTCCTCACTCACTCCAATGACCTCTGCAAGTTTCCTGTTAATAATGCAAATATACGAACTCTCATTTCTTTTACCTCTGAAAGGGACAGGGGCAAGATAGGGAGAATCAGTTTCGAGTATTACATGCTCAATTCCGGCAGATTTTACAATTTCACCAAGCAGGGAGTTCTTGAACGTTAGTGGTCCACCTATGCCAAGCTTAAATCCCATGCCTGCAGCTTTGTCTGCATCATGCGCGTCTCCCGAAAAAGCATGGAAAACACCTGAGAGCTTTTTACCCTTAAACTCATCAAGAACAGAAAATACCTCCCGGATGGAATTCCTCGAATGAATGACAACCGGAAGACCGGATCTGATTGCAAATGCCACCTGTCTTCTGAAGGCTTCCAGTTGTTCTGACAAATGAGTCTTATCCCAGTAAAGATCAATACCTGTTTCACCTACTGCAATAAACTTGTTTGAGGAGGCAATTTCTTCCAGTCTGTCAAGCTGAGAATTATAATCTGCATATACTGATGTGGGATGAAGTCCGATCATTGGCAGACAGGTATCCTTATATCTTTCAACGGCCGAAAGCATTGGTTCAACGGTATTTATATCAATATTGGGCATCAGGAGCTTCACCACCCCTGATGAAACAGCCCTGCCCACCATCTCATCCCTGTCGGAATCAAATTCCGGGAGAAAAAGATGAGTGTGTGTATCAATCAGTTGCATCAGACAACACCCTGTGCGATCATAGCATTTGCCACCTTCACAAATCCTCCGATATTGGCGCCGTCGACATAATTAATAAAACCGTCTGATTGTGTGCCGAATTTAACACAGGTTTCGTGAATGCTTTTCATAATCAAATGAAGTCTGGCATCTACTTCCTCGCGGGTCCATGGAAGCCTCATTGAGTTTTGAGTCATTTCAAGTCCGGATGTTGCAACACCACCTGCATTGGCAGCTTTCCCCGGTCCATACAGGGTTTTTGCTTTAAGGAATACTCTTACTGCCTCCGGGGTGGAAGGCATGTTGGCTCCTTCACATACACAAATGCAGCCATTTTTCACAAGCAGTTCAGCATCATTTTCATCAATCTCGTTTTGGGTGGCATTTGGCATCGCTATATCACATTTAATTATCCATGGTCTGCGACCTTCAAAATACTCAACCTTGTATTTATCTGCATACTCTTTGATCCTTCCTCTTTTCACATTCTTCAGTTCAATTATATATTTCAGCTTTTCGGCGTCTATACCGTTGGGATCGTAAATAAAGCCGTTGGAGTCGGAAGAGGTTACTACCTTACCTCCCAGCTGGGTGACCTTTTCCGTTGCATATTGTGCAACATTACCTGATCCGGAGATACAGACTTTTTTATCCTTGATACTTTCATTCCGGGTAGCCAGCATTTCCTCAGCAAAATAGGTGGCTCCGTAACCGGTTGCTTCGGGTCTGATAAGAGAGCCGCCCCATTCAATTCCTTTACCTGTCAATACTCCTGTAAACTCATTTTTCAGCCGTTTGTACTGACCAAAAAGATAACCGATCTCCCTGCCACCAACACCAATGTCTCCCGCGGGCACGTCAGTGTCGGCACCAATATGACGGAACAGCTCTGACATGAAACTCTGGCAAAATCTCATAACCTCATTATCGGATTTGCCTTTAGGATCGAAATCGGATCCGCCTTTACCCCCACCCATAGGGAGAGTTGTAAGACTATTCTTGAATACCTGTTCAAATGCGAGGAATTTCAGAATTCCAAGGTTAACAGTGGGATGGAACCTGATCCCTCCCTTGTATGGACCGATGGCACTGTTCATCTCAATCCTGAAACCCCGGTTGATCTGAATATCGCCTTTATCATCCAGCCATGGAACTCTGAAAATAATTGTTCTTTCAGGTTCCGCGATCCTCTCGAGGATCTTGGCATGTTTATATTTAGGATTTTCCTCGATAAACGGGATAAGTGATTCTGAAACTTCCTGAACGGCCTGGTGAAACTCATTTTCTCCAGGATTTTTGGCTTTGATCATCGCCATGAATTGTTGCACTTTTGGATCCATTGATTTTAAAAATATTTATTAGTTTAATAGGTTTGCAAAAATAGAAAAACAATGGATAAATGTTGATGTTGATCCGGGAAAATATTTCTGTTTAATAAGACCGAAGTCCGAAGTCCGAAGTCCGAAGACCGAAATTTAAACTTCCGACTTCCGACTTTCGACTCCTGACCTCCGACTTCCGACTCCTGACTTCCGACTTCATAAAGTAGTCACGCAATCCGGTAAAGGTTACCGGGATAGCATTTAATCAATCCCTTGAACTCCATCTGAAGGAGAATCGCAGATAGTTTATAAACAGGAAGGCTCAATGATCTGCAGATCGTGTCAATTGTAAGTTCGCTTTCCCCCGAAAGAAGTTCAAAAACCGACTTCTCGGTATCGTCCAGTTCTGAAAACAGGGTTCTCTGAACAGCCGGCTTCGATTTTTCTGTTTTCCAGTCAAGAATGTACTCTATATCTTCAGCATTCTCTACCAGTGCCGCTTTATTGCTCTTAATGAGACTGTTACATCCGGCTGACCATTGATCTTCAGGTCTTCCGGGGACAGCAAGGACATCACGGTTGTAGGAATTTGCAATGTCGGCAGTGATCAGGGCACCTCCCTTGATGCCCGATTCAACGATAAGCGTTGCGTCCGCGAGCCCGGCTATGATACGGTTTCTCTTTATGAAATTGTTACGTTCCGGCAGGGCATCAGATAAAAAATCGCTAAGAAGCCCGCCGTTACTGACCATTGCTTCAGCTGTTGACCTGTGAATTGCAGGATAAATGGTGTTGAAACCATGTCCGAGGACACCCACTGTCTGAAGGTTATTTGAAAGAGCTGCTTTATGAGACGCAATATCAATTCCGTAAGCCAGTCCGCTCACGATTATAAGATCAGAATGCCCTGTTGCCAGTGCTCCTATAATCTTGTCACATAATTCTTTGCCTCTGGTGGTTGCGCTCCTTGTCCCTACAACGCTCAGTATTTTAGGAGAATTCAGGTCACTCGTACCCTTATAGAAAAAAACTACCGGAGAATCATCACATTGTCGCAATCTGAAGGGATAGTCGTTGTCAAGGTAGAAAAATGTTTTGATCCGGTTTTTTGTTACATACTCGGCTTCCTTTTCCGCAGCTTCAAGATAAGTACGGTTGCTGATGTATTTTGCAAGTCCTGAACCAATGCCAGGGATATTGACCAGGGTTCTGAAAGGTTCATGAAAAACAGCTTCAACGCTTCCGAAATGTGATACAAGCTTTCGGGCATTAATATCACCTATCCTCGGAATAAGGCCTAAAGCAATTTTATGCTTCAGCGAGACATTTTCAGACATAGCACTTAGAAATGAGACATACAAATATAATAAAAAACCCCCAAATCCAACTATCAACTCCCCAACCCGGCTGGCGGTGCCGGGGGTCATTCAAACCACCCCCATATCCAGCATCGAATTAGCAACCTTCAGAAATCCTGCAATATTTGCACCTTTGACATAATCAACATACCCATCGTCCTGCTTGCCATATCTGCAGCATTGGCCGTGAATATTCCGCATTATTTCATGGAGCCTGCCGTCAACTTCCTGCATGTTCCATCTCATCTTCATGGCATTCTGTGTCATTTCAAGCCCGGAAGTTGCAACACCACCTGCATTCACAGCTTTACCCGGAGCAAATAAAGTCTTGTTTTTATTGAAAGTTTCCACAGCTTCCGGAGTGCAACCCATATTGGAAACTTCAGCTACAAGGAGGACTCCGTTATTAATCAGATTTCTGGCATCGTCACCATTAAGTTCGTTTTGTGTGGCGCATGGTAAAGCAATATCGACTTTAACTTCCCATGGTTTCTTCTCTCCATGAAATTCAACTCCCTCAAATGCATATGAATATGGCTTTACGATATCCTGGTTGGATGAACGAAGCTCCAGCATATAATCGATCTTTTTCCCTGAGATCCCTTCCGGATCGTAAACGTAACCGTCAGGACCTGAAATTGTTACGATCTTAGCTCCGAGCTCGGTTGCCTTAAGAGCAGCACCCCAGGCTACATTTCCGAATCCGGATATTGAAATGGTTTTGTCCTTAAGTGTTTCATTCTTTGCTGCGAGCATTTCCTCTGCAAAATATATAGCTCCGAAACCGGTTGCTTCGGGTCTGATCAGCGAACCACCCCAGTTGCTGCCCTTGCCGGTAAGAACTCCTGTATGATCGCCTGCAAGGCGTTTGTACATTCCATAGAGGAACCCGATTTCACGGCCTCCGACTCCTATGTCACCGGCAGGCACGTCGGTTTCGGGGCCAATATATTTCCAGAGTTCGAGCATAAATGCCTGGCAGAATCTCATAACTTCGGCAGTGGATTTTCCCTTAGGATCGAAATCCGAACCACCTTTACCTCCGCCCATGGGAAGTGTGGTTAGCGCATTTTTGAATATCTGTTCAAATCCCAGGAATTTCAATATGGACAGGTTCACACTTGGATGGAACCGCAAACCTCCCTTATAAGGGCCGATGGCATTGTTAAATTGTATCCTGTATGCAAGATTCACTTTCACATTACCATCATCATCAACCCATGGTACCTTGAACATCACTATCCGGTCGGGCTCAATAATACGTTCGATTATATTGGCAGATTCGAATTGCGGATTTTCATTGTATACTTCCTCAATTGATTCAAGTACTTCCCTTACAGCCTGCAGATATTCAACCTCACCGGGATGTTTCTTTTCGAGGTTGTTCATTATCTTATCGACATTCATTTTATAAATATTTTTGTTCGTAATATATTATTTCATAATCACAATCCAAACAGTTTAAAGTTGGCAATTGGCAAGAAGCAGTTGGCAAGGAGCAATAATTACTAACTGATTTTGCCAACTGCCAATTGCAAACTGCCAACTTTTCTCATTGCAGATAATTAGGATCCAAAGTTGGATTATATTTTACTCATTAAAAATGATTTAACTCATAATATTGTCTGAAGGATTTCACTTTCCGGGAGCATATTGGCTCAGTGTTCTGAACACTTTGTTCCTTTGGTCTTTGTTGAGTGCACTAATATAAACAGGCGGGTATTTAGCGATCTCCTGACCTAACTTCTGGAAAAGGGTAAGACTCAATATCAAGCCAAAAAATCTGGATTCTGTTTTAAATCCCATGAAAGTACTTTTATTTATTTCAATGGAATTCTTTTTACCGCCCACTATTCCGGTAGTGAAATAACGAAAAATAATAGATTCTGCCTCATCCGAAAAATATACATACTGGTAATTCAGGAACATGGGGAAGAATGTAATGACCAGATAGATCGCTGCAAAAATAACGGTCCAGACAGTATCGCTCATTCCGAGAATGGGGAATTTGATAATCTTTGCCACATAAGTAAGGGCCACAAATACAAGAAACAGAACCGTAGCTACAAAGAATTTGATCCTGAGGTTGATTATCTGTTTGCTGTTGTCGAGTGTCATTGCCTAAATTTTTATAAACTTAACCTTTTTTTCCAAAGACAATTGATTCTGCAGTAGAAAAAGTATTCAGGTAGCCCACTGCATCTTAAGTACAATCCCCCTGCCCCTATTAGGGGATGCCGGGGGGGTGAGTACATGTAGCCAGAGAATATGGTTAACTGCACAACGCGTTAATTTTATATTAGTAAATCAGCCCCCATTCAAAGGGATGGGGGGTCTCTTTTTCCTGAAGAATCTCACCATCAATTCACTGCACTCCTCCTTCAGGATCCCTGAATCGACACGGGTTTTCGGATGCAGCAACGGGCCCGGGATTTTGGTATAACCTTTCTTTTCATCGGGGGCACCATAAACAACTCCTGATGCCTGACTCCAGCCGATAGCACCCGCACACATCGCACATGGTTCTACTGTTACATAGATTGTACAACCGGTCAGATATTTTCCACCGAGCCAGTTTGTTGCGGCTGTGATTGCCTGCATCTCGGCATGGGCAGTGGGATCCTTCAGGGTTTCGGTCAGGTTATGAGCCCTGGCAATTATTATATCATTACAAACCACAACAGCTCCCACAGGAACCTCCTGTTTGTCAAATGCCTTCTTAGCTTCCTCAAGGGCAGCCTTCATGTATTTTTCATGGTTGCTTTCAGCCATACAACAGAGTGTAACCATTAAAATTAATCAATTTTCTTACTTTTGTTGAAATTTTAAAGAAAAGGTGATGTACAGAACACATACATGCGGTGAGCTAACGATCAGGAATACAGGGATAGATGTTACATTGTGCGGATGGGTTCAGAAGTCGAGAGATCTTGGTGGAATGACATTTGTCGATCTCCGCGACCGCTATGGTCTGACTCAGCTTGTTTTTAATATGGAAACTGATGCTGCACTGTGTGGCCAGGCAAGGAAGCTGGGTCGTGAGTTTGTTGTCCGGGCTACTGGCAGAGTCAGGGAACGCAGTAATAAAAACCTTAAAATCCCGACAGGGGAGATCGAAATAGAAGTCAATGAATTTTCCATTCTGAACAGCAGTGAACTTCCGCCTTTCACAATTGAGGAAGAGACTGACGGAGGAGAAGAACTAAGAATGAAATACCGGTATCTCGATCTGCGCAGGACGCCTGTCAAAAACAACATAATCTTAAGGTACAGGGTAGCCCGGGAGGTAAGGAAGTACATGGATTCGATTGACTTTATTGAAGTTGAAACTCCGATACTTATAAAATCAACTCCTGAAGGAGCCAGGGATTTTGTTGTGCCAAGCAGGTTGCAACCGGGAACATTCTACGCTCTGCCTCAATCACCACAAACCCTGAAACAGCTGCTAATGGTTTCAGGATTTGACAGGTATTTCCAGATTGTCAGGTGTTTCAGGGATGAAGATCTGAGGGCTGACAGACAACCGGAGTTTACCCAGATCGACTGCGAGATGTCATTCGTTGAGAGGGATGATATCCTTGATACATTTGAAGGTCTCGCTAAATATCTGTTCCGGCAGATCAGAAATATTGATTTCACTGAACCTTTCCGGAGACTTTCTTATCAGGAGGCCATAGAATCGTACGGCACTGATAAACCTGATCTGCGTTTTGGCATGAGGATCAATGATATTACCGTGATAGCAAAAGGACATGGTTTTTCAGTTTTTGATACTGCGGAATACATCGGAGCTATTTGTGCCGGAGGCTGTTCGGATTATACAAGAAAACAGATCGATGAACTGACTGAGTTTGTGAAAAGACCACAGATTGGTGCAAAGGGGCTTATTTATATAAGGTATGACGCAGATGGTTTACTGAAATCTTCGGTGGATAAGTTTTACAATCAAGTTGATCTTGGCGTCCTGGCATCACGAATAAATGCGGTGAAAGGTGATCTTATGCTCGTCATAGCCGGAGAGAAAATGAAAACACTTACAGCTCTTTCCGAGTTGAGACTTGAAATAGGTAACAGGCAGAAACTCAGGAATAAAGAAATATTTGCACCTCTGTGGGTCGTTGATTTCCCTCTGCTTGAATGGGATAAAGAAGAAAAACGTTATTTCGCAATGCACCATCCGTTCACATCACCCAGGCCTGAAGATATTCCCCTTATGGAAACAGATCCGGGCAGGGTAAGAGCCAATGCATATGACCTTGTTATAAATGGGGTGGAGATTGGCGGTGGTTCAATCAGGATACATGATACATCATTGCAAAGGCTTATGTTCAAGGTTCTTGGCTTTACTGAAGAAGAAGCGAATGCTCAGTTCGGCTTTCTGCTGAATGCATTCAGATACGGGGCACCTCCGCATGGGGGAATTGCTTTCGGATTCGACAGATGGGTTGCCATGTTCGGCGGTCAGGATTCGATCCGTGATTTTATTGCTTTCCCAAAAAATAATTCCGGCAGGGATATGATGCTTGATACCCCTGCGCCTATTTCGGAAAAACAGCTTGGTGAGCTGAAGATCGAAATTAAGAAAGAGGAGAAAAGGGATTGATCTCTATTTTCGCATTTTGGGAGCCCCGATCAGCTTTATAAGGATAACCCCGTTTGCACCTCTGGATCCATAAATGGAAGCAGAGGCACCTTTAAGGACCTCAATGGATTCCACCTGGGTCGGACTGATATCATCTATTGTGCTGACCTCCATTCCATCGACAATAAATAATGGATCTGTAGGGAGGGTGAAAGATGAAGCTCCCTGAATAGTAACTTTCGTGCCGGACACCTGAACTCCCGGAAGAGTTCCCTTCATAAGCTCATAAATACTTGTGTATGATGCGAATCTTGAGTTCTGAACCTGTAAGCTGCTGACAGGTGTTGTAAGATTCTTTTTATCAATGGTTCCGTAACCAATATTTACTTCGTCTCCAGGTGCTTTCTCATTCATGACACTTTGAGGAGGAGTGCCGGAAGCCCGGTCAAGAGCAATATTAAAGGTTGTCCTTCCGTCAATCAATGCCTCACCTCTTCCCTGGTTGAAAGTAAAGGCCGTTATCACCTGTGCCACAGGTTTAACTTTAACCTTATAGAATCCCTTATTGTTTGTAACAATATTGGTATATTCATTATCGATAAGGATCATCGCCCCTGATACAGGATTCTTGCTGACATCAGTCACAATGCCTGAGATTGTAACCTTTTTCTTTGCTTTCTGTGCCGTAGCAGGGCTGAAAGCAATTATGGCCGAGAGGAATATAAGAATAACACGCAAATACATTTTTCCAATTATTTATTAATACTGCAATTTATACTGAAACGTGGATAAATACAATTTTTATATGTTAAATGATCTTCCCGATAAGTGTTGCTGAAGTGCATTTTTCTATCTGAACATTAACGTAATTTCCCTTCTTATTGTTCTCCCTCGGAAAGACAACCACCTTGTTTTGTGATGTACGTCCGGTTAAATAATCATCCGACCTTTTGGAGAATCCTTCAATCAGTACCTCAAAAACTTTGCCAAGATCACTTTTTTTGGATTTTGCCGAAAGTTTGTTCTGAAGTGCGATTATTTCGTTCAGGCGGGAAGTTTTAACATCTTCCGGAACATCATCTTTGAGCTTCCTGGCAGCACTGGTGCCGGGCCTTTCACTGTATTTGAACATATATGCAAAATCAAATTGTGCCCATTCCATGAGTGAGAGTGATTCCTTATGATCTTCATCCGTTTCGGTGCAAAACCCGGTAATCATATCTGTTGAAATAGCACAATCAGGCAGATTCTCCCGGATTGCTTCAATCCTGGCTATGTAGCCCTCCCTTGTATATTCCCGGTTCATAAGTTTCAGTATCCGGCTGCTGCCGCTCTGTGCCGGAAGATGAATGTGTTTGCAAATGTTGGTATACCGTGACATCGTTTTCAGCAGATAATCGGAAATATCCTTGGGATGTGAGGTTGAAAATCTGATCCGCATCGATGGATGCGCGAGTGCAACTTTTTCAATAAGCGCAGGGAATCCCGCTGAAGATCCGTTTGAAATCCAGTTGTAGGAATCGACATTCTGTCCAAGCAAGGTAACCTCCCTGTATCCTTTGTCATAAAGTTCCTTCACTTCTCTTAAGATTGAATCCTGATCACGGCTTCTTTCGGGCCCCCTGACATATGGCACTACACAATAGGCACACATATTGTTACAGCCTCTCATTATTGATACAAATGCCGAGACTCCGTCGGATGCCACCCTGACAGGAGAAATATCCGAATATGTCTCTTCACGAGACAGGAGTACATTCACGGCTTTATGACCGGAATCAGCCTCCGCAACCAGGAGGGGAAGCTCGCGGTAAGCATCCGGGCCGGCAACGATATCAACAAGGTTCTCAGTCTCAAGTATTTGTTCTTTAAGTCTTTCGGCCATGCAACCTATCAGTCCCACAACCAGACTCTTGTTTTTCTTTTTCAGGTGCTTAATTGCTTTTAATCTGTTCCAGATCCGTTGCTCAGCATTTTCACGGATTGAGCAGGTATTAATAAGGATCAGGTCAGCTTCATTTATATCTGCAACAGATGTAAATCCCTTTTCCGAAAGAATTGACACAACAACCTCACTGTCAGCGACATTCATCTGACAACCGTAGGTTTCTATATAGACTTTTTTACTCAATTGAACCTCTGTTACCTTAATAAAATTAAAGCTAAGGACGATGAGTTATGAGTCATGAGTGATGAGATCCTGGTACTCACCTCTCACCGCTCACCTCTCACCTCTCACCGCTCACCACTCATAACTCACCGCTAATATTTTCTTCCACAAAAGTATACAACCTGAATGATGTATTAAAGAAATATTTAATTTAGCAATCTAATTAATAGTATGTTTTATGTCAGGTCACAGTAAATGGTCAACGATAAAAAGGAAGAAAGGAGCAGCTGATGCCAGGAGAGGCAAGATCTTCACGAAGATCATAAAAGAAATAATCATTGCTGCGAAGGAAGGTGGAGGCGACCCCGATACAAATGCCCGGCTGAGGCTTGCGATCCAGAATGCCAAGGGCGCCAATATGCCAAAAGATAATATTGAACGGGCGATAAAAAAAGCTGTTGGTGCTGATGCAGTAAGTTATATCGAGACTTCGTTTGAAGGGTATGGCCCTCATGGAATTGCGGTTTTTGCAGAGTGCCTTACTGATAACAACAACAGAACGGTTGCATCAGTCAGGTCGGTATTCAATAAGTTTGGAGGTAACCTGGGTACCAACGGTTCACTTACTTATCTTTTTGACCGTAAAGGAATTTTTACAATTATAAAGGATGATGATTTATCCCTCGATGACCTGGAGCTCGAAATGATCGATGCAGGGGCACAGGATTTTGAAGTTGATGAAGATACTGTTACGATCACCTGTGCAAAGGAGGATTTTGGTAACGTTAGCAGAAAATTAAGTGAACTGGGTATCGAGCCCGAAGAATCACGATTGAAGAGAATTCCGAATGACACCAAAAAGCTGGAAATCGAATCAGCCAAGAAGGTCATGAAATTCATTGAAATCCTTGAGGATGATGATGATATCCAGAATGTGTATCATAATCTGGAAATGACAGACGAACTGGCAGAAGCACTTGAGTAGCATGTGAAATTATGAAAAATATACCTGTACTGATTTTATCTCTCTTTGTTATTTATTCCTGTAAAAAGGAAAATAGTGAGACAAAATGGGAAGATTCATTCGGACAGGGGAATGCACTTTTTGTAACATCTGCACCCGATTCGGGTATCATTGCCTGTGGCATTCTTGACAACAAGCCATATCTGATAAAACTTTCGAAAGATAAAACACAGGAAGCCGATTACAAATCGGGGAGAGATGGCTTGTTCAGCTCGGTTTGGCCCGGTAATTCATTTTATATTACGGGAGGAAGCTCCGACGGGAAAATGCTGCTCGCCAGGATCGACAATGAGGGAACCGAAGTCTGGGATACAGTAATTGCTGCAGGATTTAATGTTGACCGGACAGATATAAAATATACGGGTAACGGAACACTTCTGGCAGTCGGAACCGCCAGTGCGGAGCTCACAGGTTCAGGGGCGGGCGGGCTCAGTTTCATCAGGTTCGACACTGCAGGGCATGTAATTGAAAATAAGGAAATTACAGAAACAGAATTAATCTCTGCTGAAAGAATCTTCCTTGATAATCAGGGTAACATATTTCTTCCTCTGACAAGGCAGGTCATCGGTGCAAAAACAAGGGCCAGCGTGGCAAAATATAACAGCGACTTTCAGAAATTATGGGAGACAGTGCTGTCGAATAATCCCGGCTTTTCTGCTGCTTCCTACGGTGTAACCGGTGACGGTGCAGGTAATATTTATGTAGCAGGCAAGACAGAAGTATCAAAAGAATCAGGAACTCTGGATAATTCATTTTTAGTTTCGCTGGGTCCGTCAGGAACGGTACGCTGGAAGAAATACCTTGAAAATGCCAATACCGGAACGGATCTGATGTTAAGCGACAATATAATTATAATGCTGAACAGAAACTGTTTCGTTGTCAACATGGCAAATACGGATGACGGCGCTGAAGCAGACCGGGTCCGCATGTTTGAAGTATGTGACCCGTATGACTCTGATGCGAAAGGTTCAAGTCTTGACCTGCATTATGACGGGAGTATCCTGGTTGGTGGTAAGAAAGGTAATAGTTTCTACATCGCCATAAAACCTTTTACACCCTGATCTGTTGTGTGATAAGAAATTGAGTCGGGAACACGTTTTAATTCTGTATTTGAAGTATTAACTTTGCCACATGATCAGAAAGACTTTATTACTTTTTGTCATTTTTCTTCTGGCAGGTGATTTATGCAGATCGCAGGCATTTATCAGGACAGCTGATCTTATGAGGCGACCCGATGAAGGATCCGGAAAGGGCACTCTTAATATTGTCCAGGACCGGGCTGTTGATACTCTTTTAAGCCGCTATATTCTTTCAAACAAAAGAATCAGAACCATAGAAGGTACTCAGGGAATACAGGGTTTCAGAATTCAAATATATTACAACAATGCCAGAAATGCCCGTGAAGAATCGGCAAGAACCAGGGCTGATTTCATAAATAAATTTCCCGACATTGTTTCATATGCACAATACCAGGAACCAGGCTATTTTATGGTCAGGGCAGGTAACTACAGAACAAAATCTGAGGGTTATAAAGACCTTCTGTCCATCCGTAAAGAGTTTCCCAATGCCTATCTGGTGCCGGCGGTGATCACGTACCCGGGAACGATAAAAAAATAACTATGAGCGATAGCATCAGACATGAATGCGGCATTGCAATGCTTCGATTGCTAAAGCCGGTCAAATACTATATTGATAAATACGGTAACTGGGATTATGGTCTCCAGAAGATGTACCTGATGATGGAAAAACAGCATAACAGGGGACAGGATGGAGCAGGAATCGCCGGTATCAAGCTTAATGTTCCGCCAGGGAACAGGTATTTATTCAGACAGAGGTCAAACAGGGCTGATCCGATAAAGGAAATTTTCGGACTTATTTATGATGATATTCAGAAAATTACCGGAGCTAATGATGCAAGATTACTTGCTCCGGATTTTATAAGGGAAAAGGTTCCATATGCATGCGATATTTATCTGGGTCATTTGCGATATGGTACTTATGGACATTATACGATTGATTATGTCCATCCTGTGAGCCGTGAAAATAACTGGAAATCAAAGAACCTTGTGATGGCCGGCAACTTCAACCTTACAAACGTCGGTGAAGTGTTCAACAGTCTTATCGATCTGGGACAAAATCCTGTTGATTTCTCTGACACTGTAACGATCCTTGAAAACATCGGTCACCGGCTTGATGAGGAAAATGAAAGGCTTTTCAGGCATTTCAAAGCAAAGGGGTATTCCAAAAAAGAGATCTCACCACTCATTGAAAAAGATCTCGATCTGGTAACTGTTCTTCAGAAAGCAAGCCGTAACTGGGATGGAGGATATGCCATGGCCGGAATGGTCGGACATGGAGATGCATTTGTAATAAGGGATCCGGCCGGAATCAGACCTGCTTTCTATTATATTGATGATGAGGTGGTTGTTGTGGCTTCCGAACGACCCGTTATCCAGACCATCTTTAACATAAGAACAGATAACGTAATTGAACTTCCACCCGCTCATGCAATTATTGTCAAAGCTTCAGGGAACATTTCTATTGAGAAAATCAGGGATGAAGCCGAGCCCAAAAAGTGTTCCTTTGAGAGAATATACTTTTCACGCGGAACTGATAAGACAATATACCGCGAAAGAAAAAAACTTGGTGAGATCCTGACCCAGCCTGTACTTAAAGCTATCGGTTATGATCTTGACAATACTGTCTTTTCATATATACCGAATACTGCAGAAAGTGCATTTTACGGCCTGATAAAAGGAGTGGAGGATTATCTGAACCAGTCTAAAATTGAGGAAATATTAAAAAAAGGGAATAGCCTTTCAAGGGAAAAGCTTACGGAGATAATCAATCACCGGCCAAGAGTTGAAAAAATCGCTGTAAAGGATGCTAAACTCAGGACATTTATTACAGAAGACGCTGCACGAGATGACCTTGTCGGACATGTTTATGACGTTACATATGGGGTCATAAGGCGGGGATTAGATAACCTTGTTGTTATCGATGATTCGATAGTGAGAGGTACCACCCTGAAGCAGAGCATAATCAGGATACTCGACAGGCTGAGTCCCAAAAAGATTGTTGTCGTCTCATCATCACCCCAGCTGAGATATCCTGACTGTTACGGGATTGACATGGCCAAACTGGGCGATCTGATAGCCTTCAGGGCTGCTATTGAATTGCTGAAGGAGTCGGGCAGGGAGAAGCTGATAAGGAAGATCTACGAAGATGCAAAGATTGAGCTGACGAAACCGGTAGAGGAGATCAGAAACCTCTTAAAGGAGATCTATAAACCCTTCTGTCCCGAAGAGATTTCCCGTAAAATCTCATCAATGCTCAGATCTGAAGAGATCACCGCGGAGGTTGAGATCGTTTACCAGTCGATTGATGGACTCCACCTGGCTTGTCCGGGGCATACGGGCGACTGGTATTTTACAGGAAATTACCCGACCCCCGGTGGTAATAAAGTAGCCAGCCAGTCTTACATAAATTATATTGAGGGAACAAATGCGAGAGCCTATTAACGCCTGTGCGAGAACCAGGGGATCATAAAATCCTTCATATAGGAAGCGAGATGCCTGTTGATCTTTTCTACGTATATATCCCTGAGCGTTATCATGATGCCTGTTTCCTCAACATTACCGAACTTATGATTGATGAAAGTACCGAATGTACGCATCGTCGGTGAAAGGTTCATATATGCATTGATAAGGGGAGGTATGTTTTCACCCAGTTTTCTTACTTCAGCTGAAAGTATTTTGTAATTTTCCTTGTAGCGGGTGCCCTTGAACAATTTCTTCATCTCATCCTCGTGCAGGTCAATATTTGCAGGCTCGATCGGAGTCATCAGATTATCAGGATCATTGAAATGTTTTTTAAGGAAATAAAGGATCATGTTCCTTGCACTCTGGTGAAAATGAGGGTACATGGTCACCTTTCCGAAAAGATATTTAATATGATGATTATCAAGAAAGAGCGCACCAAGTCCATCCCAGAGGTTATCCAGCGCATAAAGGCTTTTTCTTCCCCTGGCCTTTGACTGGTAATCAGGATGAACGAAAGAACGACCAAGTTCCATCATGTGCGGATAATACTTTGAAAGGAATTTTTTGGAAAAATTGAAATATATTGAAGAGGCAAGTTTATTGATATCACACTGAAAACAGCCTTTCGGAGGGAAATAATAACGATAGCCACCGATTACCTCCCTGTTGTCAGGATCCCACACTATCAGCTGCTTCTGCGGATCATCCTTTGCCGTATCAAAATTGTCGATATCAATAGCATGACCGGTTCCTCCTCCGGCATGCCGGAAAGTGATCTCCCTGACCCTGCCCACTTCCTGCATAAGAACCGAAGACTCATTGTTATCGAAAATATAAACTTCATTATTGCCATTGTTTGTCTTGCGAAGAAGCCTCTCTTTAGTAAGCTCTGCAATTATTTGGTCTAAAGGCAACTGTTCAACAATGGCTTCCATTTCCTTTTATTATAAAAGAAGTTCGCATATATTAAATAAAAAATCGGACGCAAATTTAATATTTTTTTATTCCATTATTAACGGGGAATAAATGAATCCAGTTCGTATGATCTGGATTTGACCCATTCAGCCCAATCGGAGGGTGATTTTGAATTGTCGAAAGTTTGCCACGGGATAACCTTTCCGAAAACAAGTGAAATATCCTTCTCCTTCTGCCGGAACATTTCCCGCGGAAGATACAGCATTTCTATATTCACCCTTATACCGAAGAGATTCCGCAGGTTTGAGAAATTATAAAAAAAGTTGGAATTTCTGCCTGAGAAGTAAGCAGGAATGATATCGCGTTTATGTTGTATTGCCTTGGATATAAAGCTTTTATGCCATACCAGGTCTTTAATGACCCCATGCTTCTTACGGGAGCAAAGTCCGGCGGGAAAATAGAGTATCTGGCTGTCGGAGGCATATGTCTCTTCGAGAAGTCTTACAGCATCCTTTGCCTGTCCTCCGTGCTTATTTACCGGAAGAAATATCCCTGAGAAATTCTCAAGATTCATCAGAAGGTCATTGACCGGGAATTTAATGTTGCTATAATGCTTCGAAAGTTCATCCATGAAAACCAACCCGTCAAGACCGCCGAGCGGGTGGTTCGAAACAAAAAAATACCTGCCTTCTGCAGGAATATTCTCCCGTCCGTATACCTGGTACCTGATGCCCATGGTTTTAAGCGATGCCTTAATAAATTCGGCATCCCTCAATTTGGCATGCTCGCTAAGAAGGAAGTTTATATCGTCCTGGTGGATAATCCTTTTCAGATAATTTATAATGAATGAAGGAATTACTTTTGTCAGTGCAGGATTCCTGGATCGCAGGACTTTCTCAACATCAATCTGGAGGACGGGTTTATTTCCAACGGACTCATCCATTTGCTTCGAAAAATTGTTATGAATGCAAAAATACCAAATTTATTCATCCAAGGTTTATCCCGGTTGATTTCTCTATCTCAGGTAGAAGCAGGCAGGCCATCAAAAAAGTTTTCAACAATAAGGTAAAAAAGTGGAGGAAAGTGGGGTAAAGTGGATATTTATTACTTATTTTAGCGGATTAATTACATAAAAGGGTCATGGCCTCATTTATTGGCGATTATACGTGCAAGGTAGACGTCAAGGGAAGGATAATCCTTCCGATGGCGTTCAAAAAGCAAATGCCTGCTGACGCAAATGACCATTTTGTCGTGAGGAAAGACATTTTCGAAAACTGTCTGGCTCTCTATTCGATCGAGGATTGGAACCGGCAGCTGGATAAGATCAGGAAGAAGATCAATCCGTATAACCGTGAACACAACAAATTCCTGAGAAATTTTTTCAGAGGAGCGGCTGATCTTCCACTCGACAGCAACAACCGGATGCTTGTGCCAAAAAGACTACTTGATCTTATCGGGGCCGGAAGAGATGTAGTCCTGGCAGCCCGGGATGGAAGGATCGAAATCTGGTCTGTGGAAACTTTTGAATCGACAGGTATGCCTGCTGATGACTTTGCCGATCTGGCAGAAAAACTATTGGGAGGTACAATCAACGAGTCCGAAGAATAATGGTCTATCATATCCCTGCACTGCTGGATGAATGTATAGAAGGGCTTAATATCCAACCTGACGGGAAATATGTTGACGCTACTTTTGGCGGCGGCGGGCATTCAGGGGAGATCCTGAAACGGCTTCAAACAGGAAAACTTATTGCATTTGACCAGGATAAGGATGCAGGCAAAAATGTTCCGGACGATAATCGGTTCCTGTTTCTTAATCAGAATTTCCGGTTCCTCAGAAACAATCTGAGATTTAACGGGATTGAATCCATCGACGGACTACTCGCCGATCTGGGAGTATCATTCCATCAGTTTGATGAGCCTGAAAGAGGATTTACATTCCGCTATGATGCCCCCCTGGATATGAGAATGAACAAAAGCGGATCGCTCACGGCTGCGGATCTGATCCAGACACTTGATGAACATCACCTGGCTGATATATTTTATAATTACGGCGAACTGAACAATTCCGGGAGAGTTGCCCGGGAAATAATTGCTGCAAGAAAGATCAGGCCCGTAAAAACATCCGGCGATCTGATGTCAGCAATTAAAAAACTGGTGCCGGTAAGACAGGAGCATAAATTCTATGCCAGGATTTTTCAGGCTCTCAGAATCGCCGTCAATCATGAGATCGAATACCTGAAAGAGATGCTGCTGCAGACTCTCGATGTGTTAAAACTGGAAGGACGCCTGGTTATAGTTACCTATCATTCCCTCGAGGACAGGGTTGTCAAGAACTT
>Ga0105101_10000348_pt1 | contig 18850 bp, 19 predicted proteins | sample PPLLak21cMay2015_2_FD_87037 | JGI IMG/M metagenome (GOLD analysis project Ga0105101, IMG submission 87037) | Freshwater sediment microbial communities from Prairie Pothole Lake near Jamestown, North Dakota, USA - PPLs Lake P8 Core (1) Depth... | ecosystem: Environmental > Aquatic > Freshwater >... | reverse complement strand
TTCGTATGTTAGTTCCACGCCTGCTTCGTCTGTCCAGTCGTGCGCTGCGTTCACGATGTCTTCGTTTTTGTATTCGTGCATGTATTCGTCGCCGAGCGCACGCACTAACGCCGCCTTCTCGGCATCGCCCACGGTCGCGGCCACGCGCGCGAGGGTGTGACGCGCCAGCTGCACGGCCACATGCCCGACCCCGCCGGCGGCCGCGTGAATAAGCACCCGCTCGGCGGGCTGAAGCCGCGCCCGATCATAGAGCGCCTCCCAGGCGGTAATCAGCACCAGCGGCACGGCCGCGGCCTGTACGAAATCGAGATTCGCCGGCAAGCGCGCGAGATAGTCTTCGTGCACCGTATGATAGGTAGCGTAATTGCCCGGCTCGCCGCCAATCCCGCCGCTGCAGTAGTACACCTTGTCGCCCGGCTGCACGCGCGTGACCTGGTCGCCCACCGCCTCCACCACACCCGCGCCGTCACAACCGAGAATGGTTGGCAGCCTGTCGGGATAGTAAGTACCATTGGCGCACAGCTTGGTATCGACCGGATTCACCCCCGCCGCGTGTAGCCGCACCCGCACATGCCGGGCGGACGACAGCTCGGGCAGCGGCAGAGAACGGAGCTCAAGCACCTCCGGCCCACCCGGCTGATTCATGACAATGGCTTGCATGTTGTTCATTAAAAGGTAGGTGTCGATCCGTGATGACTGATACGGTAGCAGAACTTCACCAGCGCATGAACCACCCATGATCCAAACCGACGAACGACTCGCCACGCTCGAAGAACGCGTCGCGCGACTGGAAGCGGCGCCGCCCCCGCCGCCAACACTTTCACTGCATCCCGCCTGGGCACTGGCCCTGGGGCTGATCGCCCTCGTCCTCGGCTACCTCGGCCTCGGCCTGCCGCAACATTATTACCAGCCACTGTTCGCCGCACTGTTCCTGTTGCTCGCTTACCACCGCGGGTTGTTCCGGCTTTACACGGGCACGTGGCGCTGGCCGATGATCGTGCTCAACTTTGTATTGCTGATGCTGGTCTTCAAGCTGTTGCTCGGCGGGGGACTGAGTTACCCGTTCGACTGGCTCAAGGTACCTTCAATGCAGCAGATTCCAGCCCTTGACGACAGCTGGACCCAGAAATACCTGCCGCACTACCAAATGGTTTGGGAAGGCGTGCCCGGCCTCAGCGACTGGTATGTGAACATCAGCAAGTTCCAGTCGATGCTGTTGATCGCGACTCTGGTCGGCGCGTTGTTCCGTTTTCAGCCGTTCGCGTCGCTGACTGCGCTGGCGTTATTGATCATATCGTTCCCGAGTTATCTGGCCTTCAACTGGGATTATGTGTTGCTGTTTCTGGTGATTGGCGGGGCGGCGATTTATTTGCAGTCGATAGTCTGGCGATAGTGCCGGGATTTCACGGGGACTGACAACACCTGCGCATCGAGCAGCATTTGAGTAAACTGACCGGAATCAATGCCGATCACCTTCCAAGACAGGTGCCGAGGTGAATCCGGGTGAAAACGGCTGCCCAGATGTACTCAGCACAGAGAAACCAGGGATTCCTGTTTCTCTATAACACAGACCGATATATATAGAGGGGAAACCAGTGGCCAACGGAGAACGTGTCGTTCAACCCTTCTCGGCACGCGAAGATGTGCGGGAACACCAGTTCAAACAAGTCTGGACCCAGGAACTAGATGATGTGTTTGCCGATGTCGCCAGGTATTACGACCGGGCAAACCACGTCGCGAGCCTCGGCCTGTGGAACTGGTTTCGCGCCAGCTTTCTGTCGACCATCGAGGTAAAAAGCGGCCAACGGGTATTGGATGTCTGTGCCGGCACCAACGCCGTCGGCATCGCCCTGCTGCACAAACAGCGCGACCTGGAAGTCCACGCCATGGACCGCAGCGCGGCCATGCAGGAAGTCGGGCAGCAACGGGCGGTTCAACGCGGCATGCGTATCGACAGTGTCATTGGCGACGTGCACAGGCTGCCGTACCCGGACAATCATTTCGATGTCGTGACCCTGCAATACGCCTCGCGCCACCTGCGCATCATGGATGTCGCAAAAGAAATCCAGCGCGTGCTCAAGCCCGGCGGTCATTTCCATCACAGCGACATGCTGCGACCCGGCAACAAGCTGGTGGAACGGCTCTATTACATCTACCTGCGCGCCTGCCTCACGTTCACTGCCGTCATTTTCCGCAGCGGTATCGCCGCACTGAACTGCCGGGATTACTTCATCAGCACCCTGCGCATGTTCTATTCCGCCGATGAGTTCTCGCAATTGCTCAGACAGCTGGGTTACCAGGACGTCTCCAGCAAGACCCTGCTCGGTGGCATGGTCGGATTTCATAAAGCCACCAAAGCGCCCTTAAGCTAGCATTGGCCACCACCGTGGACAGGCCAGGCGTGCTGTGCGCGATGGACCGCCAGATGATGCTTGCGTTCAGCCAGCGCACTGCCGCCAGCCTCGCGCGCCACAGCCTGTTCGGTCTGTTGCTGCCGGCCTTCCAGTCGTTTCTCGACATAAACGTCCGCAAGGAAGTTGAAAAGGACCGGCGCGTGCTCGCCGCTGCCGCGGCAGCCCTCAAGGCGGGCCGAACACCCGACGCGACCGACGCCCAGCGCCTGCTGCACGAGGCACGCGACATCGACCAGGCGTTTCTCCGCGAAGCCGCCATTTTTCCGGTCGCCATCAACATCCACTACAGCGACATCGAACCGACCCGGTTAACACGCATCGAACGCCTGCTCGACCTGGGTTACCGGTTGCTGGCGCCCTGGCAGAACACTACCCGCTTCCGGACCGCGGCCGCCAAGGCTTATACCCGCGAGCAATTCCGCAGCGCGCTGCACGAGATACTCTATCTCTACGCGCTGGAGACCAAAATGCTCAGCAACTCGGTGCGCATCCCGCTGCTGTTCACGCCGGCGCGCGACAAACTGACGGACACGATTTATGCGGTGATGGAAACCACAGCGGATGAGCTGGCCTCCGAACTGACGCGCAAGGTCTACAGGCCTGCGCGTTGATACACCCGCGGCGATTCACACCTACTGATCCGATGGTCGCAGCATCTTCGTAATTCGCCGATAGGTTTCTTCGTAGATGATCGCGCGTGGACCGACAGCCACGAGGTCGATGCGTCTGCCCGGGGCGATACGATAAATTATTCGGAATCGCCCAATGCGGAAACTGCGCAACCCTTCAAGCTCGTCCTTGAGTGCCTTACCCGAGTGCGGATTGGCGAGGATCTGTTCGAGGGCGCCGCGAACTTTGCGCTTGAGACCCGGATGCAGGTTCTGAATGAGACGGGCGACATCCGCTGGGACGCGAAGCTGATGAACTGGGCGCTTCATGCGCGTAACATCCTCCCGACCCAGCCCGGCAATTACTTGAGAAGTTCGTCCAGCGTATAAAGCCTGGCCTTGCGCGCCTTGAGCGCACGCAGACCGGCCTTGATCTCGCGCATCAAACCGGCGTCCGAGCGCACGGCATGGGTCTCCTGCCAACTGTCGTATTCGTCGGCACTCACCAGAACCGCCGCCGGGCGGCCGTTCTTGGTAATGACGACTTCCTCGTCGCGGCGGCTGACTTCATCCACCAAGCCGCTCAACTTTGCCTTGGCATCGGACAGGGACAGCGTTTTCATGGGGGGGTCTCCGTTAATTGACCAGAATTCTGGTCAGAATAGCTGGGGCGAGCGGGAAGGTCAATGCAGTCCACATACGGCGCAATTCGTTTTACTCATTGCGCCCTACGCCCTACGCGAGCTAACAATATCGCCGCAGGCGATTCAACATTCACCCCCTCCCTAGCCCTCCCCATCAGGGGGAGGGATTAATGTGTGCTCTCCCGCAGGGAGAGGGGAAATAAAAAAGCCCGCTGTTCATCGCAGCAGGCTAGCGCCTATCCACCTTCCAGATGCGAACGGTCTTGTCCTTTCCGCCCGAAGCAATGGTCTTGCTGCCGGCGTCCACCACGACCGTCTGTACATCGCCCTCATGGCCGCTGAGATCGTGATCGGCGTTGCCGGACAGGACATCCCAGATGCGCAGCGTATGGTCGGAACCGCCGGCGACGAGTTGCTGACTGTCGGGCGTGAACACGAGCGCGTTTACCGAACCGGGCGGTCCGGCCATGCTGCGCTTTTGCTGTTCGGTCTGTGCGTTCCAGAGCCTGACTTGCTTGTCGCCGCCGGCCGAGGCGAACCACTGACCATCCGGCGAGATGGCAACCGCTGCAATCGGCTGACCCACATGGCTGGCAAAGCTGGAGAATTCCTTGCCGCTGCCCACAGCCCAGCGCTTCATCTGGCCGCTCTCGTCGGCGCTCAGCAGCCAATCGCTTTTCGGCGCGAAGGCGAGCGCCAGGACCGAGTCCTCATGCCCATCGAAACTTTTCGCGGGCCGCCGTGTGTTCATGTCCCAGAGAATGATGTTTTGATCGCGGCCGGCCGAGGCCAGCCAGCGACCGTCCGGCGAGTAGGCCACGGCAAACACGGCAGACGCATGGCCTTTGAGCGTGGCAAGGCGTTTGCCGCTGGCCGGATCCCAGAGAAACAGGTTGCCTTCATTGCCCGCGGACACCAGCAAACTGCCGTCCGGCGACGCGGCCATGTCATTGACGCCGCGCCGCTGGCCCTTCAGCGTACGCAGCAGCTTTCCGCCCTGCATATCCCAGATCTTGATGGCGCCATCCGTGCCCGCCGACGCCAGCAACGCGCCGTTCGCCAGCAAGGCCAGCGTATTAACCGAGCCCCGGTGCGCCTTGACGGTACGCGCCAGCTTGATCGGATGAGCGTAATAAAACACGGGTTCTTCGACCGCACCCGCGGTGGGTTGCGGGGGTTTTGGCTCGACTTGCACAGCCGTGGCACCGGAGTCCGGCGCGGTCTTGGCGGCGGCGGACGCCGCGACCGGCAGCGCCTTCGGCTGCTCGCTGTAGTCTCGGTAGTTGAAGAAAACCAGAATGCCGACGACCACGATCAGGCCGACCACCGTGACTTGCGCCACCCTCCACAGGTTGAGGCGCATGGGCGCAGCCGGCACGGCCGCTGCGCTATCTGGCTGCGTGTCGGCATCCGGCCTGGGTGCGACGACCGGCTGCGCCGGTTTCCGCTGCGGATGGCCCCTGCCCATCAGGGCGTCCTGCAGCTCGACCGCGCCCTGCGGACGCCGCGACGGCTCGACCTGCATCGCCCAGTCGATGCACTCGCGCACATAGGAGGAATAACCGCCCTGCTCCAATTGCGTTGCGGGCGTCAACGGATCCGGCTTGTGTTGTCTGGCGGCCTGATCGCGGGTCAGCGCATCCACCGGGTCGCTGCCGCTGATGCAGCGATACAGACTGGCGCCGATCGAATAGATGTCGGTCCACGGCCCCTGTTTGCCCTTCCCCGGGTATTGTTCGATGGCGGCATAGGCCGGCGTCAGGGCGACGGGTCCGGCCGTGTCCGCGCCGCGCGCGACCTGCCGGGCGGAACCAAAGTCGATGAGCATGGGCGGGCCATCGGCGCGCAGATAAATGTTGTCGGGCTTGATATCCAGATGCAGCAGTCCGGCGCGATGTACCGCCTGCAGGCCGTTCAGTATCGGCAAGAAAACCTGCAGCAGCATGCGCTCATCCGGCTGCCCCTTGGCGCAGATGTAGTCCAGTAATCCCTGGCCCTGTTCGTACTCCATGATCATGTAGGCGGTGCCGTTGAGCTCCAGGAAGCTCAGCACCCGCACGATATTGTTGTGTTTGAACTGGGCAAGCGCCTGGGCTTCCTTGAGGAATTGCCGGCGTCCCCACTCGAAACTCTCGGCGGCCGCGCTGGAGCTCGGGACTATCGTCATTTGCTCGTTACGACGCGCGAGATCCTGCGGGAAATATTCCTTGATCGCGACACGCGTGCCGAGCTTGCTGTCGTGGGCCAGGTAGGTGATGCCAAAACCCCCGGCACCCAATACCGACTCGATTGAATAATCCCGAAGCTCGTAACCGCATAGCAGCGCATCCAAAGACATGGGTATCGACACCTTGCTGATTGATGTATTTGTAGTTTGGTCGAACAGCGGGTACCGCGCGACGCGCCGCACCCGGCCTACAGTAACTATAGATTGCGATTCGGTGTTCGCTATTATCCATGACCCGCCGGACGACGGCCCCCTGCTGGCCCTGCCTCGCGCGCATTGCAAAGCGCAGTCTAACCCTCCAGCAAGACTTTCTCCGCGTGTGCCAGCGCCTCCGGCGTGCCGAACAACACCAGCACATCGCCACCGATCAATTTGGTATCCGGTCCCGGTTCCGGCCCGGTGATGCCGCCGCGCCGCACCGCGGTGACTGTGACCCCGGATTCGGCGAGCGGCAGCTCGGCGAGTTTCTTGCCGACCGCGAACGCCTGTTGCGGGAGCGTGAGCGAGTGCAGGCGCTCGCGGTACGACTCCTCGGTTTCGTCGACACCGGCGGCGCCGTGGAAGAACCCGCGCAACATGCGATAGCGGTCGCGGCGCACGGTCTGCACCTGGCGCAGCACGCGCGACACCGGCACGCCAAGCAGCATCAGCAGGTGCGAACCCATCATCAGACTGCCTTCCAGACTCTCCGGCACCACCTCGGTGGCGCCGGCGTTCTTGAGCTGTTCGATGTCGCGGTCGTCGATGGTGCGCACGATCACCGGCATGTCGGGGCGCAGGTCGCGGGTCGCGTCCAGGATGCGCAATGCGATGATCCGGTCGACGAAGCTGATGATGAGCGCGCGCGCCTGCATCAGGCCGGCGGCCAGCAGCACGTCGCGGCGCGCCGCGTCGCCGTACACCACCGGCTCGCCGGCATCGCGCGCGTCGCGCACGCGCACCGGATCGAGATCGAGCCCGACGTACGGGATATTCTCCTTCTTCAGCATCCACGCCAGGTTCTGCCCGCTGCGGCCGAAGCCGCACAGGACCACGTGTCCATGCGCCTGCCCGGCGGCGGCGCGGATGCTGTCGAGGTTGCTCTCGCGCCGTTCCCGATAGGCCGGCATCAGGCGCTTGGTGATGCGTCCGTTGAACCGGATCAACAGCGGCGCCAGCATCATGCTCACCACCATGGCGGCCAGCACGATTTGTGCGTAGGTCTCTTTCATCAAACTGTGTTGCCCGGCCTGCACCAGCAGTGCAAAACCGAATTCGCCGGCCGGCGCCAGCACCAGGCCGGTGCGCAGCGCCACGCCGGTCTCCTGCCGGAACAGCCGGCCGAGGCCGAGGATGATCGCGGTCTTGATGACCAGCAACGCCACCAGCACCAGCAACACCCATAGCCACTGTTCGCGCATTACCTGCAGGTTGAGCATCATGCCGACAGTGACGAAGAACAGGCCGAGCAGCACGTCGCGGAACGGCAGGATGTCGCTTTCCACCTGGTGACGGTATTCGGTTTCGCCGATCATGAGGCCGGCGAGGAACGCGCCAAGCGCCAGCGACAGACCGGCGTGGTGCGTGAACCAGGCGGCGGCGAGCGTGATCAGCAATACCGTGAGCATGAAGAATTCGCGCGAGCGCGCCAACGCCACCTCGTGGAACACCGGGCGTAGCCACATGCGGCCAACGAACAGGATCGCGGCCAGCACCAGCGCGCTCTTGACCAGCGCCCAGCCCAGCGTCACCAGCACCGACTGGCCGCTGTCGCCGGCCAGCGACGGGATGACGATCAGGAACGGCACCACCACCAGGTCCTGGAACAGCAACACGCCGAAGGCCGCGCGCCCGTGGCGCGAGTGCTGCTCGAGCTGGTCGACCAACAGTTTCATGACGATCGCGGTGGACGACAGTGACAGCATGCCGCCGATGACCACCGCGCCCGGCGCCGACACGCCGACCGCCAGCGCGATGCCGCCGAACGCGAGAAAGCTGAGCAGTACCTGCGCGCCGCCCAGCCCGAGCACGATGCGCTTCATGGACATGAGCTGCGGCAGCGAGAATTCCAGGCCGATGGTGAACATCAGGAACACCAGCCCGAACTCGGCAAGGTAACGGGTGCCGGCCAGGTCGGGAATCCAGCCCAGCGCCGACGGCCCAACCAGCACGCCGGCACTCAGGTAGGCGAGCACCTGCGGCAACCCCAGATAGCGGAAAGTCGCGACCAGAACCACGGCCACGGCCAAAAGGATCAGGATATAGAGGAAGGTGGTGTCGAACATGTAGGCGTTCTTAGGTACTTTCGTTATACTCTTCAACAGATTACCCGATTCCCTCCGAAAGCACACCGCCACGACATCGCATGACGGATAATGCCACTTTGCAGCAACTCGGCCGCGCCGTGATCGAGCTCGAGGCCGAGGCGCTGACGGCGCTCGTACCGCGCCTCAACGAGGACTTTGCGCGCGCCTGCCGTCTCATTCTCGACAGCCAGGGGCGCGTGGTGGTGACCGGCATGGGCAAATCCGGTCACATCGGCGGCAAGATCGCCGCCACGCTCGCGAGCACCGGCACCCCGGCGTTCTTCGTGCACCCGGGCGAGGCCCAGCACGGCGACCTCGGCATGATCCAGCCACAGGACGTGGTGATCGCGATCTCCAATTCCGGCGAAACCGGCGAGATCCTCACCATCCTGCCGATCATCAAGCGCATGGGCGCCAAGCTCATTGCCCTGACCGGCAACCCGAAATCGAGCCTCGCGCAGCAGGCCGACGCGCATCTCGATGCCGGCGTCGCCAAAGAGGCCTGCCCGCTCAATCTCGCGCCGACTTCCAGCACCACCGCGGCGCTCGCCCTGGGCGACGCGCTGGCGGTGGCGCTGCTCAAGACCCGCAACTTCACCCCCGAAGACTTCGCGCGTTCGCACCCGGGCGGCAAGCTCGGCCGGCGCCTGCTGCTGTACGTGCGCGACGTGATGCACAGCGGCGATCGCATTCCGCTGGTGCCGGAGTCCGCCAGTCTGCGCGAGGCGCTGCTGGAAATGACCGGCAAGGGACTCGGCATGACCGGCGTGCTGGATGCCGCGGGCAGGCTCGCCGGGATCTATACCGACGGCGACCTGCGCCGCACGCTGAATAAAGGCGCGGACGTGTACAACGCCAAAATCAGCGACGTGATGACGCGCAATCCCAAAACCTGCCGCGCCGACCAACTGGCCGCCGAGATCGTGCAGTTAATGGAAAAGCACAACATCAACGGCCTGATGGTGGTGGACGCCGACCAGCGCGTGCAGGGCGCGCTCAACATGGGCGACCTGTTGCGCGCGGGGGTGGTGTAATGCACGACCATCCGCTGCTGGCCGGCGCCAGCGATGCACTGCTTGCCCGCGCCAAGGCCGTCAAGCTGCTGTTGTTCGACGTGGACGGCGTGCTGACCGACGGCGGCCTGTTTCTCGACAACCGCGGCGAGGAATACAAGGCCTTCAACTCGCGCGACGGCCACGGACTCAAAATGCTGCAACGCAACGGCGTGGCGGTTGGCATTATCACCGGCCGCGAATCGCAGATCGTGACGCACCGCACCAGGGAGCTGGGCATCGCGCACGTGCGCCAGGGCTGCGCCGACAAGTTTCCAGTGTACGAACAGATGATCGCGGAGCTCAAACTGCAGCCGGAGCAGGTGGGCTTTGTCGGTGACGACGTGGTCGACCTGCCGATCATGCTGCGCGTCGGCTTTGCCGTCAGCCCGCAGGACGGGCACTTTCTGGTGAAACGCCATGCGCACTGGGTCACGCCGAACAGCGGCGGACGCGGTGCGGGGCGCGACGTGTGCGAGCTGCTGATGCTGGCGCAGGGCACGTTTGGCACCGAGATGCAACGCTATTATTGATGGCGCGCCATCGTGACCAGACACTTCAACCGCCTTGCCGTCATCACCGTGCTGGTCGTGCTGGCCGCCCTCTCCTGGTGGTTGCCGAATGCCCTGACGCCGCGCAGCGGCCTGTTCGGCGGCGAACCCCGCCACGAACCGGATTACATCATCGAGAATTTCATCGCCACGGAAATGAACGCCCAGGGCCAGCGCAAGCACGAATTGCGCGCCGCCAAACTGGTGCACTATGCCGACGATGACAGCGCGGACCTGACGCAGCCGTATCTCATCCAGTTTCCACCGGACGCGGCGCCCGTGCACACGCGGGCCGAGCGCGGCCAGGTTTCGCCGGACGGCAAGGAAATTCTCATGCAGGGCAACGTGCGGGTGACGCGCGGCGCAAGCGGCACCGACCCGGCGGGCGAGGTCCAAACCCGGGAAATGCGTGTCATACTGGAATAGATGAAAGCCCGCCTGCACAGTGATATACCTAATATAGCGATGTCGCGCTGCGCCGCGCTTTTACTCCCGGTCCTGCTGGCCTGGCCGCTGAACGCACCGGCTGTCGATATCGAGCGCCGGTTGCCCGTGAACCTGCGCGCCGACCGCATCGATGTTGACCAGAAAAAAGGCCTTAGCCTGTATCGCGGCCACGTGGTTTTCAGCCAGGGGACATTGCGTCTCAAGGCCGCGCGCGCCGAGGTGCAGAGCCGCGCCAATGTGATTGAAACCGTGACCGCCGAGGGAAAACCCGTCACCTTTCGTCACCGGCCGGAGGGACTGGTGGAATTCATCGAAGGCGAAGCCAACCGCGCCGTCTACCACGCCCCGACCCGGCGCGTGGACCTGTACGGCGAGGTTGAGGTGCAGCGCGGGCGCGACCTGTTCCGCAGCGCCGTACTGCACTATGACATCGAGAATCAGAGCATGATCGCCGAAGGCGCGAACGGTCGGCCCGTGTATGCCGCACTGGTGCCGCGCGCAGAGAAGCTGCCGCCCCCGGGAGACAGCCCATGAGCGTGCTCACCGCCACCCACTTGAGCAAGCAGTACAAGGGGCGCAAGGTGGTGCGCGACGTGTCGCTGTCGATCGAAAGCGGCGAAGTCGTCGGGCTGCTCGGTCCGAACGGCGCCGGCAAGACCACCTGTTTCTATATGATCGTCGGACTGGTGCCGCTCGACCAGGGCGAAATCCACCACGACAAGACCGACCTCACGCGCCTGCCCATGCACCAGCGCGCGCGCCTTGGCTTGAGCTACCTGCCGCAGGAAGCGTCGGTGTTTCGCAAGCTGTCAGTCGAAGACAACATCATGGCGATCCTGGAAACCCAGAACGATCTGACGCCGGCCGAGCGCGAGCTGCGCCTGGAGGAGCTGCTCCAGGAGTTGCACGTCGCCGATCGCCGCCTGAGCCTCGGCATGAGCCTGTCCGGCGGCGAGCGCCGGCGCGTGGAAATTGCCCGGGCACTGGCCACGCGCCCGCGCTTCATTCTGCTGGACGAACCCTTTGCCGGCGTGGATCCACTCTCGGTGCTGGACATCCAGCAACTCATCATGCATCTCAAGCAACGCGGTATTGGCGTGTTGATTACCGACCACAACGTGCGCGAGACACTGAAAATCTGCGACCGCGCCTACATCATGTCCGAAGGCAAGGCACTCGCCGCCGGTTCACCGGCGGAAATCCTGTACAACGAGGAAGTAAAAAAGGTTTATCTGGGCGAGGATTTCCGCCTGTAGCAATGGGGGGATGTCGCCGGTCCCCATGATTGATAAAACCCACGGATTGACTCGAAAATCTACACCCCATCGGGGTCGTATTTACGGCCACGGCAAGGAGAAAAATGGACTAGACTTGAAGCAAGAAAAGGCAATAACAGGGGATGGCCGGTTGTAACCCGAAGGCCCCGAACCGACCTCCTAATAGAACATATGTCCAATACCCGCTCATGAAGCAGTCGCTCGATTTAAAACTCGGTCAGCACCTGACGATCACACCGCAGCTGCAACAGGCTATCCGCCTTCTGCAGCTGTCGTCGCTCGAGCTGCAACAGGAGATTCAGGAGGCCCTGGAAAACAATCCACTGCTCGAAGACCTGGATGAAGAGGCCGCTGCCCGCGAAGCGAGCGAGGCTCCCGTCGAGGAGGCCGTGTCCGTGGAGAGCAGGGCCGACAGCGAGGGAAGCGATGGCCTGGCCAGTGACGAGCAGCCGGTGGACCGCGACGTCGCGATCGAGGACGATCCGCTGCGCGAAGAGCTGACCGGCGGCAACGACGACTGGGAGGACAACAGCGAATCGCTCAGCGCCAGCGCCACACGCAACGAAGGCGGCGACGGCTTGCCGGACATCGATGCACGCAACAGCGCGCCCACGACCCTGCGCGAGCACCTGTTGTGGCAGATGCAAATGGCGATTTTCTCTCCCACCGACCGGCGCATCGCCGAAGCGACGATCGACGCCATCAATGAAGACGGATACCTTACCTGTACGCTCGAAGAGATCCGGCAATCCCTGCCCGGCGACTTGTCGGTGGATATTGACGAAGTCCAGGCGGTGGTCCACCAGATCCAGAATTTCGATCCGGCTGGCGTCGGCGCGCGCGACCTGAGCGAGTGTTTGCAGTTGCAGATGCGCGCGCTCCCGTCCGCCACGCCACACCTCGACAATGCGCGCCGGGTTGCCACCTCCGAGAACCTGGCCTTGCTGGCCAACCGCGATTTCAAGCAGCTCAAACGCACCACCCGGCTTTCGCCCGAAGAACTGCAGGAAGCCATCCTGATTATCCAGCATCTCAATCCGCGCCCTGGCGGCAGCGTCACCTCCAGCCAGGCCGGTTACATCACGCCGGATATCACGGTCAAGAAAATCCGCGGCATCTGGCGCGCCGAGCTGACCTCCAGTGCCGCGCCGCGCCTCGGCATCAATCAACAATATGAAAAGCTTATCCGCCGCGGCGCCGACACGGCCGACAACCGCTACCTGCAAGACAAGCTTCAGGAGGCGCGCTGGTTTATCAAGAGCCTGGTCAGCCGCAACGAGACCCTGCTCAAGGTCGCGCGCGCCATCGTCGACCGGCAACGCGCCTTCTTCGAACACGGCGCCGAGGCGATGAAACCGCTGGTATTGCACGACATCGCTGAAATCGTCGGTATGCACGAATCCACAATATCGCGCGTGACCACCAGCAAGTACATGCTCACACCACGCGGCATCTTCGAGCTGAAGTATTTTTTCTCCAGCCACGTCGGCACCTCCGATGGCGGCACCTGCTCGGCCACCGCCATCCGCTCGCTCATCAAGAAACTGATTGAGGCGGAAAAGCCGCTCAAGCCGATCAGCGACAGTACGATTGCCGAAATCCTTGCCGAGCAGGGCATTCATGTCGCGCGCCGGACGGTTGCAAAGTACCGGGAGGCGCTTAACATACCGCCTTCCAGCCAGAGAAAATCCCTTGTTTGAATCAATCCCGTGGAGGTGTCATGCAAATTAACGTCAGCGGCCAGCAAATCGAAATCACCGACCCCCTGCGCGACTATGTCTCCGAGAAAATCGGACGCATCCAGAAACACTTCGACCACGTGACCAATACCAACGTCGTCCTGCATTTCGAAAAAAAGAAAAACCGCCACAGTGCCGAAGCCACCATCAACGCCAAGGGCGCACAGCTGCATGCCGATAGCGAGGGCGATGACATGTACGCGGTGATCGACGCGCTGGCCGACAAGCTCGACCGCCAGGTGCTCAAGCACAAGGAAAAGCTCAGCGCCCACCGCTAGGCATGCCGGCGCCTGCCCGGGACAGGCGCCGTCGGCACCTCCCGCCCCTCCAGTGTGTGCCGATGCTATTGACCGCGCCCCGGCAATAGTGCAATTTCCTTACAACGTCGCCGATGGATAACCAGACCCCGCGCGCCGCACCACCCGGAAACAGCATGAATCCCATCCTAACCGCGAACGACCTGTTTGAAGCCCAATGCGACGTGCTGCGGCTGCGCTGGCTCGGCGGAAAATCGGGGCAGGCACGGTTGCTGGAGCCGGCCAACGCCCTGTTTCCGGGGATGGCGCTGGTCGGCTACCTCAACTTTATCCACCCCAACCGCATACAGGTACTGGGCAGCGCCGAGGTCGAATACCTGCGCAGACTGGGAGAGGCGGAACGCACCCAGGCCATCCAGAGAATCTTCACCTGCGCCACCACGACCATCGTGGTGGTGGCGAACGATGAAAACGTCGATACCAATCTGATCCAGGCCGCCGATGCCGCCAGCCTGCCGTTGCTCGCCAGCACGCTGCCCGGCCCGAAGGTCATCGACCACTTGCAGCACTATCTGACGCGCTCGCTCGCCGCGCGCGCCACGCTGCATGGCGTGTACCTGGAGGTCATGGGACTGGGCGTTTTCCTGACCGGTGAATCCGGCATCGGCAAAAGCGAGCTGGCACTGGAACTGCTCAGCCGCGGCCACCGGCTGATCGCCGACGACGCCGTCGAGTTTTCGCGCACCTCGCCGACGGTGCTGATCGGCCGCTGTCCGCACCTGCTGCGTGACTTTCTCGAAGTGCGCGGCCTCGGTATCCTGAACGTGCGCGCCATCTTCGGCGACACCGCGGTGCGTCCGGAAAAAACCCTGCGCCTCATTGTGCGTCTCGAACAACTCACGGCCGAGCGCATGACCAAGGTCGACCGCCTGCAGGCCGAGCAGGTCACGCGCAACATTCTGGACGTGGACGTACCGGAGGTGGTGCTGTATGTCGCGCCCGGCCGCAACCTCGCGGTGCTGGTGGAGGCCGCCACGCGCAACCACATCCTGCGCATGCGCGGCATCAACCCGCTCGAGGAACTGATGGAACGCCAGCACGTGCTCATGAGCCGGAAAGATAAATAACCATGCCGGCAAACGAGCAAAGCGAGAGGGCCTGAGTTACCATGACAAGACGAACGCAGCGATGCGAGCAGGGCCTGGATTAATATGGAAAAACGAACGAAGCGAAGCGAAGTAGGGCTTCGCATATTCTGTCCAGACGAACGAGCGAAGCGAGTAGGGCTTCCTGCTTGAGCTTCCTCATCGTCAGTGGCCTGTCCGGCTCCGGAAAATCCATCGCCCTGCAGGCGCTCGAGGATCTGGGTTACTACTGCATCGACAACCTGCCGGCCAGCCTGCTGCCGCACTTCACCGAGCAGTTGCTCGGTTCTCGGAATGAGGTGCCGACACACACCGCCGTCGGGATCGACGCGCGCAACCGTGCGTTTCTCGACGTGCTGCCACAGAGCCTCGCGCGTCTGGAACAGCTCAACGTTCAGTACCGGATTATTTTTCTGGAGGCGGATGAAAACGTGCTGGTGAAGCGTTTCAAGGAAACACGCCGCAGGCACCCGCTTACCGACAAGGACACCCCGCTGCTCGAAGGCATACGCCTGGAGCGAAAACTGCTCGAACCGCTGTCATTCAACCCGGCACTGCGCATCGACACCACGCACACCACCCCGCACGAGTTGCGTACACGCGTCCAGGACTTCGCACGCGGTGGCGACTCCGGCGGCATGACCCTGCTGTTCGAATCCTTCGGCTACAAGAAAGGCACACCGGCCGACGCCGATTACGTATTCGATGTGCGCTGCCTGCCCAACCCGCACTGGCAACCGGCACTGCGACCCCACACCGGCCGCGACCCGCAGGTCATCGCGTATCTCGAAAGACACGCCGAAGTGCGGCAGATGTTCGACGAATTGCGCGGACTGCTGGAGCGCTGGCTGCCGGGCTTCGAGGCTGAACGGCGCAGCTACATGACCATCGCCATTGGATGCACCGGCGGCCAGCATCGATCGGTCTATCTCGTCGAGAAACTCGCCGCGTATTTCGCCGGCAAGGGCACCAAGACTCAGATTCGTCACCGGGAGTTGGCATGATCGGCATCATTCTGCTTGCACAGGAAGATATGGGGCGTGGACTGCTCAACGCCGTGGAGCACGTCCTCGGGAAACGGCCCGAACGGCTGGATATCCAGCCCATCGATTACCACCAGCCGCAGGAAGCGCTGGCACAGGCGCTGTCGGAACGCATCCGGATGATCGATCAGGGCGATGGGGCACTGATCCTGGCCGATATCTACGGCTCATCGCATACGAATGCGGCATGCCGGCTGCTGGTGCCTGGGCATGTCGAGCTCGTGAGCGGACTCAATCTGCCGATGCTGGTGCGGGTGCTCAACTACCGCGAACTGGGCATGGATGCGCTCTTGCGCAAGGCGCAAACCGGCGGCGCGGAAGGCATCGTGCGCGCCATCCCGGCGGTGCGCGTTACGAAAGGCAAGCAATGAAGACCGTATCCACCCGGATTATCAACAAGCTGGGAATGCATGCGCGTGCCTCGGCAAAATTCGTGAGTCTCGCCGCGCACTACAAGAGCGACGTGACCCTCGGGCACAACGGCCAGCACGCCAACGGCAAAAGCATCATGGGCATCATGATGCTGGCGGCCGGCAAGGGCACGCAGGTCGAGCTTGCCGTGAACGGCGAAGACGAGGACCAGGCATTGGCGGCGTTACTCGCGCTGATCGACAGCCGCTTCGGCGAGGACGAATGATTATGGTAATTTTAGTGCAGGGGTGCTTTCCATCGGTACGGGCCTACTCGCATTGTTCGATCGTACAGAGATAAGAACATGTTGACACTACACGGCACCGGCGTCAGTAGCGGCATTGCCATCGGCAAGGCCTATGTGTTGCACCGCGAGCGCCCGGAAGTACCGGAGTACGTGCTGCCGAAACATCTGTTGGAGGACGAGGTTCAGCGCTTTCGGGTAGCCGTTGAATCGGCGCGTGAGCAGCTGACGCATATCCGCGAGCACATCCCGCGCTCTGCTCCAGCTGAAATCGCAAGCATTATCGACACACACCTGCTGATTCTGCAAGACAAGATGATCAGCGAGGCACCAACCGAGCTGATCCGCAACCGCCAGTACAACGCCGAGTGGGCGCTTCGCACCCAGGGTGACCAGCTCATCAGCGTGTTCGAGCAGATGGAAGATCCCTACCTGCGCAACCGCAAGGTGGATGTCTCGCAGGTTGCAGACCGGGTACTGCGTATCCTGCTGGCCGCGGAGGAGGAACACGAACAGATTTCGGGCGCGCTCGAGGGGCAAATCGTCATCGCCAACGACTTGTCGCCGGCCGACACCGTGCTGCTCAAGCACAACAAGGTCGCGGCGTTCATCACCAATGTCGGCGGCCCGATCTCGCACACGGCAATCCTGGCACGCAACCTGGGAATTCCGGCGCTCGTGGCCGTGCACAACGCCACACGTTACGTGCGCGACGGCGAAGAGCTGATCGTGGACGGAAAGCTCGGGGTGCTCATTGTCGCGCCTGAGAAGCAAGTCATCACCGAGTACAAACAGCGCCAGAAAGAGATCGCCCTGCTGCGGCGCGAGCTCGCCATGCTCACCCAGAGCCACACCGTCACGCGCGATGGCACGCCGATCGCGCTGCTTGCCAACATCGAACTGCCGGATGACATCAAGGCGGTCAGCAAGGTCGCGGCCGCCGGCGTCGGTTTGTATCGCACCGAATTTCTGTTCATGAACCGTCCCGATCTGCCCGACGAGGACGAACAGTTCCGCGCCTACGTGAAGGTGGTCAAGGCGCTGGCCGGCAAACCGGTGACGATCCGCACCCTCGATCTCGGCGCCGATAAAAGTGCCGATGGCGCTGCCCTGCCGCACGACAAAATCAGCACGAACCCGGCACTGGGTTTGCGCGCCGTGCGCCTGTGCCTGCATGACGCCAGCCTGTTCCGGCCGCAGCTGCGCGCCATCCTGCGCGCCTCGGCGTATGGCGACGTGCGCATGATGATCCCGATGCTCTCGAATCTGGATGAGCTGTTCCGGGTTCTCGACCTGGTTCAGGAAATGGAGGCGGAACTGGCGCGCGCCGGACAGAAGTTCAACCCGGACATGCCGATCGGCGGGATGATCGAGGTACCGGCCGCGGCGATCGCCTCCGACCTGTTCGCGCCGCACCTCGATTTCATGTCGATCGGCACCAACGACCTGATCCAGTACACGCTCGCCATCGATCGTGTGGACGACGCCGTGAGTTACCTGTACGACCCGCTGCACCCATCCGTGTTGCGCCTGATCGCCATGACCATCCGTGCCGGCAAGGCCGCGGGGATTCCGGTGGCGATGTGCGGCGAGATGGCCGGCGACACGCGCTACACGCGCTTGCTGCTCGGCCTCGGACTGAGCGAATTCAGCATGCACCCTTCCGGTCTGTTACCGGTCAAGAAGATCGTCCTGGAAAGCGAACTTTGCGAACTGGAGAGGCATGCCGAGGAGGTACTGGCGGCGCGCGACCTGCGCGAGTTGCACAATCTGGTGGAACGGATGAACAACGGACACTGACGGACGCCGTCGGCGTGCGTAACAATGCCGTCCAGACCCTGTCCCGTCTTGCTGGCGTGTTGCTAGCAGGCTGCTGAAAAAGTGTTCGTCACACCGGCGAAAGCCGGTGTCCAGGATTTAATAGTAATGGTTTCATCGACATTCTGGATTCCGACTTTCGCCGGAATGACGGCATCTGAGGTTTCAGCGAGTTTTTCAGCAGCCTGCTAGCGCCGGAACGGATTCTTCGGCAGCTGTGGTCCGGACTCCTCGGGCTGAGGCTGGGTATACAGATTCTTCTGGCGCGTCGCAGATTGCATTAACGCCTGCACCGCAACCTCGCCACTCTTGCGCCGATCATCAACCATGGCAACAGGTCCCTTGCGGTATTTCTCCTTCTCGGGCGAGAAACCCTCCTGAAGCCGCGTCTCGAAACTCTCCTTGAGCGGCGAGATGGCGTTGATTTTCTTCAGGCGGAACGGCCGCCAGAACGGCGGTGGCCGGCCGGAAGCTGAATATCCGCGCGTCTGGAAGGCATCCATCACCAGCTCCCCGCTCTCGTGGGTATAAATGGCGTGCGGCTCGACCACGCGCACGTGGCGCTGATCGTGGTAGCGAATGGCGACGCAGTGCTTCTCGCGTATTGCCGTCGTCAGCAGTTGCAGGATATTCGGTATCATGGTGTCTTTCCGTGCCTTCCTTTTTCCCTTCTTCTTTGTCTTCTTCA
>Ga0105101_10000347_pt1 | contig 18914 bp, 16 predicted proteins | sample PPLLak21cMay2015_2_FD_87037 | JGI IMG/M metagenome (GOLD analysis project Ga0105101, IMG submission 87037) | Freshwater sediment microbial communities from Prairie Pothole Lake near Jamestown, North Dakota, USA - PPLs Lake P8 Core (1) Depth... | ecosystem: Environmental > Aquatic > Freshwater >... | reverse complement strand
TTTTTAACTTTAGTGTTTAGTTTATTAATTTTGGAATAGTTTAAATAGATATTAGAAATTCACAATTCTGCAACAGTCGTATTAAACCAGGCATCAGACGAAGAATAAGTTAACCATATGGTTAACTAATTAAACGGTGATGCTTACTGTTGGATTAAGAATTTGTTAACCTTTTGGAGGAATAAATACCGGCTGTGCATGTGGTTCACCGAAACCGGACAAATAGTAAGAATTCCTGGTAAGATTTATTTCGGATGGTTTGATAATGACCTGGATTGACCTCAGGTGTTCTTCTATTTTTTTGTTCCTTTCAGTATTTTTGTTTCCGGGAATAGCCGATTCGTTGTTGTCACTATTTTTTTCTAGTTGTTCATTCAGAATGCAACTGCCATGACAACTATTGTCCGTTTTATCTTTTTCAATACATAAGTTTTTGGAAATATAATTTTTACCTGCAATAAAAATGATGTAGGGCAATACAGGTTGTATCAGGTAAAAAAAGATGATGAGAATATAAACGGTGCTGAAAAATTTAATCTTCATTTATTGAATTAGAAAATGACCTGTTAAACACCCTGGAAAATAATTAACGTTTAAACCTGATCTGTTAAAGAAATAACAACAAGCTAAGTTAAATCAGATGAAATTCCTGAAGATTAAGTTCAGATTAAGACTTGGTTAATAATGGATTAAGGGCTATATGGTGAATGGTCAGTGAATAAGAAGATAAACGATCATGATCTCCTGGTCAGCCTGTTAGTTATTGAATCATATGTATCGTGATGGTAAATGTAAGTCGGCCGGTGTACCTCCAGAGCAGGTACACCGTTGCTTTTTGCCCTGTCAAAAAAATCGGAATCTTCCCCGTAGGTAATATCCCTGAATCCGTTCAGTGAAAGCGCTGTTTCTCTTTCAATAACAAAGGTTCCGCCAATAATACAGTCGTTAAGGTTAATAAGCCTGCTGGTGTCAAACCTGTCGGGAACAAACGGTTTCCCGATAATTTTTACTCCGCCGTATAATAATCTGACTGAAGGATTTTCCTCAAGGATCACTTTTCTTGATTCAAGATGAACCGGATCAAACTCATCATCAGAATCAAGAAAGGTGATATACTTCCCACTGGCTGATCTCACGCCGGTGTTTTTGGCTGCAACCAGTCCGCAGTGAGGCTGTATGACATATCGGATATTATTAAAAGACCTGATGAAAGGCTCAATGCGGGAATATGTATTATCTGTACTTCCGTCGTCGATAATTATTGCGTCCCACTCCTTTTCACTCTGTGAGATAAGCGAGTCAATCGCTCTTGTAATGAGATTAGCCCTGTTGTACGTAGTAATTATGACAGAAAAGAAAGACTGGCTGAATGATGCCTGCTTGCTCTTATTCTGTCCAGGCTTGTTTTTCATATAAATTATTGATACAGTTTCTGTGTTTTATCGACAGACCATCCTGTTTTGAGGCCGATGACAAACACTGCAAGGGCAACGGAACCAATAGCAAATACTGTATCACCTATAATCCTGAGCCATCGCAGACTCTGCATGGTCGGATCCTGCATAAATTCAGTTGACCGTGCGAACCACATGCCCTCCCTGATACTTGCAATTGTTTGTAATATTCCCACCGGAAGGAGGCTTATCAGTATCATCAACATCAATCCGGCATTCATTCCCCAGAATGCGATACTTAGCATTCTGGTTTTCCATACATATTTGATTGTGAGTCCTTTAAGCACAAAAAGCATAAGACCGATCCCGAGCATCCCGAACACACCGAACAAGGCTGCATGCCCGTGCAACGGAGTCGTATTGAGTCCCTGCATATAGTATAGTGCAATCGGCGGGTTTATCAGGAACCCGAAGATCCCTGCTCCCACAAGGTTCCAGAAGCTGACTGAAATAATGAAATAGATCGGCCATTTATATGTTCTGACCCATTCTGTAGCTCTGCTTAGTTGGAGGTTGTGATAAGCTTCAAATCCCATGAAGACCAGGGGAACGACTTCCAGGGCACTGAATGTTGCACCAAGGGCTATCACAGCAGTAGGGGTTCCGGCAAAATAAAGATGATGGAAAGTGCCGATTACCCCGCCGCATAAGTAAACGGTGGTGGCAAAGAGCACTCCGGTGGTGGCATACTTTATATTAAGCAATCCCATCCTTACAAAAAGGAATGCAGCCATGACGGTGGCGAATACCTCAAAGAATCCCTCCACCCACAGGTGGACTACCCACCACCGCCAGTACTCGGCAATTGAAAGATGTGTTTGTCTGCCCCACATCAGTCCGGCACCATAGAAGCTGGCGATTGCAACGGAAGCTATTACCAGCATTATCAGCAACTGACGGTTTTCGGATGGTTTGGTCAAAGCCGGCCATAAGGCACGCAACATCAGAAATAGCCAGATAAAGAAACCTGCAAAAAGAAATATCTGCCAGAACCTTCCAAGATCTACATATTCATAACCCTGGTGGCCAAACCAGAAATTCACTTTCAATCCCAGTTTCTGCATTACACCCATCCATTCACCTGCAATTGATCCAAGTACTATTATTAAAAGGGCTATGAAGAGAATATTTACGCCCGCGCGTTGGAACTTTGGCTCGGATCCTGAGACTGCCGGACTAATATACAGCCCTGCCGCAAGCCAGGAGGTGGCTATCCAGAAAAGTGCCAGTTGGACATGCCATGTGCGTGCTATTGAATAGGGGAGTATCCCGCCCAGCTTGATCCCGTAGAATCCTTCACCTTCAACTCCATAATGAGCTGTTACTACTCCGAACAGGATCTGTAACAGGATCAATCCGACTACGACCCAATAATATTTCAGGGTTGCTTGCATTGATGGTGTCGGATGCAGTCCACCGAGCGGGTCATCCTGAGGCATCAGAGATCTGTCAAGCACATCCGACCTGTTCCTTGCATTGTAATAAGCAAGAAGGCCGATCCCGACAAGAAGCATTATTACACTGAATCCCGTCCAGATAATAATCCCCGGTGTAGGCGTATTACCAATCACCGGATCAGGAGGCCAGTTACTTGTATAAGTAATGTCCAATCCTGGTCTGTTTGTCACACATGCCCATGCTGCCCAGAAGAAAAATGCATTCATGGCACGCATCCTGCCAGTATCTTTAATAGTATTGACAGGTATGGCATAAGCGCTTCTCTCTTCGTTCAGAGAGGGATCATTCATAAATAGCCCCTTGTAATGTTCGCTGTTGAGCTTTATCGCCTGAGCTCTTTCATCAGATACTGTCAGTACTCCTGAAGCACTGCTGTAAGTGTTTGTCCGCAAAGCTTTCTGAACTCTTGTCTGAAGCATTGACTTTTGTTCGTCATCCAGATTGTCAAATGACATATTAAATTCTTTTTGCGACCATTTATCAAGTAAATACTGAGTCTCTTTATGAAGCCAGTCAGCCGACCAGTCAGGGGCTACATATGCTCCATGTCCCCAGACCGTTCCAATTTCCTGTCCGCCAATTGATTGCCATACATTCTGTCCATCTTTTATTTCCTGTGATGTGAATAATACTGTTCCATCCTGCGTTATTACTTTTTCGGGTATGGGTGGTTTTTCCCTGTAAATTTGACGGCCGAAAAAGCCAAGGACAGAAAAACATATAAGGGTGATCAGTGTGAAACTTAACCAGAGCGACTTTGTTTTCATAGGTATAAAATTATCCTGTTAATTATTTTTAATTTTCAGAACTGCCTGATAATAAAGGTGCTAAAGTATATTTTGTTTAACCAGATTTATTCAAAATACTGTATGATTTGTAAGTATTTATGGTATTAAGTTATGAATAATTCCCAATCTGGTCTAAAATTAAAACATTTTAAAGCTGGAATTGTTAAGTGTATAGAACAAAATCTTAATAACATTAAAATATTCGACAACGGGGAAATTGATTACCCGGATAAAATTGAATTGTTCAACCTCAAAAGAAAGTGCAATGGCAGACTTAAAAACCAGGTATCTGGGATTGGAACTGAAGAATCCTATAATCGTTGGAGCCAACAATCTGACAACAAATACTGAGAATCTTAAAAAAATGGAGAATGCCGGTGCTGCGGCAATCGTTTATAAATCATTGTTCGAAGAACAGGTACTCCTTGAAAACCTGGAGTTATTTGAGCGCAGGACCGAGTATGAAGAGAGGCATGCAGAAATGATAACGCTCTTTCCCAATGCAAAATCCGATCCTTCTTATCCTGCCGAACATATCCTGAATTTAAAAAGAGCAAAAGAATCTGTTTCAATACCCTTATTTGCCAGCCTGAATGCAGTTTACGATGAATCCTGGGTTGAATATGCAAGAAAAATTGAGGAAACCGGTGTTGATGGGATTGAACTGAACTTTTACACTGCTCCTGAAAAATTTGATAAGGAAAACGAAGATATTGAACAGAAACAGTTGAAAACTTTTCTTGCTGTCAGATCTGCCGTGAGTATACCGGTTGCAGTTAAACTGAGTTCTTTCTACACTAATCCTCTTCAGATCATTTCAGAGCTCGATAAAGCTGGGGCCAATGGTTTCGTCCTGTTTAACAGACTTTTCCAGCCGGATATCGATATTATGACAGAACAGCACCAATTCCCGTATAATCTTAGTAATCCTGAAGATAAAAGATTACCTTTAAGGTTTGCCGGTTTGCTGTATGGCAACATAAATGCTTCGATATGTTCAAACTCAGGGATATTCAGTGGCATAGACGTTATAAAAATGGTACTGGCAGGGGCTGATTGTGTAGAGGTTGTCAGTACACTATATTTAAACCAGATTGAAGTAATCACCACGATGATAAAAGAAATGGGAGACTGGATGGATTCAAAAGGGTATACAACGATTGACAACTTCAGAGGAAAGCTCTCAAAGAAGGTTTCGGAAAACAAACTTCCATATCATCGTGCTCAGTATCTTGACTTTATGATGGGAACTACTGAGATTCTGAAGAAATACAAAATAATCAATTAAACCGTTGTGGAATTGATACCGGCAGATGATTTTGATAATTTAGTATATTCCTCATTGTACTGTGAATTATCATGCTGATATACCAGGTAATTAAATTCTGGCCTTTTCTCATTTATGCAATAGCTGTTATGCTGGTTGCAGGTATTATGATCGGACTTTCCCATTTCCTTGGTGAAAGGCATAGAGAAAAGACAACCGGGGAACCGTTTGAATCAGGAATACCGCCAACAGGCAACGCCCGATTACGATTCTCATCACATTTTTATCTTATTGCGATCTTCTTTGTGATCTTCGATCTTGATGCAGTCTTTATCATGGTTTGGGCTATATCATTCCGTGAGACCGGAGTCGCCGGTTACATCGGTATTCTTATCTTTATCGGGATCTTAATTGCAGTACTGACGTATGAAATTGGAATCAAAGCTCTCGATTTCGGGCCCAAAGGCAAATCAATTCTGAAAAACAAAAACAAACTCGCAAAATGAGCAGGATCTTAAATATACAATCGGGGAATCCTTCAGGGAATGAATCAATCCTGCTCACACGTCTTGAAGATCTTGTTGCATGGGGAAGGAAGAACTCAATCTGGCCATTCAATTTTGGTCTTTCATGTTGTTTTGTTGAAATGGCTACGGCAATAACAAGCCGGTATGATATTTCTAGGTTTGGAGGTGAAGTAATACGTAGCACTCCGCGCGAAGCCGATATGATGGTAATTGCCGGGACTGTGTTCATCAAGATGGCACCGATCATCAAAAGACTTTACGAGCAGATGATGGAACCCCGGTGGGTTATTTCAATGGGTTCCTGTGCAAACTCCGGCGGGATGTATGACATTTACAGTGTCGTTCAGGGAGTTGATAAATTCTTACCGGTTGATGTATATGTCTCGGGGTGTCCTCCCCGGCCGGATGCATTCCTTGAAGGACTTCTCCTTCTTCGTGAACATGTCGGGAGTGAAAAACGGCCCTTAAGCTGGATTATCGGACCCCAGGGCATTACACATCCTGAGAAAACTTCTGTGAGGGACATGAAAAATGAAGAACGGATGAGGATGGAAAGGATCAGGACAATGGATGAGATTTAATGATATCGATATGACCGGGGATCTGTCACTTTATTCTGAGCTGAAAACAAAGTATGGCGAAAAAGTTATCATTGCCAGACAGGATACTTCGGATAATATATTAACTATATGGATCTTAAAGGATAATATTGAGGTTCTGTTGAGGTTTCTGAAAAACGGAATAAACAAGCCCTTCAGGATGCTTTACGATCTGACCGCAATTGATGAGCGTGGAAGATCGGATAAACAATATCAGCACAGGAGTGATTTTACAATTGTATATCATCTGACCTCATTTGAAAGGAATGAAGATATTCGTTTAAAAGTTCCTCTTGAAGGGGAATATCCTTCAATACGGACGATTACTGATATCTGGACTGCTGCAAACTGGTATGAGCGGGAGATCTTTGACATGTTCGGGATAACATTTGCAGGGCATCCTGATCTCCGGCGGATCCTCTTACCCCGATCCTGGAAAGGATATCCTCTGAGAAAGGAATATCCTGCCAGGGCGACAGAAATGGGACCATTTGTCCTGGATGAACAGATGAGAGAAATTGCAGACAGCGACCTTAAATTCGATCCTAAGGAGTGGGGTCTGCAGTCACAGGCTGAGGATACCGATTTTATGTTCCTTAATATCGGACCTCATCATCCGGGAACCCATGGCTTGCTCAGACTGGTTCTGCAACTGGACGGGGAGGATATTGTTGAGGTGGTGCCGGATATTGGTTTCCACCATCGCGGTGCTGAAAAAATGGGTGAAAGGCAATCGTGGCATACCTTTATACCATACACTGACCGGATAGACTATCTCTGCGGAGTCATAAACAACCTTGCATATGTACTGTCGGTTGAAAAAATTGCCGGGATCGAAATCACGGACAGGGCTAATGTGATCCGTATAATGATGACTGAATTATTCCGTATCGCGAGCCATCTGGTATGGCTGGGAACATACGCACAGGATCTTGGGCAGATGTCACCGGTCTTTTATGCATTTAATGAAAGGGAAAAGATCTATGATATAATCGGAGCAATCACAGGCGGCAGGATGCATCCGTCATGGTTCAGGATAGGAGGTGTTGCACATGATCTTCCACGGGATTGGGACAGGCTGATCCGTGATTTTGTAAATAATTTTCCAAAAAGACTGAGTGAGCTCGAAAAATTAGTAATAAAGAATAGAATATTCAGAGCAAGGACAATAGGGATTGGTGCATTTAGCCAGGAAGAAGCCATTGAATGGGGAGTAACCGGACCGGGGCTGCGTGCTGCCGGAATTGATTGGGATTACCGGAAAAAGAGGCCATATTCAGGTTATGAGAACTTTGAATTTGATATCCCGCTTGGCAAAAACGGTGATTGCTTCGACAGGTCACTGGTTCGTATGGAGGAGATGCGACAGAGTCTGAGAATTGTTGAACAATGTATGGACAATATGCCGGAGGGATCTTATAAATCGGATCATCCCCTGGCAACTCCGCCTCTCAAAGAAAAAACAATGGAGGATATTGAAACACTGATTACCCATTTTCTCGCTGTTACATGGGGACCGGTTATTCCTGCAGGTGAGGCAATGGTCCCGATTGAGGCAGCTAAGGGAAGCAACGGCTATTACCTTGTGAGTGACGGAGGTACCTCATCCTACAGGTCGAGGATCAGAACCCCGTCGTTCCCTCATATCCAGATGATCCCGCTGATCTCCAGGGGTTATACTATCCCTGATTTGCTTTCAATCCTCGGGGCTCTCGATTTTGTTCTTGCAGACCTCGACAGATAAATAAATTTATTAATATAACTGTAATATTATCAATAAATTAAGATATGCTGACTGATGAAGAAAGGAAAGAGATCCGGGAGGAAATAAAACTATATCCTTATGTGGAAGCTGTCTGTATCGACGCCCTTAAGATTGTTCAGGATCATCGCGGTTGGATATCTGATGAAGCAGTAAACGACATTGCTTCCGAACTTGAAATGTCACCTGCTGAGGTTGACAGTATTGCTACTTTCTATACAAGGATCTATCGCAAACCTGTTGGCAGGAATATTATTCTTGTTTGTGAGGGAATAAGCTGTATGATAATGGGATATGAATCTGTTTATGAAAAGATTTCCGGAAAATTGAATGTGAAATTCGGAGAGACCACGCCAGACGGGCGCTTCACACTATTGCCCGTTTCTTGCCTGGGAGACTGCGATCATGCTCCGGCTTTAATGATAAATAACGATCACTACAACGATCTGACACATGACACTATTGATGAGATACTGGCCAAATACCGGTAAATGAAAATGGAGACTCCTTTGACACAATATATTAAACCTGGTACTCCTCCGCCCGGAATAAAGGAATATGAAAGGACCGGAGGTTATGATGGTGTACAAAGGGCGTTGAAGGAGATGAAACCAGCCGAAATAACTGCGCTCGTAAAATCATCCGGATTAACCGGAAGGGGAGGAGCAGGTTTTCCAACAGGTATGAAGTGGAGTTTTGTTCCTGAAAAAACAGAAGTGAAAGGGTTTAAATATCTCGTTACCAACGCTGATGAAATGGAACCCGGAACGTTCAAAGACAGATACCTGCTTGAGGGCAATCCGCATCAGCTGATAGCAGGGATGATTATTGCATCATATGCGATCCAGGCACAGAAAAGTTATATATTCATTCGCTGGGCATATAAAAAAGCTGAAATCATAATCAGGAAAGCCATCGCGGAAGCTTATGAAGCAGGATATCTCGGCGAAAATATTCTCGGGACCGGATATAACCTCGATCTTTATATTCACAGCAGCGCCGGTCGTTATATCTGTGGTGAAGAGACAGCTCTCCTGAATTCGCTTGAAGGGAAAAGAGGTATTCCCAGGACAAAACCTCCCTTCCCTGCCGTAAGCGGATTATTCGGTCGGCCTACTATTGTAAATAATGTCGAAACTCTATGCTGGATTCCTCATATTGTCGCAAAAGGTTCGGACTGGTTCAGGCAACTTAGCCTGACAGGCGAAGGAGGAACAAAATTATATGGAGTTTCCGGAAGGGTTAAAAGTCCGGGGCTCTGGGAACTGCCGATGGGTACTTCATTGCGTGAGATTATTTATGATCATGCGGGTGGTATGCAGGATGGCTATAAGCTGAGAGGAGTGATCCCGGGAGGAGCATCTACCGATTTTATGACAGAGAATCACCTTGATACAAAAATGGATTTTGAGTCGGTCAGGTCTACCGGCAGCAGACTTGGAACAGGGACCATGATCATCCTTGATGATAAAACCTGTCCTGTAGCTTTTATTCGTAATATGATTAAATTCTTTGCCGATGAAAGTTGTGGATGGTGCACTCCATGCCGTGAAGGACTTCCCTGGGCAGTAAAATTACTAGACTCATTCGAGAAAGGTACGGCAAAAGAAGAAGATATAGGCATCCTTGAGTTCCTTTCCCGGTACATGGCGCCAGGAAATACTTTCTGTGCTCATGCACCGGGTGCTGTGGAACCTTTACAGAGTGGTCTGAGGTACTTCCGCAAAGATTTTTTAAGACATATTGAAGAGAAACATTGTCCCTGGAAATGATTAAAGTTAAGATTCACATAAACGGAACTGAATACGAGGTTGAACCGGGCAAAAACCTGCTCCATACCTGCCTTGCCCTGGGATTTGACATACCTTATTTCTGCTTTCACCCGGCATTGGGTTCCGTAGGTGCGTGCCGGCAGTGTGCGGTAAAAAAATTCTCCGGTACCGACGATAAAACCGGAAAGATCGTAATGTCGTGCATGGAACCGGTCAGTATGGGACTCATTATTTCAACTGACGATCCTGAAATAAAAGTTTTCAGAGCAGCTGTGATTGAAAGTCTTATGCAAAATCACCCGCATGACTGCCCGGTTTGTGATGAAGGTGGCGAATGTCACCTCCAGGACATGACTGTTATGACCGGGCACAACTACAGACGATTTGCCTTCAGAAAACGAACCCATAACAATCAGGATCTGGGACCCTATATTCACCATGAGATGAACCGGTGCATCCAGTGTTACAGGTGTGTAAGGTTTTATAAAGAGTATGCCGGCGGAACAGACCTGAATGTTTTTGGGTCGTCTGATCGTGTCTACTTCGGCCGCCAGAAGGAAGGAGCTCTTGAAAGTGAATTCAGCGGGAACCTTATTGAGGTTTGTCCGACTGGTGTTTTCACTGATAAAACCCTCAGGGAACACTATACCCGTAAATGGGACCTGACCAGTTCACCATCGGTTTGTACTCAATGCAGCGTTGGATGCAACATACTTGTGGGCGAAAGGTATGGACTGGTAAGGCGCATTCTGAGCAGGTATAACGGAGCAGTGAACGGCTACTTTCTGTGCGACAGGGGAAGGTTTGGTTATGAGTTCATTAATCATCCTGAAAGAACCAGGAAGGTTATGGCCAGGGTCAGGGATAAGGAATTCCCGGAAGAAATTCCTGATGAGGATCGCTGGTCTGTAATTCTCTCTGCAGTTAAAGGAAAAAAGCTGGCAGGGATCGGTTCACCTGTGGCATCCCTTGAATCTAATTTTGCTCTTGAGAAACTGGTTGGCAAAGAAAATTTTTATCATGGTATTCCGGACAAAACATTCACCCTTATAAAAACCGCTGTTCAGATATTAAAAGAGGGACCTGCACATTCACCCTCACTTAAAGAGATAGAGAAATCTGATGCTTTGCTTATCCTCGGAGAAGATCCCATGGAAAGCGCTCCGATGTTAGCCCTTTCAATAAGACAGGCATCCAGGAACAGATCATTTGAAATAGCTGCCGGATCGGGAGTACCAATTTGGAACGATGCTGTTGTAAGAGAATTGGCTCAGAAAATTAAAAGTCCTGTTTTTATAGCAGCATCTGACAAAACCAGACTCGATGATCTGGCTGAGGAGATTTACAATGCCTCAGCAGATGAAATTGCCGGACTGGGATTCGAAATTGCATCCTTGATAGACGAAGCTGCGCCAAAACCTAAAGATTCCGGAAAATCTCCCGGCGGAACGGCGAAAAAAATTGCAGATACATTAAAAAATGCTGATAACCCGGTTATTATCACTGGTTTACATTACAACAACGTAAAAATTCTGTATGCTGCTGCAAATATCTCCAGGGCGCTGGTACGGATGGGGAAGAAAGCATCACTTTCAATCATCTTCCCTGAATGTAACAGTCTGGGCCTCGGTTTAATGGACGGAAAGCCACTGGAAGAACTGATTGAACCTGCCGGAATGAGGGATGTTGAAACACTGATTATCCTTGAAAATGATCTGTACAAACGCTTCGATAAGGAGAGGATTGATAATCTTCTGAATAATTGTGAAAATGTTATTGTTCTTGACTACCTGATGAATGATACAGCAAAAAAGGCTGGTATACTTTTACCCGCCGGTACTTTTGCTGAATCGACAGGAACAATCGTCAGTAATGAAGGCCGGGCTCAGAGGTATTACCGTGTATTGCCGGCTAACGGGCAGATAATGGACAGCTGGAGGTATATTTCCGGGATAATTGACCTGACAGGGAAAAAGAATAGCAGTAAATGGAAGTATTTTGATAATTTAGTTGCCTCAATGACTGATGCATATCCATCATTAGGCAGGATCAGGGAGATCTTACCTGATTCCGGATTCAGGATTTTCAACGGAAAAATTGCCAGGCAGACACCCAGATTCAGTGGAAGGACAGCAATTAATGCAGATGTTTCGGTAAGCGAACCCGGGCCCCCTGAGGATGAAGATTCGCCGCTGAATTTCAGTATGGAAGGATTTAAAGGAGTGCCACCCTCCAGCCTGGTGCCCTGGTACTGGTCGTCCGGATGGAATTCGGTCCAGGCAATGAATAAATATATGGATGAACCTGCCGGGACTCCTGCAGGAGGCAATCCCGGGGTTCTTCTTTTCGATAATAAGAATGGCCGTATGGCAGAATATTATAAGACAGAATAATGAAGTATGTTTTCATAATAGCCGGAGTTCTGCTTATTCCCCTTACCATCGCTGCCGGGCTGATCTGGGGCGAACGAAGGCTACTTGCGCTTTTCCAGGACAGGTACGGTCCAAATCGCGTGGGACCTGCAGGTCTGTTGCAGGTGTTGGCTGATGTAGTTAAAATCTTTTTTAAGGAAGACTGGATCCCTCCTTTTGCTGACAAAGCTGTATTTGTTCTCGCTCCTGGTATTCTGATCATTACCATACTGCTTACATTTGCGGTCATCCCGTTTACGGATAACTTTTTGGTTCTGGATTCAAACATCGGAATTCTTTTCTTTCTTGGTAACTCTTCTCTTGGGGTATACAGTATCGTACTCGGAGGCTGGGCATCCAATAACAAATATTCTCTGTTGGGATCTATCAGGGCATCAGCCCAGATGCTGACCTATGAAGTCTTTATGGGATTATCGCTGGTCGGTGTGGTGATGATGGCTGACAGCTTCAGTCTTCGCGAGATCGTTGAGGCTCAGCGGGGAAGCTGGTTCTTTATTCCTCAGTTTGTGGCATTCGTGATATTTTTTATTGCCGGAATTGCGGAAACTCACCGGACTCCATTTGACATACCTGAAGCCGAAGGAGAACTGGTGGCAGGATACCACACTGAATACTCCGGAATGAAATTCGGAATGTTTTTCGTTGGAGAATACCTTGGTGTCACGCTCATTTCCTCACTCATAGTCACACTCTTTTTCGGAGGCTGGCTGGGTCCGGCGTTTCTTCCTCCGGCATTCTGGTTTTTCTTTAAGACTGCATTTTTTATCTTCCTGTTCATTCTGATCCGGGCTTCATTGCCACGGTTACGCTACGATCAGCTTATGGAAGCAGGCTGGAAGATACTATTACCTCTGGTACTTCTGAATATTCTGATAACCGGGGCTGCAATAATTTATACCGGCACATTATAGTATAATAAATTCAAATTCAATGAACAATCGAACAATCAGACTTAAATGATCAGCATTCTCCGAAGCATATGGCTCACCTTTCTCCATTCATTTCATAAGCGGGAAACACTGGGATATCCTGAGAAAAAACCTTACCTGCCACCGCGTTACAGGGGAAGGATCATCCTGTCACGTGATCCTGACGGACAGGAACGATGTGTCGCCTGCTACCTGTGTGCAGCTGCCTGTCCTGTTGACTGCATTGCGTTGCAGGCAACCAGTGACAGTAACGGACGGCGATATCCCGGGTTTTTCCGGATCAACTTTTCGAGATGCATCTTTTGCGGTTTTTGCGAAGAGGCCTGCCCGACCTATGCAATCCAGCTGATACCCGATTTTGAAATGGGGGAATACGATAGAAAGAATATGGTTTATGAAAAGGGAAATCTGCTTATAAACGGGGAAGGGAAATATCATGGTTATAACTTTTATAAGGTTGCAGGCGTGGAGATCGGGGTAAAGAAAACCGGAAAAGGTGATAATGAAGAACCGCCTGTTGACATTAAAAACTTAATTCATTAAGTATAAGATATTAATGAATTCTATTTTTTATATAGCTGCATCAGTGGCAGTACTATCCTCGGTAATGGCGATCACAAACCGTAATGCCATACATGCCCTTCTTTACCTTATAATCTCGCTGCTGTCAGTCTCAGTGGTTTTTTATATACTCGGGGCTCCCCTGATTGCCGCTCTCGAAGTAATAGTATATGCGGGAGCAATTATGGTCCTGTTCATTTTCGTTGTTATGATGCTTAATATAGGGATGGAAGAGGAGATAGAAAAAGGATGGCTTACACCAAAGATGTGGATAGTTCCGGCAATCCTGGCAGCCATATTGATGGGAATTTTCATATATGTGCTGAAAGTGTTTCACACTGAAACGACCGGCACTGAAATCATAAGTCCGAAGGATGTAGGAGTTTCGTTGTTTACAACATATCTAATTGCTGTTGAAATAGCAGGAGTCCTGTTACTTGCAGGAATCGTAGGAGCTTATCATCTTGGAAGGCAGCAGAAAAAAGTGATCCACAGATTTCTTGTAAAGGACGGATCAGACAAAAAAGAGGTTACATAAAAATATTCGAAACAATATTTATGAAATAAGGGTGCATAATTTATGGTAACAGTTTCGATGGAAATGCAAATATTATTTGCCGGACTGCTTTTTCTGACCGGGCTGGTCGGCTTTCTGGTCCGCAGAAATATAATATTTATGCTGATGTCGATTGAGATCATGCTTAACAGTGCAGCCCTGGTGTTTGTAATCGCCGGCTCTCACTGGATGCAGACCGACGGTCAGGTGATGTTCATTTTTATCCTTACCGTATCAGCTGCTGAGGTGTCTGTCGGGCTCGCACTTATACTTCAGATGTATCATCATTTTAAGACCCTGGATGCAGATGCGCTTAAAAAACTGCGTGATTAATAAATATTCTGACCGGAGATGACAACACTTATCTGGCTTATACCTGTCCTTCCATTGCTGAGCTTTCTGATCATTGCTCTCTTTGGCAGACTTCTTCCGAAGAAAGCAGTTGCCATTCTGGGTTTCGGTTCGGTTGCCCTTTCAGCAGTTTTAACTATCGTTGCAGGTATTGGCTTTCTTTCATCACCGCCTCCGGAAGGAGTCATTTTATCAAAGATTTATACATGGATCGAGACAGCTGGATTTACTGCACAGATAGCTTTTCTGTTTGATCCGCTGTCGCTGGTATTTTGTTTTGTGATAACCTTCGTCGGGGCTCTGATCCATCTCTATTCCATTGAATTTATGAGTGATGATGACGGATTTTCACGGTTTTTTGCATATATGAACCTGTTTGTCGGCTCAATGCTGATTCTGGTACTGGCCGACAATCTGCTCCTGCTATATCTGGGCTGGGAAGGTGTGGGTCTATGCAGCTACCTCCTTATCGGTTTCTGGTATAAGGAACCTGATAACGGCTATGCCGCAAGAAAGGCATTTATAGTTACCCGGATTGGTGACACTGCCATGATTCTGGGTCTCTTTTTGTTGTTCGTCAGTTTCGGGACGCTTGATATCAGTGATCTGATGCAGGATGCATCTGAAAAATGGGTCACCGGATCACCGCTTGCTGTAATATCTGCCCTGCTGTTGCTCGGAGGAGCACTGGGAAAATCAGCCCAGCTGCCGCTGCAGACCTGGCTTCCGGATGCCATGGCAGGTCCTTCGCCCGTGAGCGCGCTGATACATGCTGCAACAATGGTCACAGCCGGTGTCTATCTGATTACCAGAACTCATGTTCTGTTTATGCTTGCACCCGTTGTAATGACTGCCATTGCAATAATCGGTGCTGTCACGCTTCTGGTGGCTGGTTTCAGTGCTCTGGCGCAGACCGATCTGAAACGGGTACTGGCTTATTCAACAATAAGCCAGATCGGATATATGTTCCTGGCAATGGGAATAGGAGCATGGTCGGCAGGTGTATTTCATTTTATGATACATGCATTCTTTAAAGCACTTCTTTTTCTTTCTGCCGGTGCTGTGATTCACCTTCTTAACCACGAGCATGACATTTTCAGGATGGGAGGTCTGCGAAAGAAATTACCGGTTATCTACATTACATTTCTTATTGGCGGAGCTTCGCTCTCAGCACTCCCACTTATAACTGCAGGATTCTACAGCAAGGATCAGATATTATGGTTTGGCTGGTCATCGGTAATCAGCAGTCACTGGTTATGGCTGGCAGGTATCACCGGAGCTTTGCTGACGTCATTATACACATTCAGGATGATATTTATTACATTTTTCGGTGAAACTAAAACGGAACCGGCTCACAAATCCGGGCTGATAATGACAATTCCCCTGATTGTGCTTGCCGTATTATCGCTGGTTGGCGGATTCATAGAGATGCCTGAAAATATCGGACCGATGCATTTGTTCTCAGGACTATTTGACGGATTCCTGCCTGATGTCATATTAAATGAGAGAGGAAACCACGAATTAATTCTCCAGATACTTTCCGGAGTGGTTACTTTCGGGGGTATATGGCTGGCATACAGGTTGTTCTATAAGAAGTCGGCTTTTGCCATACGTTATAAGGAGAGTCGTATAAACAAGTTTTTCTACTCGGGATGGGGATTTGACAGGTTATACGCCCTGTTATTTGTCAGACCCACAGCATGGTTATCAGAGATCGATAAAAAGGATTTTATTGATCTGATTTACAAAAATATTGCCGGTGTAACAGTTTACTTTAATTTGATTGTCAGCAGGACTCAGAACGGAAAGTTAAGATGGTATGTTCTGGTTCTGACAATCGGTATCGTGGTTATTTTAACTTTTATGATCAGCCTGTGATACTGCAACACTTGATATTGATTCTTCTGGCCGGTGGAATAATTGCCTGGATCGCAGGGAAATGGAGTCCCATTGCTACCCGTTTTATTTCGTTGATCACAGTCGTAACAGACTTCATCCTTGTCCTGATTCTGTTAATTAATCAGGGAGAATATGGTCAGAAACAGTGGATGGAGGAATTCACAGCCCTCTGGATACCACAGTTTGGGATAGGTATTCACCTTGCGCTGGATGGTCTGAGCCTGCTGATGCTGATTCTTACATTCTTCATAGGCATACTGGCCATATTGGTATCGTGGAAGGAGATCACTTCAAACACTGGTTTTTTTCATTTCAATTTATTATGGATACTCGCCGGTATTACCGGAGTGTTCCTTTCACTTGATCTATTCCTGTTTTATTTTTTCTGGGAGTTGATGCTTGTTCCGATGTATTTTCTTATCGGAATCTGGGGACATGAAAACCGCATTTATGCTTCCTACAAATTTTTCATTTTTACCCAGGCCAGCGGATTACTCATGTTTCTGGCAATTCTTGGACTTTATCTGGTGCACGGGAACAATACAGGTAATTATACCTTTAATTATCAGCAGCTTTTGGGAACAACTATTTCACCGGCCATGGAGTGGCTTCTGATGGCCGGGTTCCTTGCTGCCTTCCTTGTAAAACTGCCTGCAGTACCATTCCATAACTGGTTGCCTGATGCACATACTGAGGCACCAACTGCAGGAAGTCTTATCCTCGCGGCACTGATGCTGAAAACCGGTGCTTATGGGCTTATTCGCTTTGCTGTGCCTTTGTTTCCTGATGCCTCCACGGCCTTTGCACCCGTGGGAATGATCCTCGGCGTGACCGGAATTTTGTATGGAGCAAAGCTTACATACGCGCAAACAGATCTTAAAAGACTTGTTGCATACACAAGTGTAAGCCATATGGGATTTATAATTCTCGGAGTTTATGCTTTCAATGAACTGGCTTACCAGGGAGTTGTGATGCAGATGATTGTACATGCCATAAGCACAGGCGCATTATTCATAATTGCCGGACAAATTTATGAGAGATTGCATACCCGCGACCTTAACAGGATGGGTGGTTTATGGGAACAAATGCCAGCTCTGGGCTCTATGGGGCTGCTGTTCTCGATGGCGTCTCTCGGACTGCCGGGACTTGGAAATTTCATTGCCGAGTTCCTCACACTTGCAGGTACTTTTCAAACCAGCATATTGTTTGCAACCCTTGCCAGCCTTGGCCTTATTGCAGCAACTGTATATTCACTGAGGATTGTACAGAAAATATTTTTTGGAAGGAAGGAATCAGAATATGTAACAAATGATCTGTCGGTACGTGAAGCAGTGGTTATGGGTGTAATGGTTATTACGATACTTTTTACCGGACTCTATCCAAAACCTGTGACAGATACAGTGGCCCCGGCCATCAGCAATATAATCGGGGCAAAGGAAAATCAGGGAAGGTCTGAACCCGGAAGACAATCCGGAGCTGTAATCTATATTGAGACTTTACCTGAGAAACTGAAGGGATTGAATAATTAACAGTTTATGACAAGACTTGATTTTTTATGTCTTTTGCCCTTCCTGATAATTGCAGGCGCTCCGGTAATCATTATGCTGGTGGTAACCCTGTCAAGGAATTTCAAAATCGTTTATGGTCTTTCACTTGTAATGTTCGTTGCTGCCTTTTTATCTCTTTTTATAATAATATCCCATGCGCCTCATAGTCTTGATCCTCTGCTCATAATCGACAGTTACGGCATTCTTTTTCTCGGAATTATATATTTTGCCGCTATTCTGATAACAATCCTTTCCTATGATTATTTAAAAAACCACACAGGTGAAAGGGAAGAGTATTTCATTATACTTTTTGTAGCAGTGCTTGGAGCATCAGTTCTTGTTGTTGCAGAACATTTTATCTCCTTTTTTCTTGGACTTGAGACCCTTAGCATTTCACTTTATTTACTGATCGCCTATCTTAAAAAGCGTGATTACACTATCGAAGCCGGGGTGAAGTTCCTGGTAATTGCATCCCTGGCTACGGCCTTTCTTTTATTCGGAATGGGACTCATCTATGCTGAAACCGGAGCAATGAGCTTTCGGGAGTTCATTCCGGTCACCGGGAAATCAGCAGGTATATCACCGCTTATGCTTACAGGATTCGGGCTTATCCTGGCAGGGATAGGATTCAAACTGGCGGTAGTCCCATTTCATATGTGGACCCCTGATATTTACCAGGGTGCTCCCGTACCTGTCACTGCTTTCGTAGCGACTATCTCCAAGGGAGCGGTTATGGCTCTGGCTTTAAGATTGTTTTTCACTATCCGGGGTTTTGATAATAATGCTCTATTTATAATTTTATCTGCTATTTCAATCCTGTCAATGTTTACCGGAAACCTGCTTGCACTCAGGCAGACAAATATGAAAAGGCTGCTTGCCTATTCATCAATTGCTCACATGGGTTATCTTCTGATAACACTACTGGCAGGAACAGACAGCGGAATTAAAGCCGCAATATTTTATATTGTTGCATACATGATTACCACCCTTGGCGCCTTTGCTGTAATTTCTG
>Ga0105101_10000340_pt1 | contig 19015 bp, 13 predicted proteins | sample PPLLak21cMay2015_2_FD_87037 | JGI IMG/M metagenome (GOLD analysis project Ga0105101, IMG submission 87037) | Freshwater sediment microbial communities from Prairie Pothole Lake near Jamestown, North Dakota, USA - PPLs Lake P8 Core (1) Depth... | ecosystem: Environmental > Aquatic > Freshwater >... | reverse complement strand
TCCGGAATCTTAAAATGAAATTTAATAAAAACGCATTTTATGTAATAGGAAATCCTGAAATGAAGCTTACAAGGGTGAGGCTTCTCCCGGGCGCGCCGGGCAGTATGGCGCAAATTGCCGCACTAAGGGACGAAAACAACGATGTTGTGATAGCAGGTGAAGTTAATCAGTGGGAAACCTATGAATATGCCCGCGATGCTGTCAGCCAGGGGAAAAGTAAAGCGATCATTTTCCTCGGTCATGTCGCTTCTGAAGAGTCAGGAATGAAAGAATGCGCAGGCTGGCTTAAGGGCTTTATCAAAGATGTGCCGGTCAGTTTCGTGGAAAGCGGACCATCGTACTGGTCATTTTAGCAATTGGTGGAACTGATCATTAATTTTTATCCGGATATTATTTGATGGAGTGGCTAAGTGATTTGCTGTGGAAGGAAACAATTCCTCATACAATCCTTCTGTATAGTTTTATAATTGCATCAGGCGTCTTCCTTGGGAAGCGAAAAATCTTCGGCATTTCCCTTGGCATCACTTTTGTGTTGTTTGCAGGGATTGTGGTCAGTCATTTTGGTTTTACAGCGAACCACCAGGTAATTGAATTTGTACGGGACTTTGGCCTGATACTTTTTGTTTTTACAATCGGTTTGCAGGTTGGGCCCGGCTTCTTCTCTTCCTTTAAAAAGGGAGGTGTTGTGCTCAATCTTATGGCTGTTATTGTTGTCCTTCTCGGCGGCCTGACAACTGTTGTAATTCATTTCGTAACGGGGACCTCAGTGCCGGTACTTGTCGGGGTAATGTCGGGGGCTGTAACCAATACACCGGGACTGGGAGCTGCACAGAATACCCTTAACCAGATTAATGCAGGTGTTACTGCACTGGAGATCCCTGAAATCAGCCTTGGCTATGCTGTGGCATATCCGTTTGGAGTTCTGGGTATAATTCTGACTATGATCTTCTTACGAAAAATCATGAATATAGATGTTAAAGGAGAGGTGGAAACATATGAAAAGGAGAAGCATCCTTCCGGGGTTTTACCGGAAAAAATCAACCTGCTTGTTACAAATCCTCAGGTCTTTAACAAAACAATCAACGAGATCTCAAAATTCCTGAACGAAGATATTGTGATCTCCCGTGTGTTGCACAACGGGGAACTTTTCCCGGCCACATCCGACAGGATCATTGCTGAGAATGATATTATCCTTGCAGTCACAAAGAAGGAATTGGCCGGAGAGGTCATCGAAAGGATAGGCACCATTAGTGAAATGGATCTTTCAGTAAAAACAGGCAAGCTGATCTCGCGGCGTATCCTGGTGACAAACAGGGAAGTATTTGGCAGGGACCTGGGCTCGTTAAAGCTCAGGACGATTTACAATGTCAACGTTACAAGGATCTACCGTTCAGACATTGAACTGATAGCCTCGCCACAAATAAGGTTACAGATGGGTGACAGGCTAACCGTGGTCGGGGATGAAAAGTCGGTCGAAAGGGTCATCCCGCTGTTGGGTGATTCGTTAAAAAGGCTGAAGGAACCCAATATTGTCCCAATTTTCATCGGGATCCTGCTCGGCGTGGTCCTTGGAAGTATTCCCGTGCATATACCGGGGATTGCGAATCCTCTCAAGCTTGGACTTGCTGGCGGGCCGCTTATAGTGGCAATACTCTTAAGCAAATACGGGTACAGGTTTTCGCTGGTTTCCTATACAACAACAAGTGCAAACCTGATGCTGCGTGAGATAGGCATTGTTCTCTTTCTTGCCAGCGTCGGACTTCTGGCCGGAGAAAAATTCTTTCCTACACTGTTATCGGGCGACGGATTTGTCTGGATGGGTTACGGAGCTTTCATCACCATATTACCTTTAATACTGGTTGCCATCTTTACACGTCTGGTTCTTAAAAGGAATTTTCCGGAGATCTGCGGACTGCTTGCTGGTAGTATGACGGATCCACCCGCGCTCGCATTCGCCAACGGCATAACGCAGTCTGATGCCCCTTCAATCGCCTATGCATCAGTCTATCCCCTGGTAATGTTCCTCAGGATCTTTCTTGCACAACTGCTGATACTTATTTTTGTGTAGGAGAGTTTGCACCTCACCCCTTTTTTCCCCTCTCCCGAGTGCTACCCTTTATACACATCTATTTCTCTTATAATATTCTTCATTTCTTTTTGCTTGCCCAAAAAGAAACGAAGCAAAGAAAAAAGGCCCCGAAAATGCCAACTTCAGCCGTTTTCTCCGCCCGCTACACATTGCCTTTACCCGCCACGAAAAGCGGCTGCAGTTCGCACCATTTTCGGTTTTGCCACCGCACAACTCATAAGATGAATTTTGGATCAGCTTGAATTATCTTTAAAAGATAAGTTCAGAAGAATTCTTCAGGCAGATGGTTACTGCTTAAGCGGCGCGCAGGCAACCCCAAAAATGTGCGAACTGAATGGCTTTGGGCCCCATGTGGGGTAAGGCATGCGGGTAACAAAGCCATTCGGTTGGATTTTTGGGCGGTTATTCTTTGGTACTTTCTTTTGCCGCCAAAAGAAAGTACAAGAAAAAAGAGAGATGTGTATAAAGCGTAGCTCCCGAGTGAGAGGGGGACTTAAAACCAAAGCTGCTGTGGATTTGATGAAAAAACATAACAAATTGGTTTTCAGGCCCCTCCCACCCCGGGGGAGGGGTTGGGGAGAGGTAGTCATAATAATACGTATTACTTTTATTTTAAATACGTATTATAATACGTATTACTTTTTTAAAAAATATGTATTATAATACGTATTTATTTTTTTTAATTGAAAATTTACGGTGGAAAAGGAACAGAGTGCTATATTCGTCAATTGAATATTCAGTTTTACCAGTAACAAGAGTTAACTTTTTTACAATGGAGAAAAAGAGATTGGTCCGATATTGCAGCTGCATCGTGTTCATGATTATATGCTCATTTTTTCCTGCAAGGTCTCAGGAAAATAACTGGACGCATTTCAGGGGAAGTAACCTCAACGGCATTTCTACGTCGGATAAGATCCCTACTGACTGGCAAGGGAAGAACATAAAATGGAAAACTGAAATTCCGGGCAGAGGTCATTCATCACCGGTTGTTTATGGAAACCAGATCTGGATTACAACTGCCACTCCTGACGGGAAGGAGATGTCAGCAGTTTGCACCGATTATCAGACCGGCAAAATTATTTATAATACAAAGGTTTTTACTCCTGAAGAAGTTATAAGCAAACATGCGATAAATACTTATGCCAGTCCTACACCCTGCATAGAGAAAGGATTTGTGTATGTCCATTTTGGAAGCCTGGGCACTGCATGCATCAGCACTTTGAGCGGATCGGTAGTGTGGAAGCGTACCGATCTTAAGTGTCGCCATGTACAGGGTCCGGGATCATCGCCCGTATTGTATAAAAACCTTCTGATCCTGCATTTTGAAGGTACGGATGTGCGGTACATTGCGGCCCTTGATAAGGCGACCGGAAAAACAATCTGGAAAAGTGACCGTCCTGAAGAACCATACAAATCCATGCCGGAAATTGGCAGAAAGGCATATATCACCCCGCTTATCCTTAATGTCAGGGGACGGGACCTGCTGATCTCAAACGGGTCGGCGGTTTGTTGTGCTTACGATCCAATGACGGGAAAGGAGATATGGAGAGTGGTCAGGGGTGCCGAATCGACTGTTCCGATGCCGATAACTGAAAATGGAATAGTATATTTCTACACCGGCTCAATGGTTGATGAAAATGGAACTACATTCACCGAAATTTTAGCAGTTAATCCCGATGGAACGGGAGATATAACAGGAACTAATATCCTCTGGAGGAGGCGCGATGACCAGAGTCAGACCCAGATGCTCACTCCTGTCATAAAAGAAGGACTCATATATACCGTCAACACCAGGAACAACCTTATGTGCATTGATGCAGCGACGGGGAAAGAAATCTGGTCGGTGCGTCAGAAAAGTAATTTCAACTCTTCGCCTGTCTATGTGAACGGCAACATCTGGTTTTTCTCAGTAAGGGGAGAGGTGCTTGCAATAAAAGCCGGCAGGAAATATGAACCGGTAAGTCAGTTTCAGATGGATTCGGGAATCTGGGCCACTCCGGCTATTTTGAGGAATTCCGTAATTCTCAGAACTGAGAAGTACCTCTGCCGGATCGGCGGCTGAAAAAAATCTTTCAGCTCTTATCCCGGGCTGACAATAATAAATTTTAGAACACAGTGGCTTTTTTTTTGTTATTAGGATAGGGAAACAAAGATGTGAAACTTGTTTTAAAACCTAATAATTGTGAAGATACTAATTATTGAAAGCCATAAATCTTTGTGTTCTGCCATACGTGATTACCTGAGGCAGGAGGGACATATCTGCGAATCCGCCGTAACATCAGGCCGGGCTGTAAGAAAGGCTGTCGACAATTCGTACGACTGCATTGTACTTGATACCGTTCTGCCCGATGGTGATGGTCTCGATATAATCAGGGAATTGAGGGCAAGAAAATTTACTGACGGTATTTTGATACTCTCCTCGAGGAATTCACTTGAGGATAAGATTGCAGGTCTTAACTCGGGAGCGGATGATTACCTTACAAAACCATTCCATTTTGCCGAGTTGAGCGCCAGGATCAATTCTATATACAGAAGGAATAATCTCTTTGGCCTTAATGAGGTGATCTTCAATGAAATCAAGGTCAATACCGCAGGCAATCAGGTATATATAAGTGACAAAACACTTACGCTTACCAGGAAGGAATATGATTTGCTTTTGTACTTTGTTGCCAACAACCGGAAGGTAATAACAAAAGAATCGATTGTTGAACGTTTATGGGGAGATAATACAATATTCACCAATTCCTTCGATTTTATCTACACCCACGTAAAGAATCTCCGCAAGAAGATTATTGAGGCAGGAGGCAGAGATTATATTAAAAGCATATACGGATTCGGTTACCAGTTCACCGACGGATGACGGATCCGGATATGTCGCTGTCGACTTCGTGAATTACCGTTTTGAATCCTTTATTTTTACAATCCCTTCAATCTTAAAGTTTTGTTAAAGTTTTCCAACTTCAGATCCTCTTCAGAATTCGGATTTATTTTGGCTGGTAACCAAAAAGTTTAACAGATATGAAAAAGTCAGTTTTTATCTTGTTTTTTATGATGGCAACAGTTGCCCTCATAGCGCAGGAGCGCACAGTAGTCAAGGCTGAAGACCTTCCCAAGGCAATAACCGAGAGTCTTGCAAAGGATTATCCGGGCTTCGCTGTTAAGGAAGCAGCAAAGATTGTGAAGGAGGATAAGACAAAATTTGAGGTTGTAATTACAAAGGGTGCGACTTCTGAGACTCTGTATTATGACCAGGACGGAAAGTTCCTGAAAAAGAAGGAGAAGGAGAAGGTGAAGGAACCAGGTTCTGCCTCCAGTTCAGAAAGGAATTATGAGCAGGATGGTAAACTCATGGTTTAATAAGCCTAAGTGTTTAACGTAAAAAAGCGGTACCTGCACAGGACCGCTCTTTTTTTTCTCCTATTGAACCATCCGGATGTTAAAAGCTCCCGACTTTGTCACTCCCCATATTCTCAGCCACAGCGGCAGATAGGCTTCAGCTCCCCTTGCCGAGGTGATATCTCCAAGATCGATAAGGCATTCATCCTTCCAGCCGAACTGGTAAAGAAGTCTTTTTACCTCTGACTTGGCTTCATTATCATTTCCTGAAAGGAAGTTTACATGATCACCACCTGCGATCAATGCCGGGTTAACCATTAATCCGCACCACATCGTATTCAGGGTTTTTACAACTCTGGCTTCAGGAAAAGTTTTTTGTATCATCTCTCCGAGGGAAGTTGTGTTGCTGAGGTGGGGCAGAAGGGTGGGTGGCATCCCGTGACTGGGATCGAGAGGATTGGATACATCTATAAGTACTTTTCCGGCAAGGTTTTTGGCGCCGGCCGAATCAAGAACCGTCAGGGTACCTGCACCATTGGTAGCATTAATTAAAATTTCCCCGAAGGCTGCGGCATCAGAAAAGGTTCCCAATCTGATTTTATTGTTCGATTTATGCCAATCACTGAAAGGAGGATTGCCCATATAATCCTTTGATGTGTCTGCCAGCTTTTCAGCGACATTCCTGGTTCCGATTGTCACTTCATGCCCGAGGCCGATCAGCTTTTCTGCAAACGTCCTGCCGACAGTTCCTGTTCCGAATATTCCGATTTTCATTTTGCCGTAAAATAAAGTGAGTTAATGATAAATACCATAGAATCGATATGTATCATTAACAAGCAAACAGGCAAAAATGTTGAAATTCCTGAAAATGAGCTCGGAGAACCTTATTAACAGGAACTACTCAGATTTTGTTAAAATAATTGCACCCTCAATCTCCCCTTCGGAGGAGCTGTTCTTAAAGTTTATTGTCAGAGTATTGGCAGGCTTGTCAACTTTCCATGTTTCCTTTGAAATAAAATCCTCCGAACCGTTTGGTCCGTTGAATGTGGTAGTTGATTCAACGCTCAATTCACCTTCATCTGATGATTTGGTGCCCCTGGATTTTCTTGGCATATCATAAATTGTGATCAGGTACTCCTTGCCGTCCAGGGTAATATTTTCGGTAAATGGATATTCCTGCCCGTCCCCGGTATCATATGTTCTTTCGGTCAGGAGGCTGTCTCCTTTTACCTGTACACTGATTTTGACAAGGATAGGGTAGTATCCGGCTGTTGATTTTGTTCTGTCGAGCTTCCAGGTTCCGTCATAATCAGATTTCTGTCCCGATGCAGGGATTGCAGCAGCAATGGCGAAAGCCGTAAAGGCCAGAAGTAGTGTGAGTTTTTTCATTGTTCTGTTAATTTAAAATTTGAGAGTCAATTTTACTAAAGTAGTAAAAATTCCAGGAGATTTGTCTTCATATTGGAAATCTTTTAAACGCAAAGAAAAAAGAACTTACACAGAGAAACACGGAGAAGTCACAGAGGTACACAGAAGGTACGCCCCTGTCCTGAGGTACTCAGCAACCAGCAACCGGCAACAGAGATCACTTAATCTTTGGACCTTCAAGTTTCCCTCCCCCCTGGAAAAGTATGAGTTTATTGATTTTTCCTGATTCATCTTTAACAAACTCCAGCTGAGCGTCGACTACTTTAAGAAAGAATCTGGTTTCCGATTCCGCATAGATCTCAACCTTACTCTGGCCGGTTGCCTGTGTAAAGAGCTGGTTACCTTCTTTGGTGACAGTAATTATAAAACCGGGTGCAAGCTGATATTCGCCTGTAAACTGGGCAAGCATTACTTCGGGGAATTTGATCTCTATCCTGACCGTAGGTTTTCTTTCGGTCTTGATCCATGTTTCTGACGATCCGCGGTCATCTGTTACCATGCTTGTCACCTGGTTGCCCGAATTTCGTTTGAATTCGATGTGAACAAATGAGTTATCGAAAAAAAACTTATCCTTCTGGTATGGTTTCACCTCATTTCTGGTGCTCCCTGCCCTCCGGGAATAGAGTTTATGTCCCTCTCTTGTTATTGTTCTTTCGTTTTTTTCTTCATTTTCATAAACGCCCGTATACTCTTCAAGAGTGGCTTCGTCAACACTTATTTCTTTATAGGCCAGAGGATTGCCTATTGCAAGTGCGGCCATTTTCATCGACACCATGTCGGGTGATTTACCGTTCGCGTTGGAAAAAACCGCTACAAAAATGTCTTCCTCAGGCAGATAGATCCCGTTGGTCAGGAAACCGTTAATGCCTCCTCCATGTTCTATAGTCGGGCTTCCCTGGATCTGCCTCAGAAACCAGCCGTATCCATATTTGGACCCCTTTCCGTCAGCAAGTTTGTACTCGCTGAAGGCTTGATCGAGTGTTTCTTTTTTTATGATCCTATATGAATGCAGAGCCTGGTTCCAGATAAAAAGATCTTCTACTGTCGACTGGATAGAACCGGCAGAGTAAGGCAAAGTCATACTCATAATATCTGCATTCACCACTCCGCCCTCTCCGGGCTGGTATCCCGATGCCCTGTTTTTAATTAGCCTTGTATCACTTCCATAATATGAATTGTTCATTCCCAGCTTTTTAAAGAAGTTTTCCTCAATATAGTCGCCATAAGTTTTGCCGGAAACTTTTTCTATAATGTATCCAAGCAGGAAATAACCTGAGTTATTGTAGTTCCATTTTGTGCCCGGTGCAAATTCCATCGGCAGGTTTTTGAAAAGATTGATCGCCTCCTCGGGAGTTTTATCAAGCCTTATGTATCCGGCGAACTCCGGAACATTCGTATAGCTTTTAATGCCTGATGTATGGGAAAGCAGATGCTCGATTTTTATTAAATGGCCGTTAGTGGGATAGTCGGGAATATATTTGGTTATCTCATCCTGAAGCGACAGCTTGCCCTGTTCCATCAGCTGCAATATTGCAACAGCAGTGAATTGTTTTGTAATTGATCCGATACGGAAAACCATATCGGGTTGCATTGGCACATTCAGCTCAAGATCAGCCATACCAAACGCTTTCTTGTAAATTATCCTGCCGTTTTTGGCAACAAGTGCGGCACATCCGGTTTCGCCGGGTTTGAATTGCTCTGACAGCAGCCTGTCAAATTCAGAATTTAGTTGCTGCGGGTTAAGTGTTTGACTATTGCAGGAATAAGTAAATGAGGCAAGAGCTAAAATAAAAGCTGTACTTAAAGATATCGCAGTGTGCACCATTTTTTTTGTTGCCATATTTTTTTATTTTAATGATAAGAGATATTATATAGACGTCAATTTGTCAAAAAGGTTTCAGGAGCACCCTTCCCGTTTTATCATTGATTTTCATTTCAAAATTTCAGGTTTTACAAATGAGATCACGTAGCCATACCCCCGCCATATTATTTCCATCTGCCTGTTCAGCATATTATCGGGAATAAGATCAACAGGGGGAATTACTTCTTCTTCGGCCCCTGTAAAAATGTTGAATAATCTGCCTGCTTTATCAGTTTCATCTGCAATAACAATCTTTGTGCCCGGTTTTGCCACCCTTATCATTTCGTCAATTGCCTTCTTTTTATTATGAAAGAGGTTAATGGCACCGAGATGGAACACGACATCAAATTTTTCATCCTTGAATGGCAGCTCCTCTGCATCAGCTCTGTAAATTTCAGCCTTAATCTTCCATTTTTTCAGATTTCTCATGCAATGGATCATCATCTGCTTCTGGATATCGATTGCATGGAGTGTGGGATTCTCAATACGCTCGTTTATCCATTTAAGATTTTCACCCGCTCCCATGCCTGTCTCGAGTATTGAATAATTGCTCTTAAGATCGAGCCTGGAGAGCACTTCCCTTCGGGCACTGGATGCTCCTCCACAGAAGAGGAACATGAAATTCGTAGCGGGCGTATAGATCTTTGCATAAATTGATCTTATGATCTTTTCACGTTTACTTTTGTGAGTCAGTACCGTTTCTCCCAGAAGATCCAGATAACCCTCAGGACTCCCGAATTTCCTGTTGCACATTTGACATGTATACCAGCCATTTCCAATTCCGGAAGATTTTTGTTCGCCCGAAGGTCTGAGATCCCCCTTGCATGAGGGACAACAAAGAATTTCAATGCTTTCCATCTTCAATTGCTTCCTTTTAGATGTTCATAATTCAAACCAATTTAAATAAAGTTAGCACAAAAAGACCACAGAACTTTAGAATTCAGAGAAATTATTTGATTTAGACATTTTTCCTTATTAAATTTAGATTTAACCGGAATTCATATTCTGCCGGAATCAAAAAATTTACTTATGAAAGTTCTCATAACCGGATCTTCCGGATCATTAGGTACAATAATTACCCGGAGCCTGAAAGAAAATAACATTCCGGTTATCGGGGTTGATGTGAAAGAATCTGCAGAGAATGGTTCTCCGGACAGTTTCAAATTCTATAAATGCAGTATAACAGATAAAAATCTTCTTGGCGAAATTTTTACAAAAGAGGAGCCAACAAATGTTATTCACCTCGCATGTACATTTAATAAGGTCCGCAACAGGCGGAAGGAGTACGAAATAGATGTCGGAGGATCAAAAAATATTCTGGAACTGTGCAACAGGACACACTCCGTAAAACAACTGATTTATTCAAGTTCTGCCACTGCATATGGCGGCAACCGCGATAATCCATCCTGGCTTGAGGAGGGTCATCCTCTGCGACCGGGAAGCTACAGTTATGGCTTAAATAAAAAGGTGATCGAAACTATTTATTCAGCGACTCCGGTCAGGGAGGACATAAATATTAATCTGATCCGCATATGCACAGTTGTTGGTCCGACTTTCAGCAAGCCTGCAAGCGTGGTTTCGATATTGCTCAAGTGGTCGTGGCTGCCAGAATTTTATCGCGACAACAAGGTGCAGTTTTTACATTCGGATGATTTTGCATCATTGATTAACCTTATGATTTCTGACAGGGAGATTAAAGGTGTTTATAATATTGCTCCCGATACTTACTCGGTAGTAAAAGAAATTTGTCCCGACAAAAATTATCTTAAACTGCCCGTCTTTTGTGTCACCGGACTCATCTCTGTATTGTGGACTCTTAAGCTGATGAACCTCCAGCCGGCAGCCATGAACAACAGCATCTATCCCATAATACTCGATCCCGGCAAGATTAAGTCGAAGTATGGATATAAATTCAAATACACTTCATCCGAAGCTTTTGAAGATACTAAAATGAATAATAAGCTGCCCCCGAATACCAGGATCTAAACCGGATCCCGGCACCAAAAACGATAATTCAGGAATATTTAAAATGAACAACCAAAAAAAACCTGTGTTTGTGACCGGCGGAACCGGACTTACAGGAAGCCATCTGATCTTTAAGCTGACCTCAAAGGGAGAACGGGTCAGGGCAATCCACCGTAAAAACAGTAACAGGGGCATTGTCAGAAGAGTTTCAGGCTATTATTCGGACAATCCGGAAGAACTGTTGAGGAAGGTTGAATGGGTTGAATGTGATATCTGCGATTATGACAGGCTGGCTGCAGCCATGAAAGGAACTGAATTAGTATATCATTGCGCGGCATCTGTTTCGTTCGGACCTGATCAGGGTGACTATATTCTGAAAAATAATATACTCGGAACAGGCAATATTGTTAAAGCCTGTCTTGAAAACGGCATTAAAAAGCTATGCCACGTAAGCTCGAATGCAGCACTTGGAGCCTCTGACATGGAAAAAATGGTCAATGAGGATCAAAAGTGGAACGATGAGGAATACCACTCAGCTTATGGGACCAGCAAGCACCTGTCAGAAGAGGAGGTGTGGAAGGGGATTTCCATGGGACTTAACGCTGTTATAGTAAATCCGACTTTTATTTTAGGCCCCGGAGACTGGACCCGGGGTTCTTCCTCTTTCTTTTCGAATATTGACAGGGGATTGCTTTTCTATACCAACGGTGTGAGCGGTTTTGTTTACGTGATTGATGTTGCTGAGGTTATGATCGCTTTAATGGAAAGCAGTATTTCCGGGGAAAGATTTATTGTGAGCTCAGAGAATCTTCCTTTTCATCAGGTCTTTACAATGATTGCCCGGGGCCTTGGGGTCAGGAAGCCGATGCTGAGGATCCCTAAAGCACTCTCTCCTCTTGTATTACCGCTGGTAAGGATTTCAGAATTCATCACGGGTACAAAATCACCTCTGACCAGGGATATTCTTAAATCGGCATGGTCGAGGGTGACCTATGATAACAGTAAGATTATAAACAGAACAGGCTTATCCTTTATACCGATTGAAAAGGCTGTTAAAGCGATCTGTGCAATTTATGTTTCAGAAAAAACGGGAAGTCCTGACAGATGAACTTCCTGTTTCATTTTTCTATTCCAACAACCACTTCACTCCCTTTCAGTCCCTTCGATGCTGCCTTTACGACAAATGAGCCTGAAGCGCCTTTTTCAGCCCTGACGATCACCAGGCACATGCCGTTGTAGGCATTCCTGTAATCAGCCTGGAACGGATCGTGACTGGTCGCATCACCGTTGTCGACCGCAACAATTTTTCCGGGACCTTCTATGCTGAAATTAACCAGGTTGCTGCTGCGCGGAACCAGCAACTTATCCTTGTCTTTGATCTCTACTGTAATAAAGACCAGGTCACTGCCATCGGCCTTTACCGATGCACGGTCCGCACTGGCTGCCAGTATAGCTGCCCTGCCGGTTGTAACCATTGTGTCTTCAGCCCATTTTGCACCTTCCCTGTAGGCAACCACTGCAAGCTCCCCGGGCTGATACACAACATCATCCCATTTCAGCCTGTACTCATACCGGCCCTTTTTCTTTCTGCCAAGCGATTTCCCATTCAAAAACAATTCTGCCTCATCTCCTGAGGTATAAACATGTACTGGTGTTACCTTTCCCTTTCTTTCAGGCCAGTTCCAGTGCGGAAGGATATGCGCCATCGGAAGTTCGGGCCTCCATTTGGACTGGTAAAGGTAAAAACGGTCTTTTTTAAAGCCGGCCAGGTCAAGGATACCGAAATAGCTGCTTCGCGATGGTACCTCTGTAACGTTCTGCCTGTCAAGCAACTCTTTGGCCATATCATACCTTCTTGTTCCGGGTCTTAAACCGGTAAGATCACCTCCGTAAGGAGTCGGCTCTCCGATATAATCGAATCCGGTCCATACGAATTCCCCGAACACTCCCGGATATTTATCCTGCATTTCCCATTGCTGGTCAGCTGTTGATGCCCACGCAGGGTAAGAGAGGTCGTATGATGAAACCTGGAAGATCCCTTTTCCAGGAAGATTATTATTCAGGTCTCCCTGAACCACAGGGAAAAAATATTCGCCCCTTGAGCTGACTGTTGATGCCGATTCGGTCGAGTGGAACGGCAGGTTATCATTGTCCTTGAAAGTGAAAAATGCATCATACCTGTAGAGCCTGTAATTTATGCCGAATACATCAACTGTTTTCTGGAAACCGTTCGTGCCCGATTCATCCCAGTTGCAACCTACGGTTACAGGTCTGGTGTTATCCTCCGACTTAATGATATTTCTGAGACTTTCAGACAATGCAGGATTGTTCTGGTCGTTGACTTCATTTCCCGAACTCCATATAAATACCGAAGGGTGATTGCGGTCGCGCCGGACCATTGCCCTGAGATCCTCGTCATGCCAGGCATAAAAAAGCTTATTGTAGTCATTCGGTTTCTTTGGAGTTTTCCAGGCATCAAAAGCCTCGTCCTGAACCAGCATTCCCATGCGGTCGCAAAGGTCGAGCAATTCGGGTGCCGGCGGGTTGTGGCTGGTCCTGATGGCGTTGCAGCCCATCTCCTTAAGTATTTCGATCTGACGTTCTGCCGCTCTATTATTGAATGCTGCTCCCAGTGCACCCAGATCGTGGTGATTGCAGACTCCCTTTACTTCAACTCTTTTTCCGTTCAGGAAGAATCCGTCGCGGGCAGTGAATTCAAGGGTTCTGAAGCCGAAATTGGTTTCATAGATATCGGTTACAGAATTCCCCTGCATCAAACTAACGGCAACCTTATAAAGCTGTGGGTCATCGAGGTTCCACAGTGCAGGCTCCTTAACCGGAATGTCAAGCCGGAAAGTGTGATCTCCTGCTGCAGGAATTGTGGCTGTAGCCGTAATTGATTCAGCAACGGGAGCTCCGGATGCTTCTCCTTTCTCATTTAGCTTATACACCGCTGCTTTTATCGTAACTGCGGCCGGCTGATCAAGATGGCTCTCCACTTCAGTCTTCACGCTTAAAACAGCGCTCTCCTTTTTAACTTCAGGTGTTGTGCAAAATACTCCATTATGTGAAATATGGAGCTGCGTGGTTTTTACAAGCCAAACGTTCCTGTAGATCCCCGCACCAGGATACCAGCGCGAATCCCAGCTTTTTGTGTCAAGCCTTACGGCAATCAGGTTATCGTTTCCGGTATTTAAATATGGCGTCAGATCGAGGCGGAATGAAGTGTATCCATAGGGCCATCCTCCGACATATTTACCATTCAGCCAGACTTCAGCATAGGCCATGGCCCCGTCAAAATCGATGTAAATGCGTTTGCCTTTATCGGTTTCATTTACTGTAAAATGCTTTCTGTACCAGCCTATCCCTTTCCACGGAAGAAGCCCGCTATTGTTCTCAAGTGTATCACTGAATGGTCCCTCGATAGCCCAGTCGTGAGGAAGATCCAGGGTGCGCCATTTACTATCGTCAGCCGGGGGTAGCTGAAGTCCTTCAGGTTCCCTGTCGGATGTTGCCGTCGCGGTTGAGGCATTGAAATATTTAATAAATTTCCAGCCCTGGTTGAATGATTCGCGGGTACGGGGTGAGTTTTGAGCCAGTAATGATCCGGTTCCCCAGATTAACAGGCTTAGCAGGAATATTACAGAAGTCAGGTTACGATTCATGGTATGTAGTGGGTTTGATTTTTTGACTAAAGTAAATATTTCATGTGAATTTTGAAAGGGAATCCATTCACCACCGGGAATGGGAAGATGGGCATATTTTGATATTTCTTTTATCTTTTTACATTTGTCTTTTATCTTAAATATTTCCCGGATGAACCTGTATACACGCTTTTGCCTTGCCTTTATCGCATTATTACCCATAACACTACCTGCCGCCCCACAGTACCTTGCTCCGGAAAACAGGGTCTTTACACGCCAGGATTCGCTCCGGGGTTCGATAACTCCGGAAAGATCATGGTGGGATCTTACATATTATCACCTTAATATTGAGGTGAAACCCTCCGACAGCACTATCTATGGGAGTAACACAGTGACATACATGGTACTGAAGAGCTCTGATATCATGCAGATCGATCTTCAGCCCCCGCTTGAGCTGATCAGGGCAGAACAGAACGGGAAATCTTTGAAATTTGACAGGGAAGGAAATGTCTATTGGATCAGGTTAGCTGAAAAACAGGAGATGGGGAAGATTTATTCCATAATGCTGAATTATGGAGGAAAACCATTCGTATCAAAAAGACCGCCATGGGAAGGCGGAATCTCATGGAAATCGGATAGCAACAATAAACCATTTATTGCCTCGTCGTGCCAGGGTGATGGAGCAAGCCTCTGGTGGCCTTGCAAGGACCATATGTATGACGAACCCGACAGCATGCTCATTAGCGTCAATGTGCCTGCCGGGCTGATGGATGTTTCAAACGGAAAGCTCAGAAGCGTCATTAAGCAGAAAAACAATACGACTACCTATAACTGGTTTGTTGCCAATCCGATCAATAACTACGGCGTTAACATCAATATTGCCGATTATGCACATTTTTCCGAGATCTTTAACGGTGAAAAGGGAGAGCTCACCTGCGACTATTATGTATTAAAAGAGAATCTTGGAAAAGCCAGGGAGCAATTCAAACAGGCTCCGATGATGCTGGCCGCATTTGAATACTGGTTTGGCCCATATCCTTTTTATGAGGATGGTTACAAGCTTGTTGAAGTTCCATATCTGGGTATGGAGCATCAAAGTTCGGTCACGTATGGGAATGGTTATAAAAACGGCTATCGCGGAACGGATCAGAGCGCATCAGGCTGGGGCGACAAATTCGATTTCATAATTATCCACGAATCGGGACATGAATGGTTCGCAAACAGCATAACATATGAGGATATGGCCGATATGTGGGTTCATGAAAGCTTTACAAACTACTCGGAGAACCTCTATGTGGAGTATTATTACGGCAAGGAAGCAGGAACCGAATATGCTCTTGGAACGCGCAGGGGTATCCGGAACGATCGCCCCATTGTCGGCTTCTATAACGTAAACAACAGCGGCTCAGGCGATATGTACCCAAAGGGAGGCAATATGCTTCACACGCTCCGCCAGATCGTCAATGATGACGAAAAGTGGAGAGCTATTTTGCGCGGGATAAATAAGGATTTTTATCATACTGTTGTCAAAGGCTCGCAGATAGAGGATTACCTGAGCGCGAAAACAGGGCTTAATCTTAAGACCTTCTTCGATCAGTATCTGAGGGATATCAGGATACCTGTTTTTGAATACTCGGTTAAGGATGACAAGCTCACTTTCAGATGGAACAACTGCGTTCCGGGCTTCGACATGCCTCTGAAGATATACGTGTCGGGCGTTGAAATGAATATTATCCCGAAACCCCAGTTCAGTACAATCGATCTGGGTGCTAAAAAACCAACGATCGATGTTGATCCCAACTATTACGTTGGCTCTCTCAATATGACCGGAAAATAAGAACTTACACAGAGTTCCACCTCTCTGTGTAAGTTCTTATTTTTTGTTTCTGGTGGCTATTAAATTCAGTTTTCCTGATAGTCCCGGGTTTTGGAGCTGAGTTCTGTTTTTTTCGTATTTTAGGGTTAAATTAAACACTGAACCCTATGAAGAGATTTATCCCCACCCTGCTATTCCTGAGCCTGATTGCGACTTCATACGCCCAGGAAAAGGATTTCATGAACAATATTTACGACTTCCTTGAAAACACATCCGTTTTTGAGCTTAACCAGGTGGAGGGTCACACACCCATGGTTTCCTTTACCAATATAAATGATGCGCTTAATAATGATCTGAAAAGATCATCCGGCTATCTCTCCCTTAACGGGATCTGGAAATTCCACTATTCAGACACTCCTGAGGGTGCCCCCAAAGACTTTTATAAAGAGGCCTTCACTGACAGGAAATGGGATACAATCAGTGTGCCCTCAAATTGGGAGATGATGGGCTACGGTGATCCTCTCTTCAGAAATGTCTCTACTCCATTCCTTCCCGATCCTCCAAAGGTCCCGAAGGAATATAATCCGACCGGGATTTACCGCCGGTCGTTCACAATTCCTTCAGGATGGAAAGACAAGGAAATATTCCTGAGGCTGGAAAAAACAGCATCCGCCTCATTTGTCTGGATCAACGGAAAGGAGGTCGGTTATAATGAAGGAGGTCAGGAGCCATCGGAATATGACATCACAAAGTTTGTCAAACCAGGCAGGAACCTGGTCGCGATCATAGTATTCAAGTATTCCGACGGCTACTACCTTGAAGATCAGGATTACTGGAGACTGGCAGGGATCTTCGACAATATCTGGCTTTCCGCAACTCCCAGGACGCGGATCTTTGACTGGGTTGCATCAACCGACCTCGATGAAAGCTATAAGGACGCCACGCTTGACCTTTCGGTCGATGTAAAAAACTATTCCGCTGTCAGTGCATCAGATTATTCGCTGAGAACCGTCATTTATGACAATAAAAGGAATATTGTCAAATCAAGGACATCAGAAAAATTTTCGGTCCTTCCCGGGGCCGGGCAGACAATAAGGATGACAGAAAACATTGCAAATCCCGAAAAATGGTCCGCGGAATACCCCAATCTCTACCATCTGACCTTTGAACTTTTAAATTCATCGGGACAAACCATTGAAGCCATATCAGGCAGGATCGGATTCAGGGAGACAGAGATAAGGAACCAGGTATTTTACCTGAACGGCGTCCCCGTCAAGTTAAATGGAATAAACAGCCACATGCAGCACCCGGTGCTTGGACATAAAATGAATGAAGCGACTATCAGGAAAGATCTGACCATTCTGAAGCAGTTCAACATCAACTGCGTCCGTACCTCACACTACCCTCCTGTCATAAAATACCTTGACCTGGCAGATGAATATGGCATCTATATCGTCGATGAGACAGGCGATGAAGCTCATGCAACGGAGTATGTGTCGAAGAACCCCGACTGGGAAGCTATGTACAGGGAAAGAGCTAGGAAAATGGTCCTTCGCGACCGTAACCACCCGTGCATCCTTTTCTGGAGCGCAGGGAACGAAAGCGGTGAAGGCGATAATATATGCGCGGTAATCGATGAAGGAAAAAAATATGACAAAACCAGGTTCTGGATGTACGGGGGAAATGCATTCAGTCATCATTGTGAGGATATTATTGGTCCGAGATATCCCCAGATAAGAGAACTGCTGACACGAGTTTACAATATTCCGGGAACCGAAGATCCACGCCCGTCATTTCTCGATGAATACCTTGCAGTGACTGGAAACGGGGGAGGAGGGCTCGATGATTACTGGGACGAGTTTTATAAGGCTCCGCGCAGCATGGGCGGGGCAATATGGGACTTCGTAAGCACCGGAATAAAGGAGGATGTAAAGACGCTCAGTGACAATTCCGCCAATAAGGTTCAGGTTAACGTGATGGGCAGGGCAAAACTTGTTCCAGGGGTATCAGGCAAGGGTATTGACCTGAATGGCCATGACCAGTGGGTTGAGGTTTACAGGGATGAGGTCCTCGAAATAAGCGGTAACAGTCTGATTCTAACCTTCTGGGTCTATCCCCGTTCACTCTCGGCTTCTGCGGGGACTTATATCACGAAGGGCAACTGGCAATTCGGCGTTCACCAGATTAAAGATGATTCGCTTGAGTTTTACCTTACGACCCGTCAGAAAAATTTCATCAGGATCGCTCTGCCTGATAATTGGGAAAATAACTGGCACCATGTTACTGCATGCTATGACAGTTCGTCCATATTCATTTCAATCGATGGAAAGGAAAGCAATAAGAGGGCAGTATCAGGGAATATCCGCAATACACCTTTCCCGGTGAATATTGGCAGAAACGCTGAAATCCACGGGCAGGAAACCTCGGTCTATATCTGTGATGCCATTATCGACCAGGTTGGCATTTATTCCGAACCGGTAAGTCTTTCATCACTTAAGGACCCATCGGATGATATAAGGGGAAAGGCATTGCTCTGGCTCGATTTTGAAGAGATGACTGACGACGGGGAATTTTACAGTTACGGGATCGGAGCAAGAACCTATGGATCAATCTGGCCTGACCGCCGCCCACAACCAGAGATGTGGCAAATAAAAAAATCGGCCCAGCCTGTCAGTACGAGACTTGTTTCACCTGAAAAAGGGGAGGTGGAGATCATTAACAGGTATCTCTTTACCAGCCTGAGTGAACTGGACGCCGAATGGTCGCTTGAGGCTGATGGAAAAACAATTCAGCAGGGCACACTGAGTTTAAAAACACCTCCTCAGACCAGTGAAATAATGAAAATTCCCTTTACTAAACCTGAGATTTCTCCTGGT
>Ga0105101_10000339_pt1 | contig 19031 bp, 17 predicted proteins | sample PPLLak21cMay2015_2_FD_87037 | JGI IMG/M metagenome (GOLD analysis project Ga0105101, IMG submission 87037) | Freshwater sediment microbial communities from Prairie Pothole Lake near Jamestown, North Dakota, USA - PPLs Lake P8 Core (1) Depth... | ecosystem: Environmental > Aquatic > Freshwater >... | reverse complement strand
TCAATTGTGAAATTATACATTAATTTTGGTTCGAATTTTTTTTTGCCCAACATTCTTTTGTTTCTTTTTGTTATTATTGGTTTCAATTACTCAATAAATATACCGAGTTATGCAACAGACCCTAAAGTCGTGGGCTAACTAATTGTATAAATGTTTCAACGGTTTGTGTAGACCAATTTTTTTAAAATAATGTTGAGGTTAAAATGGTTCCTGTAATTGTACTGGTTGCTCTAATAGTAATTTTTGTGTTTTACATTATTTCGATCTACAACTCTCTTGTAGGATTAAGAAACCAGGTGAAGAATGCCTGGTCGCAGATTGATGTACAGCTTAAAAGACGTCATGACCTGATTCCTAATTTGATTGAAGCAGTAAAAGGATATATGGCTCATGAACGCGGTACCCTTGAGAATATTACAAATGCGCGATCTAAGGCAGTAAGCGCGCAGGGTGTTTCGGAAAAAGCAAAGGCAGAAGCCCAGCTGACGGAAGCAATTGGAAAGTTTAATCTGGTTGTGGAAAATTATCCGGATCTAAAAGCAAATCAGAATTTCCTGGCACTGCAGGAAGAATTAACATCTACCGAAAATAAAATTTCTTTCTCACGTCAGAACTATAATGACCAGGTTTTATTCTTTAATAATAAAATTCAGATGTTTCCTTCAAATATTATTGCAAGCATGTTCGGGTTTAAAGAAGAAGTTTTCTTCCAGGTTGAAGATACAACTGAAAGAGCTGTCCCGAAGGTTAGTTTTTAATAAAATCGCAGCTTAAAAAATGTGGGAATTAATTCAATCTAACCGGAGAAAATCGATTTTCCTTTTTACGGGGATGGCTGTTACTCTCATCCTTCTCGGATATTTAATCGGGAATAGTTTCTATCCGGGTGACGGCGGGTTTATCGGTATTATTATCGCACTGGTCATTTGGACCGTTATGTCAATAGTCAGCGTAACCGCTGGAAGCTCTTTGATTTTATCGATAAGCAAAGCCCGGGAGGTTACACCGGATGTTCACCGTCAGCTATTCAATATTGTTGAGGAGATGAAGATTGCCTCTAATCTTCCCGTAATGCCTAAAGTTTACATTATTAATTCAGAAGCTATGAATGCTTTTGCAACCGGAATGGATCCTTCAAAAAGTGCAGTTGCAGTAACTGCCGGACTGCTTTCAAAAATGAAACGTGATGAGCTGCAGGGTGTCATCGCCCATGAAATTTCTCATATTCTTAATAGAGATACAAAATTTATTACATACGCTTCAGTGATGCTGGGAAGCATCGTTATTATTTCGGAAATATTTTTAAGAGGGATGTTCAGGGGAACATTAACAAAAAGATACGGCTCCAAATCTAAGGGAGGAGGACAAGCTCAGATTATTATTTTGATCATTGCAATTGTTTTTGCAATTCTTGCTCCCATTATGGCAAGACTTCTTTACTATGCGATCTCCCGGAAAAGAGAATATCTTGCCGATGCTTCCGCCGCAAGAATAACTAGATACCCAGAGGGCCTTGCATCAGCTTTAGAAAAAATTTCGGAATGCACTTCCGAACTTCAGTCGGCAAATAAAGTTACTGCGGCATTATTCATAGCGAATCCGTTAAAGAAGAAAGGGATGAAACTTTCCGATTTAAGCAGCACCCATCCTCCGATTTCCGAAAGGATAAAGATATTGAGAGGAATGATGCACGGGCATGGAGCTAATTACCGCGATTACCAGAAATCTTTTTCGGCTGTTAAAAATTCTGCTTCCAAAATTATCCCTCCTTCCGGTTTAAGCGATAGCAGTTTAATCCCGCTAAGAGTCTCCTCTGAAGATTTGCCTTCGGAACTCTCCTCAATTGAAGAGAAAAGAAATATGGGAGACATAATGATGGCAGTAAATAATTATTCATCTTTAACCTGCCAATGCGGTTTAAAACTTAAAATCCCACCAGGCTTTGGAACCAATAAGCCTCAGGTGACATGTCCAAAATGCGGCGCAGTAAATAAAGTTTCTATTGCAAAACAAATTATAATTTAGCTATTCAGATGCGTTTGGAATCAAACCGGTATTTTATTCTTCTAGGTCCCGATTGATTATATCTCAGCAATAATTTATTTTAATTATGTCCTTTCTTTTACTCGCAGTCTTTGTATCTCAATAATCGGATTTTATATGAGCAGGCAGCGCGACGTTATTCCACGGTTAACTTGGGTTTACATCAGCGGGGCAGTCTCCCTATTTTTCCTTCTGCTCGCACTATTCATGATCTTCTTTTCTTCCCGTCTAAGTGAATTCGGAATAACAAAATCTTTCTATTACATACTTTTGATTCCTGTAGGACTTGCTTCCGCGGCTTTTTTGTTCGGGGCTTTACGTTCGCGTGCAAAATATTCCGGCAAAACCTCATACGGCAGCATAGAACTTACAGGGCCGGTAGTACTTTTCTGCCTGGTAATAATCGGCGGATTCTATTTCGCTTCCCCCGAATCGGAATTTTTATTAACAATAAGAACAATCGATCCTGCTAAACCTGAAAAAATTATAAATGACGGATCGATCATTGTTGATTTTGGAGACCAGAGGCTGGATAAGAAGCTCAATGAAAACGGCGAAGTGATGTTCTCCGGTGTTTCTCCAAAATTTATCGGTAAACCTGTCAGCATTTTCCCGCAGATAAATGGTTACAAAATTAAAGGGAGCAATTCAATTACAATCCCTGAAAACCGTGTAATTTACCTTGAACTCCGGGAAAGAGTAGATTCAACCCTTCTGAGGGGGATGGTTATCAATGAAAATGGTGATCCGGAAGATTCTGTCTTTATCGATATTGAAAGCGGGATGGCTTCAGCTTCCAGCGATGATAAAGGAAGATTTTCTGTAATTGTTCCGGCATCGGCAGGTGAGGCATTACTTTTAACTGCAGTTAAAAATGGGACAACACTCTACAGGGATTTCATAACAGTCACCAACAGGGGATCAATAACTATTAAGCTTAAGAAATGATTTATGAAGCTGATATCTATTCTGATTTTATTCCTCCCTGTCCTCTGTTCAGCGCAGTCTATCCAATTAAGAGGAAAAGTACTTGACGACGACAGGAAACCTGTCGCCGATCTATTAATTAGATTTACTTCCTTAGGAGATGCAGTAACGACAGCTTCGGGTGAATTTGTAATTTCTGTTCCGCAGAATATTAAATATCTTGATGTGGTTTTAAAGGATGACAGTCTTCAGCTTCTTTATCCGGTTGATTCCAAAATTCCAATTCCATCCGATCCGAATTTTATAACCACTATCCTCGTTTCCAAAATAAAAAAGCCTGCAACCGGCTTAGATGAATTAGGGAGAAGAGACGAATCCATTAAAAAATATGCTGAGCTGGAAAAATTGCTGAAAGAAACGGGCAGCACTAATAAAGAGATCCATGAATTTCTGAAGAGATATATCGAAATAGAATCTGAAAGACTCAAAATTGATCAAGCAAAACTTGAAGCTGATTTCAAAAAAACTGAAAAGAGAGATGAAGTATTCGGGAGAATTTCTCCCTTGTTATCCGAATACCTGCTTAGACTAAAAAACATAAAAACCACTTTTGAAGTTAACTCTGAGATAGCTTTTGCATCTAACCGCGGAATTGAAAACCTTAACAGTGCTATAAGAATGTACAATCCTCTTTTCGATACAATCAACAACAACTATAAAGCATGGCAGAAAGAAATAAGCTCAGGCTGGAATGATAATCTTTCCGAAAAATTTGTCTCCGCGGTTAATTACATGATAGATGAAATCCATAAGCCGTATATCTTTCAATTAAATGAATCGATTAAAATGATAAATGAAATAAAGCTTAGAATTGGAGGTGAAGAGGAACGGGAAGAGAAAAAAAAGAAAGTCAGAGATAGTGTTTCGTTTATAATGAAAAACCTGGTGCTTAAAATACCAATTCTTGAAAGCAGGTTTAATGATCTTCTGACCACAATGGAAGTAGCAGGAATCGACTGATGAGTGATAAAATATTTTTTCCCATACTCCAAAACTCCATCACTCCACAAAAGTCTGTAATAGAATGCAAATAATTGAGGAGATACATATGAAAAAGATAATTGTTACGTCTTTAGTTTTGCTCTCTCTTTTTTTCCTTTTAAGCCAAAGCTCCGCCGATGAAAACAATCCCGTTGCCGGCGATGATCCCGTTATTGACCCAATAACCAATACATGGACAGATACATCGAACACAGAGCATCGCTTTTCATTCACTACTTATGATTCCACAGTTTCAAGAGGCATCTTTTTTGGAGAAGAAGATCATCCCGATTTTAATATCGGTATTTCAGACTTGTGCGGTTTTTTCGATAAATCTTACGTTGAATTTGATGTAAGAAGACCCGAAGGACGAATTAAATTCAAAGGTAATTTTGTAAACAGTAACCGGATTAATCTCCAGTCTTCCGAAGGAAGCATTGTGATCACAAGATAATTTATACGGATAAGCTTTCGACCTTTGGACATTTTCAAAAACAATTGCTTACTTTCGAGTAGAAAAATTTCTTTAAGTAAGATAGTGCCTGAAAAATACAAAGCATTTGTTATTCGTGAGAAGGACGAAAAATTTGTCCGGCGTGTAGAAGAATGTTCCATTCAAGACCTGCCTGCCGGTGAAGTTTTAATAAATGTGAAATACTCTTCATTGAATTATAAAGATGCACTTTCCGCCTCAGGCCATAGAGGGGTTACAAGAAAATATCCCCACACACCCGGAATTGATGCCGCAGGAATTGTTGCCTTTTCCTCGGATAAAAACTTTTCTGAAGGCGACGAAGTCTTGGTTACAGGCTACGATCTCGGGATGAATACACCCGGCGGATTCGGTGAATACATCAGGGTACCGGCAGATTGGTTAGTGAAACTTCCGAATCGTTTATCTCTTAAGGAAAGCATGATCCTGGGAACAGCAGGATTTACGGCCGCTTTATCCCTTTATAAATTAGAAATGAACGGATTAAAATCGAATGAAGGAGAAGTTTTAATTACCGGTGCAACCGGCGGAGTCGGTTCTCTATCAGTTATGATTCTCTCAAAAGCAGGATATAATGTTAGCGCATCAACAGGAAAAATGGACAAGACCGATTACTTAAAAGAGTTAGGCGCAGCCCAGATTATAAATCGCGATGAATTAAATGATCAGACAAATAAAGCTCTTCTCCGGAAGAAATGGAATGCTGTAATTGACACAGTCGGTGGAAATATTTTAACCACAGTTATTAAATCTCTTAAATACGGCGGATCAGTCGCTGCATGCGGATTAACTCTTTCAAATTCTCTTACGACTACTGTTTATCCTTTCATTCTGCGCGGAGTAAATCTGCTCGGAATTGCATCTGCGGAAACACAGATGGATCTGAGAGTAAAATTGTGGGAGAAGCTTTCTTATGAGTGGAAACCGGAAAGACTTAACAGGATTAGCACCGAGGTATCTCTAGAAGAATTAAACGAAAAAATAGATCTAATGCTTGAGGGGAAAACTACGGGCAGGATTTTAATTAATCACTCAATATAATTTCGAATTGTCGATTTCGAATTGCGGATTTTCGGATTTACATGCCGTCAGTCAAGTTTACGGAATTTTGGACTATGGACTTAACTGCCATGAATAAGTTTGCGGACTCAGAATTTTATTTCATCTGGAATACGCGGAAGGAATGTGGTTTAATTGCAATTTCAAAGGAGGATTCTTCTTCTTTTTCTCTCCCCCAAATAACCGGGCTTTCTTTTCGAAAACCTGAAATTTCTTCGTTTGTAAGTATGTCCATTAGCTCGTTAATTTTGCTGCTTGTAATTATTTTTACAGTTGTACTTTCCGGAAGAAAAGATTCAATGATAAATGTATTATTATTATAAACGAATAGAGCAACCTGCGAAGCTCCTTCAAGCCGTATTTGGAAATCTTCAGAAATAACCTGCCTGATTCTGTTTAATACTTCTGGCGGCATGTTGTAAAGATCTGCAAAATTATCCGGTATTGTTAAAACAAAAAGATAGCCGTTTCCATATTTTGCCTGATGAAGAATAGGCCAGCCGATTCCGGAATCAAGACTTGAAATGTCCTCCCATGAATCATTTGTAAAATACTGCATCTGCGGAATAAGCATTTCATCTTTTGATTTATAATTCTGATCTCTTCCGATTACAAATTTTTTTATTAAAGCTTTTCCACCTGTTAAATTAAGTTCCACAATTTCTTCTATTCCTTTTTCCTGTAACGCTTTCAATAAGCCGGAAGTAATCATTATATTCTTCCCGGCGATCAACCGGTTCTTAATTTTATCAATAATCCGGGGATCAAACTTAGCTGATTCAGTCAGCAGAATCATTTTAGGTTCTGTGGGGAACTCAGGCAGAATATCCATGGGTATGCCTATCATTCCAAAATAATTATGAAGAAAATCTTCACCCGAAGAATGAAAAGGTTTATAACTTTTAATTCCAACCGGATTGCCGAGTTTGGGAATTATCTTTTCGGCAATTTCAAAGGAGTAGCCTGCAGCTCCTGCTATTGTTGAAGGAGAAAAAATATTTCCTTCGGCATCTTTTCTTGGCCGCATCATTGCATCATAATCAAAGCTGGTATTTCCATTCTGCCAGGCTGCACGATCCGAATCTTTAAATGGTCTGAGGAGCTGGCGAAAATCAAAGAGAGTTATTTCAGGAGCCTTAGCAAACAAGGTAAGCCACAATTGCTCTGCATAACGGTCCATGTAATACAATCCGCCCGGATCGACCCAGCCGCCCCCGTTTCCTCCAGGTTTAATATTTTCAAAATACCGGAAAATCAGATAGCTCTCATACTGCTGAAGATGCTGGCGGGTCATTACAGGATCACGTGTTTCGGTTCCTGTATAAATTCCATCAAAAAGTTCCGGTTCTTCTTCAAGATTAAAGCCGAGCGCCTGAAAATGTTCATACCAGTTCGGATATTTAATCACAACTTTAACTTTGGAATTCACCATCTTTGCGGGATTTATAACCAGCTCTTCAGCAGCTTCGGTCATAAGCTTAAGGCGGTATTTTGTCCAGCTTAAATTTCCTTTAGCCTTAATGCACAATTCGCATTTACAGCTTGTAAAGAAAAAATCATCAAGGATAAATTCATCAAAATGTTTTGCGGTAAGTTCTGCGATTTCTTTTGCCTTCCGGCGATGTTCCGGATTTGAATAACAGAAAGTCTCGAAGCGGTTGCTTTCATTTATTGTATAAGTAATTCCGCCTGCAGTTTTTAAGCCCCTTTCTTGAAAATATTTTTTAGCCTTCTCAATTATTTTTTCATCCACTAATATTTTGTCTCGGTAGGTTTCTATGTATATTTTATCAACTTTAACCTGCCTAGATATAAGCGTCCAAAGCGAATCAAGTCTCTCAAAGTCATTCATCTCCCGGACTTCATAAGCTCTCGCATAAACCGCTACTTCAAAGCCCTGATAATTTCCGGGGGGCAGCCGTGAGTTTAAAGCTGTAATAAATAAAAGCAGAGGCGGAAGAAATTTTAACTGCATTTAATGTTTACAAATAAAGATTAGACGTCGATATCAACTTTTACAGGCTCAACTTCCCAGACTTTTTCTGCATATTGTTTTACCGAACGGTCGGAAGAAAATTTACCCATTCTTGCAGAATTCAAGATCGATTTTTTTGCCCATTCAGTTTGATTTAAATATAATTGGTTAATTTTTTCCTGTGTATCTATATATGATTGATAATCAGCAAGGAGGCAATAATAATCGTAGTTCAGCAACCCATCAATTAGAGGCTTGAAAATACCCGGTTCATTGCTGCTGAAATAGTTGGATGCAATCATATTAATAACTCTTTTCAGTTCTTCATTCTTCTCGTAATATTCACGGGGATTATAACCATTCTGTTTAAGCTTAACAACTTCATCTGCGTGCAAACCGAAAATAAAAATATTTTCAGAACCTACTTCCTCTCTTATTTCAACGTTCGCACCGTCCATTGTTCCGATAGTTAATGCCCCGTTTAAAGAAAGCTTCATATTGCCCGTTCCGGAAGCTTCAAATCCTGCCGTGGAGATCTGTTCGGAGAGATCGGAAGCAGGTATAATTTTTTCCGCAAGGCTTACCGAGTAATTCTTTAAGAAAAAAACTTTCAGTTTATCCCCTATGTCTTTATCAAAATTCACTACGCCTGCAACCGAATTAATTAATTTTATCACAAGCTTTGCCATGTAGTAAGCAGGTGCAGCCTTACCGGCAAACAAAACTGTCCTCGGCACAACATCTTTGTTTGGATTATCTTTTATCCTGTTATATAAAGTTATTACATGGAGGACATTCAGGAGCTGCCGTTTGTACTCGTGAAAGCGCTTTACCTGAACATCAAACATCGATTCCAGATTTACTTTTATATTATGTTCCATGAAAATATACGACCTCAGGAGATCCTTGTTAAACCATTTTGCACTCTGCCAGTTTTCAAGAAAATCCCGGTCGTCAAGGTAATTTTCAATTTCTTTTAACCCTGATAAATCTTTAATCCACCCGGTGCCGATTTTGTCTGTAATTAATCCTGAAAGCATTGGATTAGCAGCTCTAAGCCATCTTCTCTGCGTAATTCCATTGGTTATATTAATAAATCTTTTAGGATATAACCTGTAGAAATGTTTAAATATTCTCTCCTTTAAAATTTTCGTATGAAGCTCTGCAACTCCATTGATTGCATGGGAACCTACAATAGCCAAATTAGACATTTTGACTTTCTTTTGGGATCCTTCCCTGATGATGGATAATTCAGCAATAATTGATTCGTCGTCAGTGTAGTTTTTCCTGACTTCTTCAAGGAATCTAAAATTTATTTCATAAATTATTTCCAGATGACGCGGAAGGAGATCGCTCATTATATTCACCGACCATTCTTCCAGTGCTTCGGGAACAACAGTATGATTTGTGTACGAAAAAGTATTTTTGGTAATCTCCCATGCTTCATCCCACTCCAATTCCTCCACATCCAGGAGGATACGCATCAGCTCCGGAATAGCGATAACGGGATGAGTGTCATTCAGCTGTATTGAAGTTTTTTCCGCAAATTTATCAAATGTTTTATGATTGATTTTATATTTCCTAATTATATCCTGCAGAGTTGCAGAAACAAAAAAATACTGCTGTCTTAATCTTAAATATTTTCCTTTGTCGATAGTATCATTGGGGTACAGCACTTTCGAGATGTTTTCCGAATTATTTTTATTTTCCACTGCATAAAGATAATTCCCCATATTAAAATCTTTAAAGCTGAATTCACTTGTTGCTTTTGCCTGCCAAAGGCGCAAGTTGTTTACGGTTTCAGTGTTATATCCGGGAACAGGAACATCGTATGCAACCGCTAGTACATCTTCGGTATCAATCCAATCGTATTTTAATCTGCCGTTCTTACTTATAGCTATAGATCTGCCGTAAAATTTAATTCTGAATGACAGCTCCCTTCTCATTATTTCCCATGGATTCCCATAACTCAGCCAATTATCTGCTTTCTCAACCTGCCAGCCGTTTTCAATATCCTGATCGAATATTCCATATTCATATCTGATTCCGTAGCCGAATGCAGGCAATTCAAGTGTAGCCATTGAGTCGAGGAAGCATGCAGCAAGCCTTCCCAGACCGCCGTTACCTAAACCCATTTCCTCTTCAAAGTCCTTGATATCTTCAAGGCTGTACCCGTTCTCTCTTAAAATTTCGTAGCATTCATCATAAAAATTCAAATTAATAAGTGCATTCCCGAGCAGCCTTCCCATTAAAAATTCAAGCGAAAGGTAGTAAACTCTCTTTACATCCTCTTCTTTATACTCCTGCTGGGTTCTTAACCATCTTCGAACGAGCTTGTCTCTAATCGCCAGCGATAACGCATAATATGCATCATTTCCCGTAACGGTAAATTTATCTTTAACCAGCTGAAATTCAAGGTGTTCAGCAAACTGGCTGGACAAAGAATAATTTTCCATTTTCTCTTTTCCCGTAAAGAATACGGATCCATTTTTAAGACCCATTAAGTCACCTCATATATAAAATGTCCAAAAGCCGCCGGTTCATATATTATCGAGTTCGGAAAGAAGATTCAGAAGATCAAGAGACTTAGTTGTCATCATTAAATGATTTTCCGAATCAACCGGCCAGTTCTCGACGGGACGGTCTGTATAAAGCTCAATTCTGTTTCCATCAGGGTCGGTGATATATATCGACTCCGAAACGCCGTGATCGGAAGCCCCTTCAATTTTGTAGTTTACCTCATACAACCGCTTTATAATCCTGGCAAGTTCTTTCCTATTCGGGTAAAGAATTGCGAAATGATACAGCCCCGTATGGCCGGGAGGTGAAGATGGTGCACCTTTCCCTGCCCATGTATTTAATCCTATATGATGATGATATCCTCCTGCAGATAAGAATACAGCATTGTTTCCGTAATATTGAGTAACTTCAAAACCTAAGAGATCTCTGTAGAACTTCAATGAACGGTCTAGATCGGAAACTGTGAGATGAATGTGGCCAATCTTTGTGTCAGGGTGTGTTTTGAAATCCAATCCAGCATACTCCATCTTTTTTATAAGTGAATCTGCAAAGATAATATTCTAAAGGGGAAAAATCATATAAGAAATGCTTGGACTAAAATTTTGTTCAAGTAAATTAAGATATTTACCAGACTAAATATAATATCTCATAATCGGTCTGCCTGCCGATCTTCGGGCAGCTTCCTGAAATCCGGCTTTAATAAATGCAGAGCTGAATCCGGTCCATGCAAAAACATCCGGCATTAAGCCGTCTTTCTTAGGTTCAATAGGGTAACCTTCGACAATCTTTGCACCGTTTTTCTTAGCATGTTTAACTGCTGCTTCAAGCAATTTTACGGTAACACCTTTGCGGCGGTAAGGCTTTGCAACGAAGAAACAAACAACCGACCAGACGGGATTATCGTCGACAGGCTGCAGGACTCTGGATCTTTCCAAACCGGAATAAGAACTCCTGGGGGAAATTGCACACCAGCCGACCGGTTCTGTTTTATCGTAAGCTAATATCCCGGGTATTTCATTAGCTTTTATTATTTTCCTTAATGCCCTTTTATTTCCTTCCCCTTTTTGCTTATTAAACTCAGACCGTTTTAAACGCCACCACATGCACCAGCATCCGGCGCAGGCGCCGCGCTCACCAAAAAGCTTTTCAAGATCTTTCCATCTTTCTTCCGTTGCCGGATGATAATTTAAATTTATTTCTTTACTCGATGTCAAAATGATCCCTCACTATGAAAGAATTTAAACTTAATCCGAAATTTTTCTGAGTTTACGGAAACTTACTTCGGCAGTTTCCCAAACAGCTTCACAAAAAATCGGTGGAACTTATGAAATGACTCAACCGGCTGAGCAAACATTAAAATACATTCATTGTAAATTACATTTATTCCGTTGGCATTACAGAATCCAACGGCTTTTTGGGACTCAGCTCCTTTCTGCATCCAGATATATTTTATACCGCATGCAAAAGCTTCGGCTACAACTGCCTCTGTCTGTTCCGGATGAACAATAATTAATACTGCAGATATTTTTTCAGTAATTGATTTAAGATTAGGGTAACATTCCTCACCGTCTATACTGCTTACATTCGGGTTTACAGGAATTACCTGAAATCCTCTCATTTTTAAATCCCTATAGCAGGAATAACCAAACTTTTTAGGATTCCGTGAAACGCCGATTACAGCAATTGGTTTTTGAATTAGAAAATCATCAATTATTTTTTTTGAAACCATTATTCTCCCTTTTTTTACAAACTGCTAAACTCAAATAATTTCTTTAATTGAAAGAATCTCCGGATAAAAATTTTTGTCGATGCAGGCAGTATTAGCAATAGCTAAAATTTTTTTACTGCGTCTTTGCAGCAGGCAATTTGAAAAAAAATGTCGATCCGGAATTTTTTCTGCTCTCAACCCAAATTTGGCCTCCTTGTCTCTCTGCAAGTTCTTTGCATAATATTAAACCTAAGCCTGTTCCGGTTTCTTTTGACGTTCCTTTTGTAGTAAAGCTTACATCCATTCTGAACAATTTCGGCAGATCTTTAGAGTCTATGCCCACACCGGTATCGCTGACTTTCAGTATTACAAAATTATCTAGAAGCTCTGCAGACACCGTGATACTTCCGTTAATGTTTGTAAACTTTATTGCATTTGAAATCAGGTTTCTAAATATTGTTTCAGTCATTTTAACATCTGCAAAGGCCGCAGTCTGGGCGTCAACATCAATAATAAACTTTATCTCTTTGTTTCTTAAATTTTGGGCGAATAAAGATTCAAGTTTTTCCAGCACCGGCATAATTTCAATTCTTTCCGGTTCGAACGGAATTTTTCCCGTTTGTATTCTAGACCATTGCAGAAGATTTTCCATCAGATCGAAAGCCAATTTGGAAGATGATGCAGCCTCGGTAATTATTTCCCTGATCTCGTTCTCTTCCATAGTGTCGTATCCATCAGCAAGTATTTCAAGAATCCCCATCAAACCGCCTAGAGGGCTCCGCAGATCGTGAGAAATGATCGAGAAGAATTTATCTTTAACCGCATTAATTTCAACCAGCTCTGTGTTTACTTTCTTTATTTTCTCCTCAAATTCTTTTTGGGCATTTATATTGGTGCATGAGCCTATAAAACCTAAAAAAATATTTTCATTTGTTATCCGCGGAATTCCTCTAATTATCATCCATTGAAAGCGGCCGTCTTTTCCTTTCAACCTGAATTCATAAGTAAAAGGTTTTCTGTGTGTAAAGGCATTACGGTATTTATTTAATAAATCCTCCATATCGTCGGAATGAACATCCTTCAGCCAGTTCATTCCAAGCAGATCACCCGGTTTTTTACCAGTATAATCTGCCCACACCTTATTTACAAAACTGAAAAGTCCTTCAACATCGGTAATCCAGATCATTACCGGGGCAGTACTGGCAATGTTTTCAAACCATGCCTGATTTTCAATTATTACTTCTTCCTTCATCTTCTGGCTGGTTAAATCAATAATAGATAAGAAATAAGATTTATCGCCTGAATCCGGAAGCTGGCCGCACTTAATCAGAATAAGTGAAGGGAAATAATTTTTATCGGCTCCCCGAACCTTTGTTTCGATCATCTGAGGCTTGAGTGATCCGCAGGCTTTTTCTAAAGCTTTACTAAAATTATCCCTGTAATTTTTCTCGATTAACTCTGAGAATTTTTTATTAATTACTTTTTTCTTCTCTCCGCCGAGCAGGATGGTTCCGAGATTATTCATATCAGTTAAAACTGCATCGGAATTCAATAAAAATACAGCCGAAGGAAGCATTTCGAGAACTCTGTTTAATTCATTATTTGAAGCGGGAGATGGATTTATTTCATTTTGGGAATTCATTTTTAAGAGAAATAAGCATTAGTTATTAATTCAGAGTTTAAATTTTAATTTAAAAATGAGAAATGTCAATGAATATAATTTTATTGGAAAAAGAATGATTAGAATTTCAGCTATTTCTGCATTTTTTATTTTGGGTCATTTTGCTACAGAATCTAAAATCAATACATCAAAAAGTGAGACAATTTGTTAAAAGATTAGTAACAAAGAGAATTTACCATGCTTTCATACATGGCATTTTATTCGCTTTTTAGTGCGCAGTTAAGTTCATCGAAATTCTGCTTCATTTTAGATAGGCGGGGAGCTAAGCTTACAGCTTTTACCTTAATGTAAATTTAGCCAACTATCTAAAGGAGTCTGAGGTGAAATTAAAAGCCTCTTCATTGCTGATCCAGCCGAAATTGAATGAAGTTTATTTCAATTTCATTCTTTCATTATCTCTTAAAGATAGTTTCTTAGAAAATTCAAAAAAGAAATTTATGGAAGCTCAATTGTTTCCATTAAAAAACTATATATCTATAGAGATTTTTATCAACTAATAATCAATAAATAAGGAGTAAAGTCATGAAGAAGTACATCTATTTTTTAATGCTGCTAGGATTGTTTCTCGTTGGATGCAGCGAGCACTCTAATATAGTTGCACCGATAGAGAGCAGCGATAATGAGCCGAATTGGATTACCGGATCAAGTAACTCTTTGCAGAAAGATGTAACTACCAGTAAGTGGATTTATGGTGATCAAGAATCCTTGCTTGAAATTAATACCGGTTATGCCGGCGGAACTGGCTGGATATCGATTACGGCGAATGCAAGATTCCAGAGATACTCATTTGTAGGTTCACGTTATATTACAATGACCGTAAGCGATGAGTGCGGAACCTCAACATTCACGCCTTCAGGAACTTTTCTAAAACCGGTAATCTACAACCTGACAATTATGGGTCTTGATTTAAGCAATATAAACCCGGCAACAGTACGTTTTGTTTATATGGCTGAAGATGGAAATTACTATGTACCTAAATATGAAAGGCTCTATGTTGAAAAGCAGTCAGGTAAATTACAGATAATTAATGCTCAGCTGCCTCATTTCTCTCGTTACGGATTTGTTAATTAGTAATAAATATGGAAAAGAAAAAGTCGGCTTTGAAAATAAAAATGAAAAATCTTAAAAAATTTTTGGAAGAAGAATTTTTCAACTGTTTTACTCTCTTAAGTATTTTTCAGAATAAGGGAGTTCAAAAGGAGTTAATATTTATTTACATAAGAAATCAAAAAAATGTTAAACAATAATAAAGATAAAACAATGTCAAAATACATCTATATACTGATTTTCTTCCTTGGATTTATTATTGGCTGTGGGAAAGAGTCCGATCTTTTTGGTCCGGTTGATTCTGCAGAAGGTAATGAACCAAATTGGATTGCCATTCCTTCTGATGAAAGCAAATCTTTGCAGAAAGATGTCTTTACCGGCGAAATGGTTTGTGGAAATGAAAAATCTGTCTTAAAGATCTTCACTCATTATCCTGCAAATACTCCATTCGGTTTCATCCAGATTAAAGCGAAAGCCGAGATTCAGAAGAATTCTTTCGAAGGATGCAGCTACGTTACAATGTCTATTAATGACCGTTTCGGCGAAACTACTTTTTCTCCTGAATGCACCTTTTCGAAACCTGTAATCTATAATCTTACAATTAGGGGGCTTGACTTGAGCGGCATTAATCCCGCTGACGTAAGATTTGTTTACATGTCGCCTGACGGCGAATACCAGCAGGCAGAGTACGATCGTCTCGTAGTAAATATAAAAACCGGCAAATTGCAGGTTGTCAACGCCCGGCTGCCGCATTTCTCCCGTTACGGATTTGCTAACTAAACCTTATTTGGGGCATCAATGCAAAATTCGAAATATACATTTGAAACAGAGCTTGAAGAGCTGCTTAAAAAGTATCTTGGAGTGGATTGTTTCAATAAAATTAATTTGAGCAGTTATCCTGCTAAAGAAGCCGCTGATGGAATATCTGCAAAAATTAATGCCTTCTATGAGGATCAGCTGAAGATAAATATGAGTGATTGTTCTGAAAGAATGAAAATTGACAGAACAATAACATATTCACAGAAAAAATTGGAACCTGAAAAGTTTCAAAATTTTTTGCTGGAACTTGGGAAAATCTGCTTGTCCGGAGGCAAATTGGATATTGCAGCCGAAATCTTTAAGAAAGTTAAAACCTCAAGCAATAAATCCGGAATAAAGGCAGAATCGCTGCTTGGACTGGCAGACGTTTACAATAGGAGAGCTAACTGGTCTAAGAGTTTATCAAACATTGCCGAAGCTGAATCACTCTACAAAAAGACAAAAGACAATCTCGGCGTGGCAAAGTGTGAGAACCTGATAGGTATTACATTCAGCGAAATGGGGGATGTTGAAACTGCAAAAGAACATTTCCATAACAGCCTTACCCTTATTGATCCTGAAAAAGATATGGAAATGGCTGCACACCTTGAAACAAATCTGGGAATTCTTGATAATGTTCAGGGTAATTCCGTTGAATCGTTGATCCACTTTAACAAAGCATTGGGAATTTATAATAAACTGCAGAACAGGAAGAATGCTGCTGATGTTACTCATAATATAGGAATGGTTTATCTGGATTCCGAGGAGTACGAATTAGCAGTTGCTGCCTTTGATGACGGAATTAATACCGCCAAAGAAGGAGGCTTTATTCCGATTCTCTGCCTTCTTTATCATGCCAAATCGCGTGCACTCGTTGGAATGAATGCTTTATATTATGCTGCAGAATTTGCCGACAAAGCACTTGAAATCAGCCATGCTATTGATGATAAACTAGCTTTGGCGGATATATATAAGGTTAAAGGAATAATTGAAAGACAACTCAAGAATTTTAAAGTGGCTGAAGAATATCTTTTAAACAGCTTGAGGATCAATAACATCCTTGGGAATGAAATGAATATTGCCGAAACTTCTCTAGAGCTGGCTATACTATATGAACATATAAATAATTCAAATTCGAGAAAGTTTTATTTAAAGAGCTCTCTGGATTATTACAAAGAAATTAATGCTTCAACAAAAATTAAAAAGATTGAAGAACTATTGAATTTTGAGGCAGCATAGGGGCTGCCTATAAAAAATGAAAACCAATAATATGCATATAGTTAATGATTTAAAAAACCTGATAAATAATTATATCTCCGATGATCAGGTTAAAGAATTCTTTAAAAGCCTGGATGACGATATTACCTTAAATACCGGTAAAGATTCTTTAACTTCTGAACCGGACAAATCTCAGGTTGAATATCAGCTTCCGAAAGGAATTAAGTACCGTCTGCTGGTAGACAGAACTTTAACCCATTGCGAAAAGCTTTTGCCCGACGATAAATATTTCCAGTTATTGCTGGACCTTTCCCAGCTGATGCTTTTTGCCGGTGAAATTTCTTTTTCACTTGAATTGGCGGAAAACCTTCTGATTAAGCTTAATCAAATGAATAAATATGAAGCTATAACAGCCGAAACAAACTTGATGATCTCGAAGATTTATTGGGCCCAGGCTTATTGGGATGATTCCCTGCAATATGTTTCGGATGCAATGAATATTTTCCGGTCGCTTGAAAGCAAAACCGGAATAGCAAAATGCGAAAATATGCTTGGGACAGTATACGGCGAAAAAGGTGAATTCGAAAAAGCACAAAAACATTTTGTAAATGCTTTAATCTACCTGAAAGAAGAAGATGATGTTTTATCACATGCAATGGTTCTAACTAACTTAGGAATTATTAATACGATTCAGGGAGATTTTGAAAAGGCAGTCTGGAATTATAAAAATTCTGTTGAGCGGTATTTAACCTTGAAAGATACCCGCCGTCTATCAAGGACTTATCACAATATAGGAATGCTCTACACTAGGATGGGGAAATATGATTCTGCTTTAGATGAGTTTAATAAATGCATCACCCTTTCCCTTGAAAATGACTATCTCTCCAATTGCGCAGTTGCGTATATCGGCAAAGCTTTTATTTATACCAGTAGGCTTAAAAACTCCGCACTTGCCGATGCTTATACAAATAAGGCAATGGAAATTGCATACAAAATCAACGATACACTTTCGATTGCTGACATTTATAAGATCAAGGGAATGATTCATAATGATTTGGAAAATTTCAGCCTTTCCGAGGAATTTTTCGAAGACAGCATAAGGCTTAACAAGGATATCGAGAGTAAGCTTAACGAGGCCGAAAGCTCTGCAGAAATGGGCAAGCTGCTTCACAGCAGCCAAAGAGATGAGGAAGCCGAAAAATATACCTCTGTTGCAGATGCTTTTTTCAACGATCTGAAAAATGCAGGAAATTCCACTGATTGATAACATTAATTCGGTTAAAAGAATAATACTTTCATTGAGCTTTAATTCCTTTTTTATCCGAATCAGGTTTAAGAAATTTATTGTACAAAAGAAGTCCCGCCATTGTTAAAATTCCGATCACTGTGAAGATTGACCAGAAGATATCCGGCCTGTGAAGAGCATCGACAAAATGAACATAAAGATTTGCACCGAGAATTCCCCCAATTCCGCTGCCAAGAACGCCGTATAAGAAAGAATATCCTAAATACAAAGCCTTTTTATCCTCGGGTGCAATTAAACCTACATAGCTGATAAATTTTGGATGGGCGGTCATTTCACCGATTGAAAAAATTATCATCCCGGCCATAAAAACCCATGAGTAGGTCGAAGAAGCAAGAATCGCCATTCCGGCGGTTCCAAAAGCAATACCTGTAATCATTGTCGGAAGTGCTTTTTTGTTTTTTACGATGTTGGATATAAGGATCTGGAGAAGAATGATTGTCCCGGCATTTATTACAGTAACATGTTCAACATCAAATTTCCAATTTGGATTGCTGACAAAAATTCCTAAAAGAGAATTCACAAATTTGTTTACCGGCTCCATGTCTACATAATCTCTTAAATACCAGAGTGCGGTGTCAAACCATTGAAAGTAAAGAATCCAGAAACCGGAGTAAATTACAATCATAAGAATAAATTTGAAATCTTTAAGTACCAGAACTGCTCCTTTTAAAACATCTGCAATAGTCTTTGTACTTTCCGGACGCTTTGGTTCTTTATAAGCAAACATGTTTAGGAAAAAAAGCCACCCGGTTCCGAGCGCTGCCATAATAAAAATGTATGACCATGAAATTTCCTTTAATACCGGTACAAGTAATAGAGGGAATACAAATGCGCCTAAATTAATAACCCAATAAAAAATTCCAAATCCGAGGGAGGAATTAGATTCATCAGTTGTTCTGGCAATGGTGCCTGAAATTATAGGTTTGAAGAATCCGGCTCCAATCACCATTAAGATCAGACTTAAAAATACGGGAACGTATGAAGTAAAGAGGCTGGTGCAGAAATAACCAAGACTCATAACAGTAAAAGCAAAAAAAAGAGTTTTCCTGTAGCCAAACCGGTCAGCTAATGCACCGGAAAGGATCGGCAGCAAATACAGAAGCGGTGTAACGACACTTTTTATTACTCCAACACTCTGTTTGGAAAATTCTAATCCGCCTTCACTTTTGTTTAATATGAGGTAGACGTATAAAACAGATAATACTCCGTAGTAGG